>Ga0180435_10002833_pt1 | contig 17566 bp, 12 predicted proteins | sample SS_ome_3_FD_132467 | JGI IMG/M metagenome (GOLD analysis project Ga0180435, IMG submission 132467) | Hypersaline lake sediment archaeal communities from the Salton Sea, California, USA - SS_3_S_1 metaG | ecosystem: Environmental > Aquatic > Non-marine Saline and Alkaline > Hypersaline >...
AGGAGTAGAAAATGTGGCCCGGGGAATAGTCTGTTTTAGATGAACTTGGGAACGCAAAATTAATTGTCGCTGACCAGCAATTTTAATTGTCGCCAGATGGAAAGAATAGTTGTCGCTTGACAGCCCGGATCATTTTTTGACGTAATTCTGACATGCCATACCTCCTTTGGTGTGGGTTAATAACAGCATGGATGTATTTTATAGGATCAGAGATGAAATAAACGATGAATAATAAGGAAGGAGTTGTCGGCTAAGAAATTAGCGCCGGAAAGCTACCGCGCAGCGGTTTCGTACATCATCAAATTGTAGGGACACTGGAGTGTTGTGATATACTAGCACCATATTCCAATTATGTTGGAACGAAAGGTATATTGAGACTAAGGCAACAATATAAGGCCATTAAAAGCTTGTGATCACCTAGTATATCCACAAGCAGTGTCCATGTGCCTACTTGTCCAGATAGCTCATCTCCGGTTGATGAAAGCACCTGATTCTGATTATCGAAATTTGTCCTATTATGTCATTCATTTCCTTATTTTGTCATTTTCATGTCATTTTATATACCCCAAAGCAAACATGCAATTACCATTTTTCTCTCATGCCGAGCCTAATATACTGGAATCATACAGTTATTCAATCCAGTTCAATTTCATCTTGAGAATGGTATGGTACTTGCTGTTTAATGTTGCAACCCTGGCAAATGAGATTGAAAATACTTTGAACTTGATTCGGGGTTAAGTTTAACGGCAATTCTGCCGATAACAAAGTTAAAGGCTTTCTCAAGTGCACGTGCCTTTAGCCCAGCTGCTCCAAACAAATATTATATAATTTTTGAAAAAATTGGGTTTGCACGGGACTAAAAACGGCATATTGAGTACCTTATATCACCGGATAAATCGACTTTTTTAAAAAGAACGAAAACACCGGTGATCGTCGGTCGAACATGAGCCCATGCCTTTGAGAATACTCCGGAAACCTCCCCGGAAAGGATGGCCCGGAGGTTCTGCAATCAGTACCCGGAAAGTTCAGATTTGCAGAGTTCTTAAAGTGTGATTGCCGAAATTTGACACCGCAAATTTTGACAATCACTGATAAGGGGTGGTGGCCCTGTTGCGGAATCCCATGGTATCGATCCGTTTAAAAAAGCAAGCTCTTTCACATAAAAGCACGCTGCTTGCTGTCTTAATGCACCGATGCATCATTCGGCGCTAAGCATAATACTTACTTGTGGATTTATTTTCCGTTGGTTGGTATAAGTTTTGAGGAAAGGTGGTAGATCATGCTTAGCATTATTCTGAAAAAGCCACTCTTTGCATACCTCAAAGAGCGGCTTTTTTAGTTGTCCAACCAGTGTGTACACCAGACAATATTCTCTTCAGAGATGAAGTGAATTTCTTTATAGCTTAAAAAAGTAGTTCTTTATATTTAGGAATCACCCTCCATCTTTTAGATTTCTTCTGAAATTTTCACTAAGATATCAATCATAATAATGGATGGAGGGGCATTAGATTGATTTTTTGGTCTTTCAATTTACAAACGAAGTCACCGCAAAATGACCGCTCCAGTGATGTGAAGGCTTCAACAGAATTATGTAAACTTTCCGAGTTTACTTCATCATTTCATTTCGTTACATAAGTTTCTGTTTTGTAGGGTCGCTAAATTTGATGTAGCCTTCAACTTTTTATAAAGGCTGAATATTGGAGATTTGTTCTTTAAACTGCTTCCGCATGTAATTTCAGGCCAAGCGCCATAATAACTTTAAGAATTGTATCAAAATTAGGATTTCGTTCGCCTGAAAGTGCTTTATAAAGACTTTCGCGAGATAGCCCGGCATCACGAGCGACTTGAGTCATACCCTTCGCACGAGCGATATCTCCTAAGGCTTTAGCAATGAATGCTGCATCCCCATTGGCCTCTTCAAAACAGGCTTCAAGGTAAGCCGCCATCTCATCTGGAGTGCGAAGATGCTCAGCTACATCATAGCGGGTTGTGGTGGTTCGTGACATTTAATGTGTCATGAAAGCTTGACTCGCGACAAATAAAAGGTTATTCTGTCGCGAAAATCGATATTGCGACAAAATAAAATGCCAAAACAAATTTCAAACAAAGACCTTTCCCCCATTGAAGCCCTGCTTAGCGAACGGTCTGAACGATTAGGAATTGGGGAAATAGAGGAAGCCCTCAAGGGTCAGGGCTTATCTCTCAATCGCCGCACCTTGCAAAGACGGTTGGCCCGGCTTGAAAAGGAGGGACGAATTCAAATTGTCGGTGCAGGACGAGCCACCCGTTATCTGGCTGTGGTTTCAGCCGACAAAACAGATGAATCCAAAGATGGAATCTTTCTTTCTATTGATGCACAAGAACCGCAAAAACAGATTTCTAGACCTTTAGCTGCTCGCCACCCGGTTGGTTACCAAAGAGAATTCATTGACAACTATAAACCCAATGTGACTTGGTACCTGCAATCGACAATACGTAGCCACTTGAGTAATATCGGCCGACGTATGGGTATCGATTATGCTGCTGGGACCTACATTCGCCAAATTCTTGGCAGGCTTTTGATCGATCTTTCCTGGGCATCAAGCCGCCTGGAAGGCAATACCTACTCACTCCTTGAAACCGAGCGGCTCATTGCTTTTGGTGAATCCGCGCCCGGAAAAACACCGTTCGAGACCCAAATGGTGCTCAATCACAAGGCAGCGATCGAATTTCTCGTGGATACGGCAGCCGAAATGGGGTTTTTTAATCGCCAAATCATCCTCAACCTTCATGCCTTGCTCTCAGACAATTTGCTTGGGAATTCAACCGCATCGGGACGATTGCGCGCCATTCCTGTTAGTATAGGTATGTCGGTATATGAACCGCTGGCCGTACCGCAGCTAATCGATGAAATTTTCAATAAAATACTGTCTACTGCTTCTGCCATAGCCGATCCATATGAACAGGCATTTTTTATTCTAGTTCATTTACCTTACCTTCAACCGTTCGAAGACGTAAATAAACGTGTTTCGCGATTGGCCGCAAATATTCCTCTTATTCAACACAATCTGTGCCCTCTGTCATTTTTGGATGTACCGGAAGACGAATATATTAATGGGTTACTGGGTGTTTATGAACTCAACCGTATCGAGTTGTTAAGGGATGTATTTATCTGGACATATGAGCGTTCGTGTCAGCGATATCAGATAATACGCCATGCTTTGGGAGATCCCGATCCATTTCGGCTGCGGTACCGGAAAGCGCTGATCGACTGCGTGGGAGAGGCAATTCGGCAGATTGGTCAAGGAAAAATTGACGATGTAGGAGAAATCCTTACAGATTTAGCAGGGGATCTGGTACCGCAGGATGATCTCGATCGCTTTCTTAAAATCGCCCATGACGAAATAGCCGTACTGCACGAAGGAAATTTTGCCCGATATCGGCTTCGCCCCGGTGAGTTTTTGGCTTGGCAAAAACGGAAGGCATAGCGATAAGATCTATCGCTGGTTTCGAAACGGCGTGCTCATTGTTCCGCCAAAAATTTCTATTCCACAATATGGTAACCCCACTTGATCCTGTCAGTTATTTTGAAGTGAATTAACCGAAAACCCTACCGGATAAATTATCGTGTTAAGCAGAGCCAAATCGATGTTCTCGCGGTGATACAATGTACACAAATTCTGCCAGAAGAAATAGAATAAAATGGGGAATTAAAGACACAACATAACTTAAACACGCAGCATAATATGATTTAACTTAATCTTTTGAAAATACATTTGAATTTGATCTAATCTACTGTTGGGGAGTGACGTTCAGGGCGTTGATTACCATCCGGAGGCTTGTCTTTGGGGCAATGTTTAAACTCCTGGTCAGAATTTTAATATGACAATCCCTATGGTATGCTGTGGTGTTTCATTTTCTATGGTGAGAAGGGTAATTCCGGTTGCCAGTATAGCTTGAACTCGCGGCAATTTTTTTTCCACTTGCATTTATGACACACGGCCACGTGCTTTTTGGGATTGCCCTTGTAGCGGGGACAGATGATGTAGGGGTTTGCGTGGTGTATTTTTTCGGAATGAAGGCGCTTCATATCAGACAATCATTCAATCCAGAATAACTTCTTATACAATCCTGGGATTACTGGTTACCTTTCCCGTTTTCATTTCCAGTTGGTGGGTAATACACCCGGGAAGATCCCCCCCGTGATGGGTGACCATTATCAGTTGGGTGCTGCTGTTATGGCAGATATCGTCCAGCAAGGCAATGATCTTATGGCGATTGGCGGGATCAAGACCCTGACACGGTTCATCCAAGGCTAAGATATCCGGAGATTTTACCACAGCCCGCGCCAGTAAGAGTGACCGCCTTTGACCATAGGATAAATTATCAAAAAGTTGCTCCCGCAGATGAGAGAGGTTTAATCGATCTAGCCATTGGTCTGCGCACTTCTGCTGATTTTGATCGGCCTGCCGGTATAGGCCGATGGAATCGAAAAAACCGGACAGCACCACGTCCAATCCCCTCAGTGATTTGCGATAGTTTATTTGAAATTCGGCCGAACATAGCCCCACCCGTTGTTTGATTTCATGCACAGACTCACCGCTGCCGCGACGTCGCCCGAAAAGATATACTTCATTGGCATAGGCCTGGGGATGCGCGCCCGATACCATCTGCAATAGCGTCGTCTTCCCAGAGCCGTTGGGCCCGGTGATAAGCCAATGCTCGCCTTGGCGTACACGCCAATTCAAGCGGTCAAAAACCACAGTCGGTCCATACCGAACACAGGCGTTGCGCACATCAATCACCACGGCAGCATCGGCACCAGATACGGCACCCGGATGAACCTTCACCTGTTTTGGATTCTTAACCATCTCGGGCTCAATACCGTAAATATTTTTAATATTGTCGGGTGTCAGCACCTGTTCGCGTAGCCCGGCATGGACTACCTTACAATCCTTTAATGTGATCACATGGGTAAAGCCAGGCAAGATCTCCTCCATGCGATGGGTTACCAACAGAATGTGAATACCGGCCTGCATCCAGGATTGGATAGCATCTCCCAGCACGTTGGCGGCCTCCGAATCGAGTCCGTCAAACGGTTCGTCCAGGATTAAGAGACCGCGAGACCTGAGGGCTGCTCTTGAAATCAAAATTTTGCGCATCTCCCCATTGGAAAGACTCTGCAGGGGACGCACCAACAACCGTTTTAAACCCAGTCGGGAAATGGCCCGCCGAATGGATGCGGAATACGCTGCCGTTGACCGGTCTACAGTGGCCATAAATTGAGCCACGGTCATACGTTGATCCAGTTGCCCGCTAAAACAGCGGGCCTCATCCCGGGCTTGCTCCCTGGCCACCACGGATTGCAGCAATTCAAACGAAAGATATCCGACGGCCTTGGTCTGCGCCGCAGGGTCATGGCGCAGGATCGAACCGCCCACAACGGGCGTTAAGCCCGCAATAGCGCGCACCAATGTTGACTTTCCGGAACCATTGGGTCCCAACACAACCCATTGTTGCCCCTTGTCGATCTGCCACTGGGTTGACTGCAGAACATGCCGATCACGAATACGCAATGTAACATCCTGGAATGTCAGCAGGCGATTGTCCGCTGGTTCTCTGGTCATCCTCTCTTCACCGCTATCATTTCGCATTATATTATCGTACAAACCATCAGTTGGGCTTTCTACAAACCCGTTACCCGACTCTTGAGATAACAATCAATAGTTGTCCCGCTTCAATCTCGACTTCCACCCGTTTTTCCCGGAAGCTGTTACTGATACCGCGCGAAGTCCCCATGGGAAGTGTGGCCTTGTCCAGCGAATAGGCTGTTCCCAGCAGGCTTACGCCGGTTATCGGACCACCTAAGGGGATTAAAGAAAGGTGATGGCCCACGTCCCCATACAGATTAATTTTGCCGGACCCCTGAAGACAGACAAATTCATGCGGACCATCTAAAATTCGGGCATCGACATGTTGCAGAAGCGGGATCGTTAAAATGAGAACATTGCTCAGGGTCATATCCCAGCGCTGCCCTAAAGCCCCCAGTACGACAATTTCGGTGGCTTGCCGATCGATGGCGGCTTGAATGGCCAACTCTAAATCGGTTTCATCTTTTTGGGCTGGAAATCGAAGAATCCGGACCCGGGTCTCTTCAAGGGCGGCTAGATCCGATTCCATTATGGAATCCATGTCGCCCACAATCAGATGGGGTTTCAAATTCCAGCGCTTGCAATGGCTGTAGCCACCATCCGCTGCGATGATCAGATCTTCCTCAAGGGACAGATGGAAATCCGGTGGCCAGCTCTTCATGATACCATTGGCAAATATAACCGCTCTCATGCACGGCTTCCTTCCTGTATTTCCTGGACCTTGCGAGATCCAGGTATCAAAATAAAACCGGCCACATCGATCCATAAACTAATTTGTTGGCCCGATTCCGGCGGCGGGTTGGTGTTGGGCAGATCAAAGCTCAGAATCCGATTTTGGCTCAGCTGCAACTTGATACGATACTGTTGACCCGTAAAAATAGATTCTTGCACCACCCCGCTCAATTTGTGATAGGGCTGGGCCCTGGCATCACCCGGATCTGTCCTGGCAAGTTCCGGCCGCACCACCACCGTAACGCCTTGCCCGGGCGCCAGTTGATGCTTGATACCGGCCAGCACCCCCACCTCTGTCTCAACAGCGCCATCCGGCCGCACCCGTCCAGCCAACAGATTTTGGAAGCCGAGAAACCGGGCCACAAACGAGTTTTGCGGCTTTAGGTATAAATCCCGGGGTGTATCCAGTTGCATCAGCTGGCCCTGGTTCATAATTCCAACCACATCGCCCATGGTCAACGCTTCGGTCTGATCATGGGTGACAAAAATTGCCGTTACCTGCAATTCTTTGAGAATTCTGCGTATTTCCTGTAACAGGTGCTCCCGCAAGGAGCGATCCAGGGCCCCCAAAGGTTCATCCAGCATCAACAGCTTTGGCCGCGGTGCCAGGCTGCGGGCCAGGGCAACCCGCTGCTGCTCACCGCCGGACAAGTCGGCCACATCCCGATGAGCCATTTTTTCGAGGCCGACCAATGCCAGCATTTCAGCTGTTTGCGCGTGGATTTTTTCCCGGGTCTGCTTGGACATCTGCAGGCCATAGGCCACGTTCTCCTGAACCGTTTTGTGCGGAAACAGGGCCAGGTCCTGAAACATCATGCCAAACTGTCGTTTGTGCACCGGCGTGTGGGTGACATCCTGCGACGTTACCCATACAGCCCCGCTGTCCAGGTTTTCCAACCCGGCAATCAACCGCAGCAAGGTGGTTTTGCCGCATCCGGAAGGTCCCAAAAGACATAGAATTTGCCCCCGGTTTATACTTAGTGACAGATTGGATATGCTGAAGGAACCATACGATTTATTCAGATTGTCCAGTGTCAGGAGAGCAGACGATCTGCTTGTTTTGTCGATGGGCGCGTCGGAGTTCATGTTATCCAAGGTTCTTCTCAAAATTCTGCAAGAAAGGAATCACCATTAGTAAAATAGGCGTTTAGACAGTTAGGCCATTAGCGGCTAATTGTCTAACAGTCTTCAGTCTAATCACCTGATCCTCAAGCTACCTTTTATACCGAAATTTTTCAAGCAACAGAAATCCGGCAGCGGTGGTGATCATCAGCAGGGTACTCATGGCCATGGCCATACCATAGTTCAATGCGCCCGGATGACTTAGATATCGAAAGATGACCAGGGGCATGGTCGGCGTTTGAGGTCGCACCACAAAAACAGTTGCTCCAAATTCGCCCATGCTGATGGCAAAGGCAAAGACGGCGCCCACCAAAAGAGCCCGCCTTAATAGCGGCCATTCAATCGTCAACCAGATTTGAAAGGGCGAAGCACCGAGCATGGCGGCTGCATCCCGAAAGTGCTGGGGCAAACTGCGCAGGGCCGGCAGAATACTGCGGATCACAAAAGGAAATGCCACCATGGCATGGGCAATGGCCGGAAGGAGCCAGGACGTGCGCAAATTCAAGGGGGGCTCATCCAATGCAATGATAAAGCCGAATCCAAGCGTAATGGCTGAAGTCGACAGGGGCAGCATGAAGACAGGATCCAGGAAGGCAGCCCCCCTTCCCCGTGACTTGGCTAAAAAATTAGCCCCGATCCATCCTAGAACCAAAGCAATCAGTGAGGCCCCCAGGGCATACCCCATTGAGTTGGCGATCGCCCTTATGGGCGCAACATACAAAATTGACCCCGTTCTGTTTTCCAGTAAACTCGCGTAGTACACCAGACTCAATCCATCTTCCCCGAGAAATGATTGCATTAGCAGTGCTGCCAGGGGTGCTCCCAATAGCAGCCCCATTCCCAATAAAGTGATGCTTACCACGAGGCGGGCTCCGGATGACCTAATTTTTTTTCTGCCCTCATCGGCGCGTTGCATGATCAGAGAGATAGAAGTTCTGCGTTCCAAGCGCGTGTAAAATGCCATTAGCCCTAAGGTAAATAGAATCTGCACCAGCGCCAGCGCCGATGCCATGGGTAAATTAAACAGGTGTAGCGCCTGACGGTAAATCTCCACCTCAACGGTGGCATACCGGGGTCCGCCCAGTATCAGCACCACCCCAAAACTGGTGAAACAAAAAACAAAGACCAAAAGTGCAGCGGCCAGGATCGCCGGCATGAGCAGCGGCAAGGTAATGGTTGCAAAGGCCCGCAAACGCGAAGCGCCCAGTATTTGGGCTGATTCCAGCAGATTGCCGGGTAGCCGCGACCAGAATCCACCGACAATGCGCAGCACCACTGTGAAGTTGTAAAAGATATGCGCTAACAAAAAAAACCAAAAAGTCTGATCAATGTTGACCAGGGCGTGTTGGTTTGGAAATAAATTCATCCAGGTATTGTTGACAATACCCCGGGGGCCCAGCAGGGCTTGAAACCCGGCCGCAGTCACCACCGTCGGCAAAACAAAGGGTATGGTGGTCAAGTTTTGAATCAAGGCCTTACCTTTAAACCCATAGCGGGCAAAAATATACGCGCCGGGCAGGGCGATGATGACGGTCAACAGGGTAGACAGGGCCGCTTGCCAGGTTGTGAACCATAAAACCCCGGCATAATAACCGCTACTGATGAGCTTATAAAGCCTGCCAACCTCGAGGGCGCCATGGGGCACGAGGCTCATCAGTAAAATGCTGATCAAAGGATAGAAATAAAAGATCCCCAAAAAGAGGAGAACCGGTACCAGCAAAAAAAAATGCCGATTAGACCTCATCTCAATACCCGTTCAGTCCAGGCTTCGATCCAGCGCTCCCGCTTGGCCTGGATTAGCTGTGGTGACAGCATAACCGGCTCCTGACTTTGTTGGGCATGTTCCCGAAAAAGATCGGGTAAGGGGGTTTGCGAATTGGCCGGGAAGACCCACATATGCAAAGGAATCTCTTTTTGAAACGCCGGGCTGAGCATAAAGTCGACTAAAGTCTGCGCCAGGTCCAATTTTTGAGTACCGCGCAAGATCCCGACAAATTCGATCTGGCGATAAGCAGAACCCTTGCTGAGTACCGCTCCGGTGGGGGCCTTTTGCACCTTTTTCTCGCTATAAAAAATCTCCGCAGCCGGACTGCTGGCATAACTCACCACAATCGGCCGCGTACCACCCTTGGCCCGTGTGAATTTGCCGTAGTAGGCATCGGACCAGCCGTTGGTGACATAGACATCATTGTGACGTAGTTTTTCCCAATAATCCAGAAACCCATCCTGGCCGTATGTGCCGACGGTGGCGAAAAGAAAGGCCAGACCCGGAGAAGACGTGGCCGGATTCTGTATTACCGTCAGGCTTTTATATACCGGCGCAATTAGATCCGCCAGCCCCCGGGGTGGCCGGATGCCTTTTTGATTGAACCAGGCAATATCATAATTCAAGCAAACATCCCCATAGTCAACCGGTAGCAGCCGATTAGAACCATCCAGCTTCAGCGATTCCGGAATATGTTGAAGGTGCGGTGATGTATAGGGGATAAATATATCCGCATCCAGGGCCCGACTCATAAAGGTATTATCCACACCAAAGAACACATCCGCCAAGGGATTTTCTTTAGATAAAATGGCCTGGTTTAATGCTGCGCCTGCATCACCACTTTTTAGTATTTTTAATTCAAAGCCAAACTCTTTTTCAAGCTGTGATAGCAGCTCCTCACTAGCGGCAAAACTATCATGTGTCATTAATGTCACAAATTTTGGCTTCTTTTCCTTAAAAGCCCACCACCCAAAAACGATGGCTAAAAGAATGATGAGAATTAGTAGAACGAACCATTTTTTCATGACAAATCCCCTTATAAGATTGATAGATGCGGAGGGAGATCAGGCTACCCGAGCAAGACATGCTCGGTAGAGGCGATTGGGAGGGCCAAAAAAAAACGCCCTCCAGCGGAGGGCGTTGTCTGTCTAGTTGGTTTCCTCCACCGGCATTATCCGGATCAGGTTCAACGGTCGGATCCTTTGTCTTTCAGGATCCCTCTCAGCCCGATGCCACGAGCTCCCGATTCATTATGTTAGCTATCTATTAAACGTTTTTCTGTGCTGTCTGTCAACTACTAAAACCATTTGTCAGATTTATAACTATGGTTTATTGGCTATTCTAAGGATCTGAGAAATGGCGCATACAAACAAATCTGGGAAAGGAAAACTTGCTATGGCCTATGGTTCGTATCCATGCGCAAATCAGGATTTTCGCGTTATGCCAAGGCGGACGGCATGAATTATTCTGAGGAACAGTTTACTATTTTGATGAATTAATTCATGTCGTCCAACGCCGGCAGGGCGTGAAAAGACGATTTGCGGATGGATACGATTACCAGCCCCAGGTCAAATAGTCATGCATCGAATTCGCCGCAGCCCGCCCGGCACCCATTGCCAGAATCACCGTGGCGGAACCGGTCACGATATCGCCGCCGGCCCAAACGCCTTTTTTACTGGTTTTGCCGGTGGCCTCGTCCGTAACAATATAGCCCCACTGATTCAACTGCAAGCCCTCGGTAGACCGCGTAAGCAGCGGATTGGCATTGGCTCCGACCGCAATGATCACCAGATCGCAATCGATTTCAAATTCGGAACCCTCGATGGGAATGGGACGACGCCGACCTGATGCGTCTGGCTCACCCAGCTCCATTTTCAGTCCTTCCATGCCCATTACCCGGCCTTTTTCATTGCCGATAAACTTTGTGGGAGCGGTCAAAAAGTGAAATTCGACGCCTTCCTCTTCGGCATGATGAACTTCGGCCGCTCTGGCCGGTACCTCCTGACGTGACCGTCGATAGACAATCAATGATCTTTCGGCACCCAGTCTCAGGGCCGTGCGGGCCGAGTCCATGGCCACGTTACCTGCACCCAGGGTTACAACGTTTTTCCCCCGAATAACGGGGGTATCGTATTTCGGGAAAAGATAGGCCTTCATGAGATTGGAACGGGTCAGGTATTCGTTGGCAGAAAAGATCCCGATCAGGTTTTCGCCGGGGACGTTTAAAAACCGGGGTAATCCGGCACCCACACCCAAAAAGACAGCGTCATAACCCTCTTCAAAAAGTTCATCCACAGATACCGATCGGCCCACGACTGTGTTACATTCCAAATTGGCGCCCAAGTCTTCCAGACCGGCTACTTCGGAAAAAACAATTTCCTTGGGTAGTCTGAATTCCGGAATACCGTACACCAAAACACCGCCCGGTTTGTGAAAGGCTTCGAATACGGTGACATCATGACCCTTAAGCAGCAGGTCGCCGGCGACGGTCAAACCGGAAGGCCCGGAACCGACAACAGCTACCCGTTTGCCCGTGGACTCAGCCTTGGTGGGCATGGACGCCTTTTTATGTTTGCGCTCATAGTCGGCCACAAACCGTTCCAGATTTCCGATGGCAACCGGTTCTCCTTTTTTACCGAGAACGCATTCACCTTCACACTGGGACTCCTGGGGACACACCCGTCCGCAAACGGCCGGCAGGGCATTTTTTTCCCAAATCTTATTAATCGCTCCCGTAAAATCGCCTTCTTTAACAAACTTGATAAATCCGGGGATATTGACTTCTACAGGACATCCGGTTACGCAGGCCGGCTTTTTACACTGAATACAGCGGGCTGCCTCTCGCATGGCCACGTCTGGATCCTGTCCCAGAGGCACTTCTTCAAAATTTCTGGCCCGGATAGCTGGTTCCTGTTCAGGCATCGGTTGTCGGGATATTTTTTCCTTCTTTGCCTTTTTGGTTTGGGTTTCTCCCATGTGCTCCTCCCTAGAAAGCATCGCCGGGGTTCGTTTCAAGCTGAACGGTTGTCCCTCGGAAATTGTATAAAAATTTAAGCCTTAATTGACGATCAAGTTCCCCTGATATTGCAATAATGATCATAACTGCTTTTTTCGTCTTCTGTATATGCCTGCAGACGGATCATGAGTTCATCAAAATTGACTTGATGACCATCAAATTCCGGTCCATCCACACAGGCAAACCGCGTCTTTCCACCAACTGTAACCCGACAGCCACCACACATGCCCGTACCATCAATCATGATCGGATTCAGGCTCACCAACGTTTTGACCCCAAATTCTTTGGTGATGTTCGTTACCGCCTTCATCATGGGCACCGGTCCGATGGCCACGACCAACTGGACATCACCTTCTTCAAGGATTTCCTTCATGACCTCGGTCACAAATCCATGATGACCATAGGAGCCGTCGTCGGTGCAGACCCGCAGATCATGTGAGGCTGATTTCATCTGCTCCTCGAGAATCAGCAGCTCCTTGGTGCGCGCTCCGATAATGCAGGTTACCTGGTTGCCGATATCCTTAAGCGCCCGGGTAATGGGATGTAACACCGCAACCCCCGTACCCCCGCCAACGCAAACAACTTTGCCGACCTTTTCAAGATGGGTCGCCTTTCCCAGGGGACCGATGACATCTTGATACCCATCTCCCACCTGCAGTTCCTTGAATAGTGCCGTTGATTTTCCCACGACCATGTAAATAATCGTAATGGTCCCTTTCTCCGGATCTGATTCTGCCATGGTCAGCGGTATACGTTCGCCGGTTTCATTGGCCTTGAGGATTACAAATTGACCCGGTTTGGCCTTTTTGGCAATGGCGGGTGCTTCTATCTCGTTGAGGATGACCGTTCCCTCGGCCATCTCCTCACGTTTAACGACTTTAAACATGGTTACCCTCCCATATTGTTATTGGTGGCATCCTTTGTGCGACCGTTGTATTAATCATATACTCATAATGAAAGCAACCGAAAAAGGCGTATAAATTTTCCAGTATTGCAACTTTTCCTTATTTAATATTTCAGCTTGATCCCGTATCATGTTTTCCATATGAAATAAAATCGTGTTCCCCGATTTTACAGATAATAGCTTAATTTTCGACTTTCACACAAAAGAAAAGGGATATTCATGAATCTATTTGACAGCCATTGCCATCTGGATGATCGCTCCTTTCGAAAGGATCTTAAGGCCGTCGTGCAGCGTGCAAACCAAGATGGTCTCGAGATGATGATGACGGTGGGTATTGATGCAGCTACGTCCAGACGGGCTGTCGAAATTGCCGGCGAATTTAAAGGCGTGGTTGCCTCGGTGGGGATTCATCCCCATCGCGCGGCCACTTGCAGTCATAAAATGATAGACCGGCTTGCCGATCTCGCCGACAACACCGAAGTTCAGGCTTGGGGTGAAATTGGGCTGGATTTCAATCGCATGGTTTCGCCCCGCGACGATCAGGAAAAGTGGTTTGTGAAACAGCTTCATCGAGCCGATGAGCTCAGGTTGCCCCTTATTCTGCATGAACGTGACAGCCAGGGCAGACTCCTGGAGCTGTTAAATGCCAATCCCAATCCACTTCGTCAGGGCACGGTGCATTGCTTCAGCGGCAATCGAAAGGAACTGCTATCCTATCTTGATCTGGGATTTTACATCGGCATTACCGGCATCGTTACCATGCAACAACGTGGCGCCGAACTTAGAAAACTGGTTCGCTATATTCCTTTGGATAGATTGCTAATCGAAACCGATGCGCCTTATCTGACCCCAACGCCCCAGAAAAACCTTACCCGCAGGAATGAGCCCGCTTTTGTAAAATCCGTTCTGCTCAAGTTGGCTGATGTACTCCATATGGATGCAGCGCATTTGGCAAAAATGACGACGGGTAACGCCAAACGACTTTTCACCCCCCTGAATCCCTATCCCTGCCGCTAGACCTGGGTGCGGCGTTCGACGAGGTCGAATGTGACATCCCTTCTAAAGCAGAATTTCGAATGCTTTTCGGATGTGCCGGTCCATATCTTCCGGAATATACGATTTCTCCGGCTCGGCCAGCCAGGCCTGGGCCATCAGGCGCGCATGCTCGCGGGCGTCCACGGCACCTTCCTGTTCCCATTGATCCCGAAGCTTACGGTCGGCAACACCATTGCCCTGGTAAAATTCGCTGCGCATATGCTGCATGGTGTGTTCGGACATGATATAATTACCACCCGGACCCACCTGCTCAATCACATCCAGAGCCAAATGTTCGGCATCGACTTCAATTCCCTGGATAGCTTTCATGGCGTTGCCGATGATTTCATCATCAATGATATACTGCTCATAAGCCACCCCCAACATGGATTCCAGCATACCGGCTGCATGGTGAACATAATTGGATCCGCCCATGGCCACCAGCAGGGTGCTCATGCCTTTCTCCCACCCGGCCTGGATATCCGGGACCTTGGAGTCACTCAAAGCGGCTGAATTGTAATTGGGAATTGCCACATGCTGAGCCAACTGGTGGATGGCAGCATTCATCATACCACACTCCACCGGACCGCCGGAATAACCCATGCTAGCCATGTTGGCCGCGCCGGGGATGCCACCATAAAGCAACGGAGCACCGGGATTGGTCAACTGGCAGATGGTAACCCCGCACAATTCCTCGGCATGTAATTGTGCCAGTTGACCCGCCATGGTCATGGGCGCGGTGGAACCAGCCATGGGCGCGCTTGAAAGAGCCACCGGAATCCGGTTTTGAACGGCTGTTTGCATGATGTGGGTGGAATCGGTACATAATTTCAACGGGCTAATGGCAAAACAGGCGGTGGTGGATATGAACGGCCGTTCTCTCAGCTTGTCTTTGCCGCCGGCAATCATGGCAGCCATTTCAATGACCTGTTTCAATCCTTCCAGATAATTGGCACCGCACATGACGTGTTTGGACGTGGCCCGCATACAGGCATAAAACGAATTGACGTCATAGGTTTCCGGCGGGATGTCCTGGGGAACCACCGGACGCATATAAAAATGGATGTTATCGAGCCGATCCACGATCCGCCCGATATCGTAGAGATCCCGCAAACACGTCTTGCGGGCTAGGCCGGTTTCGAGGTCCAAAATCCTCACCGCCGTACCACCGGTGCCCATATGAACCCGATCACCGCCCAGCCTGAGATCATGTTTCTGATCGCGGCCGTAAAAAATTACTTCACTGGGAGCCCTGGCCACCTCTTGGGCAATCAAGTCCTTTGGGAAACGAACCCGGGCCGCGGACCGGTCAACGCCGGCACCGGCTTTTTCGAGCATGTCGATGGTTTCGGACAGGCCGTCTTCATAAGTCAACCCGATTTTTTCCAGTATGGTCAGGGCGGCTTCATGGATGGTTTCTACCTGTTGGGCTGTCAGGGGTCGATATTGGGTTCCATTACTGCCGGTATACATGGGTCTATCTCCTATCGCATTATTGAAAATTTACCTTAGTCTATCCGAATTGAAGCCAGTGGCATCAGCAAATCGTTTATATCAGCAACCTGCTCCAGGGCCATGATCTGGTTGCACACATCATCGGCTTGTTGGTGCCCCAATACCGGGGCGGCATATGCTGTAAACTTGTCGCTTAGTTCCTGATCGGTCATGGGCTGGTCCCAATCCCCGGAAATTTTTTTATTTTCTGCTGTATAGGTCTTACCCCCATATGTCCTAACCGTCACGGCAGTTGCGACTTGCCGGGGGTAAAGCGCCTGCATGGCCGGGTCCGCTAGCACCGCGACCTTCTCGGCGACCTTGAGGATTTTGGGGTCCTTCAGCCGATCGATACTCATTTCTGCCGGCCCCACCTTGCCGTAGGCCAACACCGCTCCCAGGGTAAAGGGAATGCTGTATTGAGCATCCTCAGGGCTAAGCGGGTAGATTGTATCCAAATTAGCGGCCTTATCCGGCGTACGAACCTGAATTGTGGCGATCTCGTCCGGATCCAATCGATGTGATGTGCGTATTTTGATTAGATTTTCGATGGGCCCCTGGGTCCAGCGGCAGGATGCAAACGGTTTAAAGTAGGTTTTTAATATCTGATAGTCCGACCCCAGTTCATTGATCTGGGCTTCCGCTGAAAAGGTTTCATACAGCGTCAGTGTTCCGGTGATGCCATGAGCGGCCATTAAAGCGGCGGTATATCCAGTATTAGCCGCCCAACCCATACCTTCTTTGATCATGGGTATTTTGCGGGCATTCACCCACCCCATCAACTGGCAGGAAGGGGCCTGAATTTCAACGATTCCCAAGGCGTTGATAATATCTGCCGGTTTTAATCCCATCAGATAGCCCGTTGCGGCAGCGGCGCTATACGTGCCGCCATGGGCCGAACCATAATAAATTTCACCAGAATTGTTCAGCGCCATCCCAGCCCGCAACCCGATCTCGTAGCCGATAGTCGCCGCACAAATCGCATCACGGCCACTACGTGAACGAGATTGGGCCGCCGCAAAAACCGCCGGAAACAAAATACCGCCGTTGTGCACCCGTGACATGCGGTGGCCATCGTCGGCATCCAGGGCATTGGCCAGAAAACCGTTGGTGGTCGCGGCCATGTTAGGCACAACACCGTGGTTAATACCCGGCACGGTGGCGCCATTGGGAAAGGGGAGCTGACGACTCAAGGTCAGCACGCTTTTACCCAAAGGTGTTGACAGGCCGGCCAGGATGCAACCCAAGGTATCTAAACAGGCTCGTTTGGTCTGGTGAATCACTGCAGGTGGTAAATTTTCGAAACAAGCTCCCTCAAAAAATTTGATCAATTTTGCATTGGCTGATGTCATAAATTCTATTTATCTTTATTTTTTGCGTGTTGACAATGGGTGTCGTTCCAATATACAAACCGGCATACTGGTCTGACCAGTAAACGTCTAATATGCCCTGTTCTTTTGATTGTCAAGCAATTATACAACCGAAACCCATAAGGTAAAATTTCTTAAATAGATGTTATGCGCGCTAAACAGAGTATAAAGGTAACTCCAGTTAAAAAGGAAAACATTCCGGAAAAAATCATCCGCGAGATTAAGCTTCTAATCGATTCAGGTCAGATTGTGTTGGGAGGTCGTCTCCCCAGTGAACGCGACCTGGCCGGTCTGCTGGATGTGAGCCGATCGTCCTTGCGGGAAGCACTCAAAGCCCTTAGCATCCTGGGAATTATCGAAAATCGCCATGGGGATGGTAATTTTATCTCCGCTTCTTCCACGGACTGGCCCATGGAACCCTTATCCATTTTTTTATCGGTTAAACGCGGCGCCATGATCGATCTCATCGATGCCCGCCAGGGTCTGGAAATCACCGCA
>Ga0180435_10002834_pt1 | contig 17566 bp, 15 predicted proteins | sample SS_ome_3_FD_132467 | JGI IMG/M metagenome (GOLD analysis project Ga0180435, IMG submission 132467) | Hypersaline lake sediment archaeal communities from the Salton Sea, California, USA - SS_3_S_1 metaG | ecosystem: Environmental > Aquatic > Non-marine Saline and Alkaline > Hypersaline >...
CAGGCGGACTAGAGCAGGAGAGAGTAGAAAGTAGAACGTAGAGCAAGAAGACAAAGGCCGCGACCAAAACCACCGCGGTGAACGAACGTCTCTCTCCTGCGGTCTCCTTTCTACTTTCTACTCTCTGCCGTTGCCGTTAACTCTGCCGTTGCCGTTAACTCTGCCGTTGCCGTTAACTCTGCCGTTGCCGTTAGCCTGGCCGTTGCCGTCAGCCTGGCCGTTGCCGTTGATCTAACCGTTGCCGTTAGCCTAACCGTCGCCGTTAATCCGCTGAAAGGGAACCATCCATGGCGTTCGCCTTCGAAAAGCTCATCGTCTACCAGAAGTCCGTAGATTTCGCCGATCGAGTCACGAAGATCACGGGTAGTTTCCCGCGGGGCTTTTATTTCCTTGCCAACCAGCTCAATAGAGCGTCTTTGTCCATTTCCGCCAACATCGCCGAAGGCAACGGCCGATTCACGAAAGGCGACAGAAAGAACTTCTTCGGCATCGCCCGAGGCAGCGTACAGGAATGCGTTCCCCTTCTCGAACTGACCCGTAGGAGGGATTTCATCACGCCGGAAGTCCATCAACAGCTCAAAGCCGACCTGGAGGAGATCGCCAAAATGATCTCCGGTCTGATCAACGGTCTGGAAAACCGAAAGACTTGAGCCATTCTCGAACGAGCGGTTAGAAGCTCTGCTCCTGTACTCTCCGCCATTACCCTAAACCCGGATGCGGAGATATCCCATCGCCGCGAGGATTCACCGTCGGCCAATCCGGAGAGCAAAGACCCTCTCACGGATCGCCAGCATTGGATTCTTGGCCGGTTGCGGGACAACGTGAAACTGACCCGCGAGATGGTCGAGAGCCAATTCAGGATCAAGGACAAGCAGGCCAAACGCGCACGGTCGGGCTTGTCCAGACGCGGCTTGGTCCAGTTCATTCGAAAGCCTCGGCCCGGGTACTACCTGCTTTGCCGCAAACCAAGCTCTAAGGCCTCGCAATGATTCGCTGTTGATTGAGTGACAGGAAATTTGATTCCGCGTAACTGTGAGTCGGTGGCCGGGGATGAGGGGTTTGCCACCCCTGATCCTGCCCTCTGTCCCGCTATCCCGCTGCGCGGGCGGGGAGAGCGTACAGTCGAATCTGCCGCTCGCCTTAGGGCCGTCGGCGCCGGCGGGTCAGCGTCAGCCTGCCCAGCGTCAACCCGCCGAGGGCCAGCAACGCCAGCGACGCGGGCTCGGGCACGCCCGTCACCGCGTAGCCGCTGAACTGGTCGACCGTGAAGCTAACGTTGCCGGCCGCGTCGTACGTGAAAGAATCAGGCAAATAGGACGACCAGCCGCCGCCGTTGAGATGCCAGAACGCCAGGTCCCTCATCCCCAGTCCGATGTCGAAGCTGAGCAGCACGTCCTGGCCTGTGAGGGTGGTGGTAAAATCCCAGCCGGCCAGCACCTCCTCTTGCGGCCCGAGCATCGCGGCCAGGGCGGCCTGGTCGGTGGGATCGATCAGGTCCGCCGAAAAGGTCGTGCCGCCGGGAACCGCACCGAAGCCGGCGCCCACGCTCTGGCCGCTGCCGGGATCGGTGACCTGAAATCGTGAGAAGGACACGACGACAGTGTCGTTGCCGAGATTCCCCCGTGTCGCAGCGGAAACCGTAAGGGTCCTGTCCACAGGATTCCAATAACCGCCAAAGGCCTGGTAGGAGCCGCTACCGGACCACGTCATCGTCCGCCCGGCGAACTCGGAGATGGGCCGATAGACACCAACAGGCAGAAACGGTCCGATGTGGAAATTAACCGCGCCCTCGTTGACCAGCGTGCCTACGATCCCCGCGTCGCCCAAGACGATAATGTCATTACCACTGACGTCCAGGTTAACGTCGGACACACTGTTGACGCTCAGGCTGTCGGTCGTAACCCGACCTCCATAGCCCACGTTCAGTGTGGCGTGGCCGGACTGGCCCACGTACAGGTTACCGCTGTTGGTCCACGTCGAGCCGGCTCCCCTGATCGTCGCCGTCCCGCTGCTGCCGGAGCCTTGTCCCAGGTAGGCGGTGGTGTTGCTGACCCGCCCGCCGGCCTCGACGATCAGCGTGCCCGCGCCCGAGCGACCAATACTAAGGGCGTTCCTGTTTGTCCAAGTCGAGCCGGAACCGACTTCCGCCGTTCCGGCCGCGCCGGCGTCATACCCCAGATAACCGTAGTCATTGCTGACCTGCCCGCCGGCCCGGATGTTCAGCGTCCCATTACCGCGATGGCCGACACGAAGATTGTCGCCGCAGGACCACATCGAGCCGGCCCCGTCGATTGTTGCTGTGCCCGTGGAGATGTTGAAAAAGGACTCTGCGCCGAGCGAGGCGTTGTATTGCGTGACAACGTTTCCGCCAGCCAGGACATTCAACTCCCCAACGCCGTTCTCGCCGACTATTACGGCGCTGTTGGTCCATGTCGAACCCGGCCCGGTTACCGTCGCTGCGCCCGCGGCTCCGGACCTGTGGCCCAGGACGCCCATGGTGGAGGCCACTGCCGCGCCATCAGCTATCCGCAAAGTTCCGGCCCCCTGGTGGCCCGCGCCCAACCGTCCGGAGCCATTGACGTTGAGAATCAGCAAACCGCCCGCCCCAAAGGACAAGGTCTGGTTGGCCCCATGCGTGCCATCGAAGACCAGGTCTCCGTCCAGAACGGCGCCTTGTGCGGAAACCGTACCGTTGCCCAGCAGATTGCCGAGCGAACCATAGATGGCGTTGGCGCTTACATGTCCTCCGTTGGACACCGTCAGAGTACCGCTGCCGATAAAACCGACGTAAAGGTGCGTGCTGTTGGTCCACGCCGAACCGGCCCCACTCACTATCGCCGCGCTCGGAGCCGCCGAAGCGTTGTATCCGATGTAACCGTTGCTGTTGCTGACCTCCCCGCCGTTCAGGACATACAGCGTACCTGGACCACTATTGCCCACAAGCACCAATTTGCCGCTCCATGTCGAGCCGGACCCGGTAACCGTCGCTGCGGCCGTCCAGTTGGCGCCATTGCCAATGTAGTTGTTGGTGCGCTGCAGGTCGCTGCCGCCGTCAATGGTCAGCGTACCTTCGGCGTTGTATCCGACCACGATCTGGTAGCTGCCGCTGTCGCTGACGGACCCGGTCGTGGTGATGGCGGCCGGCGCCACCGAACACCAAGCCAGGCCTACACAAACCGCAATCGCAGTAATCCTGAATGTACTCATGTCAAGCCTCTCTCTCATTTCCCCGGCGTGCCCGGGGGGACCCAACGGCCATCAAAATCAGGCCGCGCAGACACGGCGCCGCGCAACACACCTACAGAGGACCTGATCTCAAACCGGCGTCTGGGCACCGCGCGAGCATCCACCAGTCGCTTCCTTTCTCAGATTTGTCGAGGCCCAGAGACCCTCCCTGAGCCGAGCCCCTGTAATATAGCCTCCGACCCCGGCCGTGTCAAGGCCAAAATAGGCAATATTGTCGATTGTCGATTCGTCTGATTCAGTCAGCCCAAGGCACTTCGGGCTGCTCACTGTTGAAAAACCTCGCGGCGGGCATGTTCGAGCAAGTCGGGATCGACCTCGCAGGTGATGCCGCCATCGGCGTCATGCGTCGGCCGCTCGGGCCGGCATGGGCCGGTTGGGCCGGGCGGGCCGCGTGGTGGCGGATCGTGCCAAAGCCCGCCGTGCCGGAGGATCTTGCGGATGGACAGTGGCGAGCCGCATGCCATGATCATTCCCTTCTCGCAGGCAATCGCTACGAAGTCATTGCGCAGGGACTTTGCAGGGACATTTCCGTCGATGTGCCTGCATCGAATCAAAAAGTCCCCCTGACAGACCGGGTTCTGTCGGGTGCCGACGGGCGGCAGAATGGCATGAAAACGAGCCGATAAATGGGGGATTGGAGGGGCCGACCAGGTCAGAATTGCCCGTTTGGAGTTGTCAGAATGCCCGGAAACCCACTTTATGCACAGGCCTCGACGGGGGCATGGTCGATGGTCCCCGCAGCCCAGTCCGGCATAAGTTCTTGAAGAACAATCCTTATGCCAACACCTGAACCTTAAACGCCCAGCCGTTACATAATCGGAGTCGTTAATCCATGTGATCCGTTAATCTATGTAATCCCCATCTGCCGTTCGAACGCGAAACGGTTTTTGCTCCCGGAGGTTTTACACTCGCGCACCGGCCGGGACGGGCAATATTTCTCTTGCTTCGCGGCTTTCGAAGGAATATAGGTATTTGTCGAACAAGCGCCTCTCATCGAGCGTAACAGTATCAGGCACCTTTAGTGATCGTGCATATGGCGCCGGTTGGAGGCCTTCCGTAATGCCTGCAATTGCCTTTTGAATCAAATATCGGTGAAAAAACATCTCGACAACAATACGTTACGTAAAGAAATGTCTCAGATGTGCCGAGTATAATTCTGACAGCAGACAGTATAATAGCGGACCCGGAGTGCGGGTCGCCAATTGTTACCTTGTTCTATGTTCTTACAGAAAGGTTTGGTGAGTGATGCTTAAACGAGTGTTGGTACTGGCCATCGTAGCCGGAGCAATGGTGTTGACCGGTTGCGGTGATAGCGATGGCGGTGGATCGTCGTCCGGGCGAGTGGCCGTTGTCGATCTGAACAAGATCGCCGAAGACATCGGTCAAAAATCGAAGATCGAAGAAGCCAGCCAGGTCCGCGAGCGGAATCTCCAGATTTCCGTGCGTGTTTTGCAGCAGAACGTGCAGGCGAAACTCGTGGCGCTGGCGAATGAGATCGGCGACAGGCCAAAACCGAAGAAGAAGGACGAGCCCACAGACGACGAGAAAAAGCTGCTTGATGAGTGGATTGGCAAGATGCGGAATCTCGAGCGCGCGCGCCTGGATGCGAGCAACAGGATCCGCCAGGCCTACAGCCAGCAGCGCCAGACCAACCAGAATGCGATGCGCGCCGAGATCATCAAGATCCGCGACAGGATCAAACCTCTGGCCCGTCGTATCGCCGGGGACAAGGGTCTGGATATAGTGGTGGACACAACTTCGGTGCTGGTCAGTGACGATTCGGTCAACATCACCGCCGCGGTGTTCAAGGAAGTCAACGAGCTGCTCAAGGCGGGCAATTTCCCGACCGTGACGATCCCCGAACCGTTGAAGGTGGTCCGCCAGCCGACGACGGCGCCGGCAGGCGGGGGCACGGAGACGACCCCCAAGACCGGCGGGACGCCCAAGACGGGCGGGACGACCACCACGCCGTGATCTGATTGAACGATAGTGTCGAACGTAAAACATCGCCGCCCGCAGCGCCTGTGCGTTGCGGGCGGTGTTTGTATGCGGGCTAAGTATTGGTTGTCATCGCGATGAGTTGACGGTATCTTGTCGCGATGAAGATTTTCGTGATAAATTGTGGTAGCAGTTCCATCAAGTATCAACTCTTCGATATGCCCGGCGAGACGTCCATTGCCCGCGGCCTGCTCGAACGGGTCGGTACGGACAATGCGGTTTTGCGGCACGAAACCGGCGCCGGGGTCGAGCGCACGGAGGTCGCTGCGCCTGAGCATTCATCCGGTTTGAAGATAATCCTCGACGCCCTGGTCTCGGCGCCGGGCAATGCTATCGACTCGGTTGACGAGATTGACGGTGTGGGGCACCGCATAGTGCATGGGGGCGCCGAAGCCACCAGTTCGGTCCCGATCGACGAATCGGTTATCTCGATTCTCCGGCGGAACTCGGACCTGGCGCCGCTGCACAATCCTGCACATCTGGCGGGCATACGCGCGGGGCTCGAAGCCATGCCGCAAGCCTGTCACGTCGGTGTATTCGACACGGCATTTCTCACAACGCTTCCGGAAAAGGCTTACCGATACGCCGTGCCCGAAAAATGGTACACCGAACATCGCGTGCGAAAATACGGGTTTCACGGTACGAGCCACAAATACGTTACTCTTTGTGCCGCAGATCTTCTTGGTAAGGAACCCGGGCGCGTAAACCTCATTACGGTTCACATGGGCAACGGAGTGTCGATGACCGCAGTGTCCGGTGGACAGGCCGTCGATCATTCCATGGGAATGACCCCGCTTCAGGGCTTGATGATGGGCACGCGGAGCGGTGATATAGATCCCGCGATAGTGTTCCATATGATATCGAGCGGTATGCAGGCCGAAGAAGTTGACGAGGCGTTAAACAAGCAATCGGGCCTGTTTGGCGTTTCTCAGGGACGAAGCGATATGCGCGACCTGCTTTCTTCCGTCGAGGGCGGGGACGCGGCGGCCGCTTTGGCTGTCGATATGTTTATCTATCGTATTGTCAAGTACATAGGCGCTTACTACACTATTCTTCCTCCGCTTGACGCGATCGTGCTGACCGGGGGGATTGGCGAGAATTCTCCGATAATTCGCAGCCGGATATGCGGTGGTCTGGAGCGCCTGGGCGTAATCGCCGATCCCCAGGCCAACGCGAAGATTACAGGTGGACTGGCCGGTAAGATCACCACCGGGAACTCGCCCTTGAGTGTCTGGGTGATACCCACAAACGAAGAAGTTATGATAGCCCGGGAAACCGCCCGGTTCGCTGTTGACATGTAGGACTTTTAACTGTCAGCTTTTAGCTGGCGATTCGTCACTTTTTAGTTTTTCGAGCTTTAAGGTCGTGGCTGGCGGTCGACAGTTGCAGGCTGATAGCTGACAGATGACAGTTTTCTCGGTAGGGAACACGATCGGTACTTTCGGCGCCACCGGAAATATATCCGTTTTTGTAGGAAAAGTTTTCTTTGATAATACGATTCCGGCATGCGACAATATTGTGGACAAGCGTCATAGCATAGCAGGCTTCCGGGCTCTGGGTCCCGGGTAAGCCAACAGGGAGTTATTACCATGCGCACTGATGTGAAAATTGGTATTGCCGTCGGACTCGTGCTGGTTATCGGAGTCGTCTCCTACATGGTCATCAATTCCGGTTCCTCAAATGCCCCGGAAGAAGACCCGCCGGTTGTCGCGCCGGGGGACGCCGTCGGCGGAGCCGGTGGAGGTCTAAACTCGGGTAATCCCGACGGGAGCATAGCTGACAGCCTGTTTCCATCGAGACCGACCGATCCGTGGGCCCCGGGCGTTGGTGGCGGTGCCGCGGCAGGCACGGAAGATACTACAACAGGTGGTGCGGATACAAGCGGCGGCGCCGAAGATACCTTAACGGGCGGTGGCGGCACCGACGCAGTCGTCGGAGTAGGCGACACCACGACGGGCGGAACCGCGGCGGACACGATAACGGATCCGGAACCCGGAAGCGTGGAGATTACCATGGTTTCGCCGGGCCCGGTCGATCCCGGTCCGGCGGACACTTCCGGATCGCCTGTCGGCGGTGATTCATCGGTCGGTCCGATCGATCCCGGTTCGCCAAGGGACGTGCCCTATCCCGGTTCCAACGACACGTCAATCGGCAGCACGAGCGACGCGGTGACGGTTACCGGTACGACCAGGACGCACGTTATCAAATCGAACGATAAGTTGTGGACGCTGGCTGAAACATACTACGGGCACGGAAAGCACTGGCAGCACCTGGTGGCGGCCAATCCGGGATTGAGTCCCACCGCGCTGGTCGTCGGAAGGACCATCAAGATTCCGCCCCTTCCCGCCCAGGCGGTTTCGTCCGGCCGGACTACTGTCGGACCGACGGGTACGGTCGTTCAGTCCGCCGACGGTACAAAGACTTACATAGTGGCAAAGGGTGACAGTTTCTGGAAGATTGCCGCTCGCAGCGACGTCTACGGAAACGGTATTCACTACAAGCTGATAGGGGCGGCAAATCCGGGCGCCAATTCCAATTCGCTTCAACCCGGTGACAAGCTGGTGATTCCACCCCTTACGGTTGGTTCGCCCGGAGGCGATGTCGGGCCTGCGACCGGGTCCGGGACATCGGGCGCCGCGGTGCCCGATCCGGTTACCGCAACGGGCGAAAAGATATACGTTGTCCAGCAGGGCGACAATGGAATGTGGGGCGTATCCAAAAGCCAGTACGGGGACGGAAAGTACTTCCCCGCCATTGCCGGAAGGAACCCCGGGGTGAACCCTTCGCGTTTGAAAATCGGTCAGAAACTGATTCTACCGTCTCTCGAACAGGCCAAGGCATTCCTCGCCGGTTCGTCCGGCGGGGCGCCCGCGTCTTCGGGCGGCGCCGGAGAGGCGCCTTCGGGCGGGACTTCCACACCGATCCCGGTGCGAACGCCCAGACCGGTTCCAGCCCCCGCACCGATCGGCGGCGACGACGAACCGGACTTCAGTTAAACTGACTTTTACCAGGCGACAGAGGCGATTGAATCGTATTGGCGGCACCCTGCAGTTATATGAGGACCATACCTGAGAAGAACGGTTTTGTTATGCCCCTGGTGGTTGCGATCTGCCTGTTGATCCCGGGTTGCGATCACGGTCTGGTTACGGGTAACGATCCCGACGTCGGTGAAAGCATCATCGTCATACCGACCCACCAGGTAGGTACGGTGGCGCAGTACGCGCGTCTCGTCGGCAGCCGCCTGCTTCCGGTTCGGGGATACGGCGTGGTTGGCGGGCTGGGAAAGAACGGTTCGTCCCAGATCCCCTCGCATCTGCGAAACTACCTGATTCAGTATCTTCGCAGGCGCGATATAGGTTCTCGCAAGGCGGGGCTCGAGGACGTACCGCCCGAGCGAATACTGCGGGACATGGATACCGCCATAGTTGAAATCAGCGGTTCGATTCCGTCCTGCGCGCCGAAGGGCAGGGTTTTTGACGTGCGGGTTCGCGCTATCGGTTCGCAAGTCCGCAGTCTTGACGGTGGTATGCTTTACGAAGCCGAGCTGCGTCTGGCTACGGGTAACGTAACGGCCCCGGACCGCGGATCGAAGATACTGGCCACTGCATCGGGCGCCATCTTCGTCAACCCGTTCATCGACGAAACCAAGGTTACCGAACTCGTCAAACTCCGCGAAGGACGAGTGATCGGGGGCGGTGAGACCGCCGCATCGCGACCGGTCCGCCTGCAGTTACTGAAGTCCGACTTCAGCCGTTCAGCGATTATCCAACGCGCCGTAAACGAGCGATTCCAGCGGCCGGGCAAGCCTCGGGTCGCCAACGCCAAGGGCTCCGACGCTATTTCGATCACTATCCCGCCGGAATGGCGCGATGACTACCTGCACTTCCTCGACCTTGTAATGCACTTGTCGCTGCAGACAACGGGCGGGCAGTGGGAGAAACGAGCCCGCCAGGTCGCCGTCGCAATGACTCTCCCCAAAGCCAACCACGACGAACTGTCGCTGGTCTGGGAGGCTATGGGACGCCGCGCCATACCCATCATAAGCAACCACTACGCCAACGCCGATCCGTTTATCTCGTACTACTCTGCCAGGGCGGGCATGAGGCTGGGCGACATGATCGCCGCACCGGAAGTCATACTTCAATCGGCCGGAAGGGCGGGCAGCCCGCTGCGGAATGAAGCGATCAAGGAACTCGGGCGGCACCCCCGATTTATCCAGGCACTTCCGCTTCTCCGCAAGACCCTCGACGATTCCGACGACATGGTTCGCGTTATCGCCTACGAGTCGCTGAGAAAGATCGGGCGGAACACCGCGGTGATGACGATACCCGTCGGCGAGTTTCACCTGGACATAGTCAACTCCAAGCGCCAGGACGTGATATACGCGACCCAGTCCGAAAGCTCCAGGATCGTGCTGTTCGGAGGGGATATGGCTGTTATGAGACCGCTCTACTTCAGCGGACTGCAGGACCTGCTTACCGTTAACGCCACCGCCAGGGACAAGTACATCACCATGTTCCGCAAGGTCGGTACGAGCGGAAGGATCAGCCCCGCCTTCAAAATCACACCGAAAGTCAAGTCGCTTATCAGGGCCTTGGGAGACCAGGCCGAAAGCGGTCAGGGAATGCTGATGGTCCCCGATCTCGATATCGAGGGAAAACCAAAGCGTGACAGCAAAGGCCAGATCGTGTATAAAAAGGCTGGTATAAAGGGCCTGGGACTTTCTTACGGTCAGGTGGTGGCGATTCTGCACCGCTTGTGCAAGATCGGTTCACTGGTGTCCGGCGAGACATCCAGACCGTCCAAGTTTGTCCTGCAGAAGCCCACGGGACTCCAGGATTTCCTGAGAGGCGCCACAGACATGGGCCGGCCTAATATCACCGGACCCTGAAACGACTAACAGATGTCATGGATTGACTTCAGAATAGCCGAAAAAAACTAATGATACACCGCGGTTTTCGTACAGACCAAATTACGCCGGAGTTTATGGAGAATACCTGGCGATGAAACTGAAAAAGCTGATCATGTGCGGTTTCAAGAGCTTTGTGGACCGCACGGAAATGGATTTCGATGAGGGAATAAGCTGCATCGTCGGTCCTAACGGGTGCGGAAAGAGCAACGTCGTTGACGCGATGAAGTGGGTCCTGGGCGAGCAATCGGCGAAATCCCTGCGCGGTACGGAAATGATGGACGTCATATTCAACGGTTCGTCCGCCAGGCGCCCGGCGGGGTCCGCGGAAGTCACGCTCGTTTTTGACAATTCAGACGGTCTGCTCCAACCGGCGTTCAGCGACGGCGAGACCAGCGATATCGTCGCCGTTACGAGGCGCCTGTATCGAAGCGGACAGAGCGAATACCTCATCAATAAAGCACCCTCCCGCCTCCGCGATATCCGCGAGATGTTCATGGATACGGGCCTGGGAAAGGACGCCTACAGCGTCATCGAGCAGGGAAGGGTCGAAGCGTTCCTGCAGGCCAACCAGGACGAACGGCGCGCGATCTTCGATGAGGCCGCCGGAATAAGCAAATACAAGGCCAGAAAAAAAGAGGCCCTCAGAAAACTCGACCGCGCCGAACAGAATCTCCTCAGAGTCAACGACGTGCTCAACGAAGTTGAAAAACGCCTGAGATCCATCAAGTACCAGGCCGGAAAGGCCCGAAACTACCAGACCTACTCACATGAACTTTCAGAGCTCAAGAGCCTGTACCTCCTGGCGCAGTATCACGAGCTTTCCGGGACCCGCAAGCAGCTCCAGGCGAAGATAGACGCCGGCAGCGACAAGCTCTCTTCCATCCAGACACGAATCAACCAGTTGGAGACCGCCGGAAGCGCCGCCGAAGTCGAATCGGTTGAACTCGAACGGACCGCACGCCAGCTACAGGGCCAGATCGCCTCGATGGACGCGCGCATCACCGCGTGCCAGGAACGCGCCGAAATGTTCGAGCAGAAAGTTGTCGAACTCGGACAGCAGATCGTATCCATTTCCTCCAGGAACGAAGAACTGGAGGCCAAAATCGAAGCCTGCGCCAACGACATCACCCGAGGGCGGGAAGATCTTCAAGACACCGAGGAAGAAATCACCAGGCTCGAAGACCAGCACCAGACAGTCCGACAGGAACACGCCGCGGGCGAACTGGCCGAGGCGAATCTCCAGACCGCACTGGCTGAAGAAAAAGCCGCCGTCATCGACCTGCTTCGCAGAACTTCACAACTGAACAACGATATCCAGGCCTCGACCATTCGACGCGAAAATCTCACCGCGCGGAGAGACCGACTCGCACAGCGGGCAGGCGAACTGGAAGAAGCCCTCGAAGGCCTGCAGTCCGAACGGTCCGAACTGCAGGACAAGGCCTCCGACGCCCGCGGTTCTGTCGAGACCGCACAGGACCGGCTCGACAAGGCCGACGAAAACTGCCGAAAGCTCAGCGACCGGGAGCAGGCGCTGAGGACCCAACTCGCCGACGCGCGCGAACGGCGAAGCGCCACCGCCTCGCGCATAACGGCGCTTACCGAAATGCAGGAGCGACTCGAGGGCGTGTCAGCGGGCGTTCGCCTCGTTCTCCAGGCCGCCGGCGCCGGCGACCTGCCCGGTATACGAGGTATGCTTGGCGATTCCGTACACGCGAGCGTCGAACATGCTCCTCTGGTCGAGGCGGCGCTGGCGGGGGCGGACCAGTGGCTTGTATGCGACAGCTTCGATCAACTGCAAGCCTGCGGCCGGCAGATTAACGAAATTATCGGGCAGAGCGGAGCGGTGGAAATCGTTTCGCTGGACCGAGTGGCGCCATACCGGTGCGACTTCGACGCCCGGGAATGTCCCCTGATAGTCGCTGGCGCCATCGACTGGGTCCGCTTCGATCCGTCGCTGGCGCCGGTGATGTGGGCGATACTGGGCAAGACCATGATTGTCGCCGATCTCACCGACGCGAAGACGGCTGCGGAAATGGGAACCGGCGACCTGAGATTTGTAACGCTTAATGGTGAAGTGCTCGAACCCGACGGGCGTATCAGAATGGGCGCCGCAAACCGCTCGACCGGTGTGATCGCCAGGAAGAGCGAACTGGCTGCACTCGAAACCTCCCAGAATCAACTCGACGAGCGAATCGCCGAACTCGAAGCCCAATGCCGCGACGCTCACGACGAAATCCAGCAGCTCGACGCCCACAGGCAAACCCTGAGAGCGGAAATAAGCGAAGCAAATACACGCCGCGTCCGACTCGAAGCAAACCTCGCACAGATCGACGAACAGATCGACCGGACCCGTCGCGAACAGCCCGTAATCGCCGAAGACATCAAGGGTATCGAGCAGGATATCGCCACCGCGAGACAGCAGCATCAGCAGGCAAGCGGGGAACTGGTCGAACTTGAACAGCTCTCCGAACGAAGGGAGCGGGAGACCGAAAGGCTCGAAAACGAAATCGCCGCCTCCGCCCAGCGACAGGGCGCACTGGCTTCACGCCTGACGGAACTGAGGGTGGCGACCGCCGCGGCCGAACAAAAGAGACTCGCATTGAGGGAGTCTCTGACCGGTCTGGATCGACAGTGCGAGCAGATGAAAAAGGACCTCGCCGGCGGAAAGGACGAAATCGAACTGCTCCGGAGCAGGCGGAGCGATACCGAGCAGGCGGTTCAGGCCGCGCGCGAGGAAACCGATCGGCTTTACACCAGGCAGCAGGAACTTAACGTCGAGGCGCTGGATCTCGAAGAAACGAGCCAGGGCCTGAAGGAAAAGCTCGATGCGGCCCGCCAGGGACTCGCCCAACAGCGGAAGGCCCACGACGAAGCGGCAGAAACAATCAGCGCCCATCGCGTGAGTCTCGGGCAGATCGATACGAACGTGGAGAACCTGATCGCCCGTTCACAGGACGACCTGGCGATGGACCTGTTGGCTTCGTTCGCCGATTACGAGCACGACGATCAACGCGACTGGGACCAGGTCAAAGTCAGGATCGAAGAACTCACCGCCAAGATACAGCGGCTTGGAAACGTAAATCTCGACGCCATCGGCGAACAGGAAGAACTCGAAAAACGACAGGAGTTCCTCTCGGCCCAACTAAAGGATATCGCCGAAAGCCGGCGCCAACTCAACGATCTGATCCTGCGCATCAATCGCGAAAGCCACGAACTGTTCGTCCGGACCTTCGAATTGGTTCGCGAACACTTCCAGGAACTCTTCAGGAAGCTCTTCGGAGGCGGGCGCGCCGATATCATGCTGACCGATCCCGAGGATATTCTGGAATCCGGTATCGAAATCGTCGCCCGCCCGCCCGGAAAGGAACTGCGAAAACTCTCCCTGCTGTCAGGCGGCGAGAAGACCATGACCGCGCTGGCGCTGCTGTTCAGCATCTTCAAGGCGCGACCCAGCCCGTTCTGCCTGCTCGACGAAGTCGACGCCGCTCTGGACGAAGCCAACACCGAGCGGTTCGGAAACCTGCTGGCCGATTTCGTCCAGCACAGCCAGTTCATCGTAATCTCGCACGCCAAGCGGACGATGAGCATGGCCAGCGTCCTATACGGCGTGACCATGCAGGAACCCGGCGTCTCGAAACGAATCTCCGTAAAGTTCGAAGACGCGGGCAAAAAACTCGACACCGCACTCGAACCGGTCACGGCGTAGACGGCGGATTCGCCATGTATTTTCCTTGCCGAGTGGGGAATACGAAAAAGTCTATCGGCAGTATATTCGCACGTTCTCGCCACCGTCAATCTCGACTGAAATATCGGTCAGGGCGTCGATGAATTCGGCGATGTTCTCTTCCGTGATGCGGAAGTTCATACCGGCTGTGTAAAGTGCGGTGTTGACTTTATCGCGAATCGTAGGCGGGATGAGCCTGCTGAGTTTGAGTCCGTAGGCCAGGAGCTTGATCGGTATGCGAAGATTGACGCGGTCCCCGGTTTCATTGGCTTTCTCTATTATTATGTGGAGATATCGCGGTTTTCTGCGTGCAGGCGCGGCGTTCGGTGGGACCGATGCGAGCAGCTTGTCGGCTTCGTCTACGGTTATTTCGCCGCGTGCGAGCATTTCGAGAATTCGTTTACGTTCGTTTTGCATGTGATATTGCCCGAGTTATCTGAGGTAGAGCAGAATATCGTCGCGTGCGTTGTGTATTTCGATATGCAGTCCGCGCGCATCGCTGCAGAATACGGCAAATCTCCCGAGGGCCTTCAGCAACCGCCACACCGCGCCCCAGCGGAAAATTGCCACAATTACCAGCAAAGGCGCCATCAGCAATAGCACTACGATCGCCAGCGGCCAGAGCAGAATCAGCGGGACGAACACGTTCCGCCTTCTCCGCCCGCCGCTTACGATTCGAACTCGAAGTATTGACGGTGGGAAAAACATCTCTCGTCTCGTATCCAGCGCCCAGTATCGCCGCCGACCGCTCGGTCCGCAACGTCCGTTTTCTGAGCTTTGGAGGCAACGGGTTGTTCGCGGGCGCCGAATTGCTACAATGCTCCAGCCTCCGCAGACGCGAAGGGCTGTTTATATTTGCATTACGAAAGGTCAAAACGATGGACGTCAAACGATCAGACCGGCTTGCCCAGCTCCCACCGTATCTCTTCGCCGATCTGCGCCGAAAGATATCGGATGCCCGCGCCGCCGGCGTCGACGTGATAACACTGGGCATCGGCGACCCGGACTACCCCACGCCCGATCCGATCGTTGAAGAACTATGCCGGGCAGTCGCTGACCGGTCAGACGCCAACCGCCACCGCTACGGTTGCGACGCACCGGCGCCAGAGTTTCCCTCGGCCGTCCGGAACTTCTACAAGCGGCGCTGGGGCGTCCGGCTCGGCGACGACCAGGTAGTCTGCACGATGGGCTCGAAAGACGCTATCGCCAAGATGGGTATGGCGATAATGGATCCCGGCGATGTCGGTATTATTCCCGAACCGGGATACCCCACGTACAACATATCGCACGTCTTTGCGGGCGCCGCGAGCTATCGCGTACCGTTGCGCCCGGAGAAGGACTGGCTGCTGGACTTCGAAGAAGTGCCCGCCGAGGTGGCGGATAAAGCTCGTATTCTCTGGTTGAACTACCCGAACAATCCCACGTGCGCCACCGCGTCGCTGGAGTTCTTCGAGAAGGCGGTCGCCTTCGGACGCGCCCACGACATCCTGATCGCTCACGACTCGGCCTACAGTGAGAACACTTATGACGGTTATAAGGCCCCGAGCATCCTCGAGGTTCCCGGCGCCGACGAAGTGGCTGTCGAATTCTTCTCGCTGTCCAAGGCGTTCAACATGACCGGATGGCGGGTTGGATGCGTGGTGGGTAATGCTTCGGCGGTTAAGGCATTGTCGCTGGTGAAGGACAACATCGACAACGGTACTCTGCGGGCGGTGCAGTTGGCGGCGGCAAAGGCCCTGGACCGCGCCGAAGAAATCATCCCTCCGATCTGCGAAGTATATAAACGGCGTCGCGACCTGGTGGTCGATACGCTCAACGCCAACGGATGGAGCATCGAAAAACCGAAATCGACCATCTATATATGGGCTCCGGTTCCCGAAGGGTACGGTGGCAAGAGCGGTGATTACGCCTCCGATCTGCTCGATAAAGCCGGTGTGGTTGTGACGCCCGGGCGCGGATACGGCGAAACGGGCGAGGGATTCTTCAGGATCTCACTGACATACCCTGACGACGTTTTGAAAGAAGCGCTCGATCGAATGATCGGCATGGGCAAGTGACGCGCGCGGCGGTTATGGAAGTAAGAATGGAACATACTGAGGGTTTCGCCCGCAAGGCCGAAATCCTGCTCGACGGTGAATCGCTGATAGTCTGCGACGGTGTCTCTTCGCCCGAGTTTCGCTGCGAACCGGGCGTCATAGACAACGCGAAGTTCAGCTACCCGTCCCTCGAAGGGTTCCAGTGGTCCCGCGCCGTGCGCGAGAATCCCAGCCACAAGGTCCGCCTCGAGCACGTTCGCGGGTGGTCGTACGTCGGGTTCGGGCGCATCGTTTCTATCATGCCCGTAACGATCGATTTCGGCGCGCTCGAATTGGAAGATGCCAACTGGTCCGACGACGAGAATCTGGTGGGCAAGTACGTCAGGGTGTCGATCGACCGGCTGGACCTTAGCGTCGACGACGGGAAGCAGTGGCCCGATGAACTCAAGTAGTGCCAGGAACCCGAGAGGACAATCGTGATGGCCGGGCAAATCGCCTACATAGCTCTGGGCAGTAACCTTGGCAAAAGGGCCGAGACGCTTGCGACCGCCCTTGCGATGCTCGATGAGCGCCAGGGTATCTCGGTGCTGCGTCTTTCAAAGATGGTTCAAACTGCGCCTGTCGGCGGTCCGGACGGACAGGGAGACTATCTCAACGCGGCCGCGAAGATCGAGACGTTCCTTTCTCCTATGGAACTGCTGGGAGTCTTGCAGGATATCGAGCGGAAGCTCGGTCAGGATCGCCTTTCCGAAGAGCGGTGGGGCGAGCGGACGTGCGACCTGGACATCCTGCTGATCGGTGATCTTGTTATGGATACGCCCGAGTTGACAATCCCGCACCCGCGAATGCACCAGCGCAAATTCGTACTGGGTCCCCTCTACGAAATTGCCTGCGATGCGGTGCATCCGATATTCAACAAAACGGTCCGCCAACTGTTGGCGGAGTTGAACGAGCGGAGTTTGACATGAGCGCCTCGTTGATCAGCATAATAGGTCCTCCGGCGGTGGGTAAGACTACTCTCGCCGGGCATCTCGCCGCGGAGATGGGCGGGCGCCTTATTTGTGAAGATTTTGAGGGCAACCCGTTTCTCGCCGATTCCTACCTCGGCAGCCGGGAAGCCTGCCTGCCCGCCCAGTTGTTCTTCCTGCTTTCGCGCGTCAAGCAGTTGTCGTTGGGCAGTTGGCCCGCGGCCGGTCTGGCCGTCAGCGATTACGGTTTCTGCCAGGACCGCATCTACGCGTCCGCCAAGCTCACCGAAGACGAGATGGTGCTTTACGGCCGCGTGGCGAGACGTGTCGAGGGACTTGTCTGCCCCCCGAGCGTCATCGTGCATCTCGACGCGCCCAGGGAGGTGCTCCAGTCGCGTATTGCCGCCCGCGGGCGCCAATACGAACAGGCCATGACGCCCGAGTTTCTCGAAGAGATGAGAAATGCGTATAATGATATCGACCTGTCCGCCCGCTGCCCGGTGATCCGCGTGGACACGCAAACCGGCGACGTGCGCGACGCCGATACCCGAAGCGAACTGATCGCCCGTATTCGCGGTGAAATGCCATGAAGACCGCCCGAACCATCGCTGAAGTTCGCAAGATCGTCACCGGTGCAAAGTCCGGCGGCGCCGCGATCGGTTTCGTCCCCACCATGGGCGGG
>Ga0180435_10002835_pt1 | contig 17565 bp, 14 predicted proteins | sample SS_ome_3_FD_132467 | JGI IMG/M metagenome (GOLD analysis project Ga0180435, IMG submission 132467) | Hypersaline lake sediment archaeal communities from the Salton Sea, California, USA - SS_3_S_1 metaG | ecosystem: Environmental > Aquatic > Non-marine Saline and Alkaline > Hypersaline >...
AACCCCATCGGCGAGGCGAATCTTTTAACTTTAGGCACTTAAGCGCACTTTAGGCACTTAAGGCACTTTAGAACGTTGCCCCGCCGTCGGCGGGGCGATGTTCTATTATGATCGTGGGAATAGGTATAGATATTATCGAAGTCAAGCGGGTGGAGAAGCTGCTGGAGAAGCGCGGGGAGAGTTTTTTGAACCGGGTCTTCCTTCCGGAAGAGATTGAATACTGCCGGGAGAAGGGTTATCCGGCTCAGCACTACGCCGCCCGTCTCGCGGTCAAAGAAGCGGTTATGAAAGCCTTTGGCGAGGGGTGGACCGAGAAGATCGGCTGGAAGGATATCCTGGTCACCCGTACCCACAAAGGCCAGCCCGGGGTTGAACTGATTGAGAAGGGGAAGAAATTGCAGGAAGAGAAGGGAGTGGAGAAGATTCTTGTCAGTCTATCTCATGCTGACAACTATTCCGTCGCTCAGGCGATTATACTTAAAAATAATGGAGTAATGGAGTGATGGAGCGGTGGATGCCAGGCTTCCAATACTCCAATACTCCACCACTCCATCACTGCTCCACTCCACCACTCCTTTCAGTATAAGGCTGTAACATACGAGGATTTCTTGATGAAGATAGTCACCCCAACCCAGATGCGTGAGATCGACCGGAGATCGATAGAGGATCTGGGCATTCCCGGAGATGTTCTGATGGAGCGGGCCGGTGAGTCAGTCGCCGCCGAGGTGGGATTCCTTCTGGCCTCCGGTAAGATTGATCCATTTATCATCCTTCTCGCGGGGAAAGGGAATAATGGCGGTGACGCTATGGTCGCGGCCTGGCTGCTCTCAGAGAAAGGAATAAAGGTATTGACCTTTCTCGTTGGCTCCGCCGCAACCCTTAAAGGTGACGCGGCTCTTAATTGGAATCGTCTGGTTCGGGACAAATCTCCGCTCAAAGAACTGGTAGATGAGGGTGGGTTGGCATCTCTTCAAAATCTTCTTCCCAGGGCTGGTCTGATAGTGGATGGACTATTCGGAACAGGGTTTAATGGGCCGGCCCGCGGAATTGCCGCGGAAGTGATCAACCTGGTCAATCAGACTGTCCTCTCCCGCCCATCGATTCAGGTGGTCGCCATTGATATCCCTTCCGGGCTGGACGGCAGTACCGGGAAGGTGGATGGACCGGCGATCCGGGCCGACCGTACTGTAACGATGGGGCTCCCTAAGACCGGGATGGTAAGGAAAGAAGGCCTCAATTATTGCGGGCGGATAGTTGTGGCCGATATCGGATTCCCTCCGGCTGTTATTGATGAAGTATCCGTTGATCTTGAGCTGGTAACCGGTTCCGAGTTGTCCGGTTTGATACCGCCCCGCACCCAAAACTCCCATAAAGGAAGTTATGGCCACGCCCTGATTCTGGCCGGCTCTCCGGGGATGACCGGCGCGGCCGCACTGGCATCTATGGCTGCTCTTCGCTCCGGCGCCGGTCTGGTTACACTGGGTATACCGGAGAGCCTCAATCCCATTCTGGAAGAAAAGTGTACCGAAGTTATGACTCTCCCGCTTCCGGAGACATCAGCGGGTTCACTCGCTCCTGAAGCTGTTTCTCCGGTCCTTGATTTCTGCCGGAAGATAGATGTCGTCGCGATCGGTCCCGGGATATCTCGGAATTCCGGGACTGGAGAGTTGGTGCGAGAACTGGTGAGAACGTGCCCGGTCCCGCTGATAATAGATGCCGACGGACTGAATCTAATCGCGGAGGATCTCTCTGTTTTAAGATGCGCTTCTTCGGGATTAACGCTAACTCCACATCCCGGTGAGGCCTGTAGATTGACCGGTTTGACCAGGGAAGAGCTATTCGATGATCGGGAAGGAATCGCCCGCAAATTTGCCCGGGAAAACAATCTGATACTGGTCATGAAAGGAGCCGGGACACTGATCGCCTCGCCGAAAGAACCTCTCCGGATAAACCTGACGGGAAATCCCGGCCTTGCGACCGGGGGAACGGGGGATATTCTTACCGGTCTGATCGCCGGTTTTATGGCCCAGGGAGTTGAAGCGAGATCCGCGGCTTGCCTGGGGGTTTATGTTCATGGCACGGCCGGAGATAAAGCCGCGAAAAAAGTCGGTGAGATGAGTCTGATCGCCTCGGATCTGTTAGAAACTATCCCGGCCGTGTTGAAGGAACTTTTCGTCTGGAATAATCGTTAGCCGCGAAAATTCATAAAAGCTCCCTCTACCTCGGCCCCTTTTTAGCCACAAAAAAGCGCAAAAATCACAAGAACTCCCCCCGCCGCGCCCCCTTTTATTAACCACGACTCTCGCATTTGGTTATTGGCTTTTGGGTATTGGATATTCCACTTCCCCCAACCTCGGTCCCATTTTGGAACCGCTAATCTTACGAATCTTCGCTAATGGTATTTATCTGTCGGATTGATCGGATCGGACTGATCAGCGATGTCGGACAAGTCAGACAGGTCGGACCATTCGGCGGTTGCGCCCGGCCCTTCCCTGCTCTTCCTTTCTCTTCCCTGCTCCTCCCTTCTTCTCCCTGCCATTCCCTATTCCCTATTCTCCACTCCCTATTTTTATCGCCTCATAGTCATTCCGGGCCAGATTTCCTTTATCCGGTGGATATTGGAATTTTATCGCCATTGGTCCAGCCTGGGATGGCAGGTAAACGGTCAATATCCAGAAACTTCCATCAGGAGAACGCCGGGGCTGATCTATGGATTTGACCTGGGCGGTATCTACCAGACTTCCGTTAATATCATGGAGTTTTATATCTTTTGCCCAGGTGTGAGATTGAATCGCTAAGCAAATAGCCGCGATAAAGAAGAATATTTTCAATGCTTTTTTCATAATTTCAGAACTCCCCTTCCGGTGTGGATGATTTTTTTGAGATAGCCTCAATTAAAATATTTCGGTCATTGTTCAAAACTTAAAATTAGCGGCGAAGCCGCTAATTTTATTGATAGTACTCGAGAGCTTCGGGCATCATTTCTTTTATTTCTTTAATTCGATCTTCCTCCACTGGATGGGTGGATAGAAATTCAAGGGTATTGTTGGAGCCCTTGGATTTCATCCTCTTCCAGAACTTAATGGCTTCTCTGGGGTCATAACCGGCGCGCGCGGTTAAGATCAAACCGATCTTATCAGCTTCATATTCCTGAGTTCTGCTGTAGGGGAGGATAAAACCGATCTGCGCCCCCAAACCAAAGGCGGTATACGCGAGAGACTGGGTCATCTCCGGTTCATCTTTCAGAGCCTCCGCAAGGACCGACGAGCCCAGTTGAACTAATAAGATCTGGCTTAATCTTTCATTGCCGTGCCGGGCCAGAGCGTGAGCCACTTCATGCCCCATCACCACCGCCAGGCCGGCTTCATTCTTGGTGATTGGAAGTATGCCGGTATAGAACGCGATCTTACCCCCGGGCATACACCAGGCATTAACTGTCTTATCATCCCGGATCAGATTAAACTCCCACCTGAAGTTGTCCAGATCATCCCCAGCTCCTTCATCAATCATAAAGCGCGCCGCCGCCGCGGCGATTCTGCTCCCCACTCGATTCAGGGTGGCCGCGTCCTTCGTATTTTTCACCACCTCTGATTCCGATAGAACCGTACTGTAAGAATCCACGCTCATCTGGAGGATTTCACTGTCGGAGAGTAGTGAGAGCTGTGAACGACCGGTGTAGGGAACCGTCGAGCAGCCGGAGAAGATCAACAAGAGAGCGGCCAGGGGGAATATAATATGAAAGTATATTTTTTTCATGGAATATGAACTCGGGGTTAATTTGCCAGCTTATTCCTTGGTTAACTCCTGCACGATACTTTCCTCCTAGTTATTGCCACTAAGATACTAAGGCACAAAGGGAAGATTTGAAACCACCACTATCATATTATATTTCTGTAAATAATTCTTAGTGTCTTTGTGACTTTGTGGCTAATTAGATTCTAAATCAGAAAATAGAGACTCTTCCACCTCGGTAAATGTGGAGAAGGGGACGAAATTAATGCTATTTTCACGGCAATACTCTTCCAACCGCTGTCGCCCAAAGACAAGGTCGGCGACATGGGCGGCCGGGGTATCGCTGTAACCATTTCCAGCAAAGGCGACAAATGATCCTTCCTGCTGAATTTCCCGGATTATCTCCGCTTTACCGATCAGGCAATTGGCATGGCGGAGTCTCCGGTGTTCCCGGAAGGTGGGGATGAATTGCCCGTTCTTGATCTCCGCGTGATGACAGATAACATCTTCTCGCCTGAATTCCAGATTCCATAATTTGAGCAGGTATTCAAGGTAGATGTCGAAACCGTTGGAGACGATCATCGATCTTGCTCCCGCCGCGGTTAACCGGTCATGGAGCTCACGGAAACCATCACGGAGCATGGCTTCTCTCTGGAGAAACGAGTGGATATCCTCCAGACTCCCCTGGAAATGTTCCGCCATCCCCAGATAGGCTTCTTTCAGGCTGATCTCCCGATCATGATAAGCCTGATGGGCTTCCCAGCATTCCGGGCTGGCATAACGGGCAAAGAGCCCGTCAAAGATATCTTCTTCAGTAATAGTTCCGTCAAAATCAAAGACTAATACGAAGGGCTTTCCGCCGGTATTGATTTTCAGAAGCATAGAACTTAGCGCTAACTGTTGGTAGCCGCACCCTTTAGGGTGCGCAATAAACGCAGGCTAAAGCCTGCGGCTACCTTTTTAACTACATTTATTGTCCCGGTAATATCAATTAAGACAACCGGGATCCCGATGTATATCGGGAAATTTCCGATACAGGAACTTAGACCTCACTTCGTTCGGGCAACTTATTTAACCGCGGATTGAGCGGATTATGCTGATTAAAAGAAAAAACAATCCGCCTAATCCGCTCAATCCGCGGTTTATTGAAATTCCGAAGCGGCAAGTTAGCGCGAAGCGCTAACTTATACTGAGACTACTTCCTTGATCTCTGGAATATCTTCCCGGAGCGCTCTCTCCACGCCATGTTTGAGTGTCATCTGGCTCATGGGGCATCCTCCGCAGGCTCCGGTAAGTCTGACTTTTACCACGCCTTCCGGGGTGACTTCGACCAGTTCCACGTCCCCGCCATCGGCCTGCAAAAACGGCCGGATCTTATCCAAAGCTGTTTCTATTCTTTCTTTCATAATAAATTAACTCCCTCTGGCCGCCAATTCAGGTTTTTATCAACGACCATCATGATTTCGTTCAGGTTATGCCGCTATTAATTCAAGCATTCCAAACATAATTATAAAACGGTGAACTGCAATATATACCCTTAATGATACCAGATATCCACCTGAAATATTATCTTAGTGCCGGCCCATTCCAATATTAATACTGTGCCCCAAAGCAGTAATTGGGGCAGAACTAATAAGAGGTTTGATAATCTCACTCAATTCAAGACTATAGGTATCGAATCCGAGGAGAGCGATAACAAACCCGGAGAAACCACCCGCGTCCACGGCAATCTCGGCTTTTACGATCCCGACCCCGGATGCCAGCCACTGGGTGGAAGAAGTGGTGGTTCCATCGTCAGAAGTAGTGGTTATAAGGACCTCCAGGCAGCGGTAAGTCCCAGCGGCTACCGTTATACTATCCCACCCGATAATCTTCCCTTTGACCACACTGTTGATAATGTCATCATCTACTAATTCTTTCCCTTCCCAGAGCCATTCTTCTCCTACTGTTACCGAGAGAGGGAAGCGAAGCAGAGAGGGGAGGTAGGTGCGACGGTCAGACGTGAGCCAGGTATCCATCTCCGCCTCCACCAGGATCAACCCTGCCGACGTGAGGCGGAATACCTGCTTGATGTCGAGCGGAGATGATTCAGAGGTGACCGTATACTGATTTCCGGTAACGGTGACCCAGGAGATGACTTCACCCATATTGGAGTCATATTTCCATTTGAGACCGTCTACCAGGGGAAAATGGTCAATTATCGAGATCTCTTCTCCCGCCGGATCGGGATTCATCACGGTTTCGTGGGGTGTGGGCGCCGGAGGTGCTCCAGAGGGAGCCGGTGTAACTCCAATGAGTACTGACAAGATTGCTGTTGCTAATATCATTTTATATTTATCTCGTAATTTTCTTCCGAAGTATTTCGGAAGAAAATTCCGGGGTAACGTTGATCGGTTGCGCAGCTCGAAACGTGGAACGGGTTACGGTTACGTCCGCTTTAGCCCCGCAACCGTCTCACGCAACCGATTCGAGTAGCGCAACCGCAACCTTTTAATCCGAACGTTGCGCCGAAGGCGCTAAGTTTTATTTTCCTTTAACAGACTGTCCAGTACGGCTAGACATTTTGCCAATCCTCGGTCCGGTGTAGCTTCCTCCAAAAACGGTTTAATAAGGGCGCTGCCGACGATCGCCCCGTCGGCGATATTCCATACCCGGCGGAGCTGATTGCTGGTGGAGATGCCGAATCCGACCGCAACCGGGAGATCGGTATTTTTCTTGATCTCCCGAATTCGAGCTGTCAATTCTCCGGATAATTTTTTTCGAGCGCCGGTAACACCGGTGTGGGAAACATAATAGATAAATCCTCCGCTCTTCCGGGCGACCAGTTTAATCCGATCCGGCCGGCTGGTCGGGGCAAGGAGAAAGATGGTGTGTATCCCCTTCTCCCTCAGCGGCTTCCGGATGGAGTCGGACGATTCAGGAGGAAGATCGGGGATAATAACTCCATCTACTCCCGCGCGGGCGAGATTTTTAGCCAGGCTCCCGGGATTCGGGTGGAGAAAAGGATTGAGGTATCCCATCAGTACCATGGGGATGGATGAATGCTTGCGGATCACCGCCGCTAAGCGTAGAGCATCAGCCGGGGTGGTCCCCCGGGCCAGGGATGCCTGAGAAGAAGCCTGGATGGTCGGCCCGTCGGCGATAGGGTCGGAGAAGGGGATGCCCAGTTCAACAAGATCGACTCCGCGTTTCTCCATCTCCAGGACTAATTTAAGATTGGTCTCGATATCCGGAAATCCGACGGTGAGGTAGGCGATGAAGGCCTTTTTCCCCCTTTCTTTGAGATGCTTGAATTTTATGTCTATTCTATTATTCATTTGATGAAAATATTTCGAGTATCAAGATGGGAAAAAGGAATTTTCAATGACCAATGGCCAACTTCCAATTTTCATTTGGACATTGGCTGCTGGAAATTGGATATTGGACATTTATCTCCCCCCGCCTCGGCCCCAATTAAAAACGAATATCGAACTCCGAAGTGGCCTCCCCCTGGTTTTTCTCTGACGGATCGGACTGATCGGACCCATCGGACGGTCGCATCCGCCACCTCCCTGCTCTTCCCTGCTACTCCCTTCTTTTCCCTGCTATTCCTTGCTACTCCCCGCTACTCCCTGCTATTCCTTTCTTATCCCTGCCATTTCCTATTCCCCATCTTCTTAATATCTCCAGGTCCTTATCACCGCGGCCGGATAAACAGATAATTATGCTGTTATTTTTCTTCAGCTTACGGGCCAGTTTGATCCCGTAGGCTATCGCGTGAGCGCTCTCCAGGGCCGGGATGATCCCTTCCCTTTGGCTTAGAAGAACGGTCGCCTGGACTGCCTCCCGGTCGGTTACAGAGACGTACTTCGCCCGACCGGTCTCCTTGAAGTAGCTGTGTTCCGGTCCGACGCCCGGATAGTCCAGTCCGGCGGAGATGGAGTGGGTCGGTTTTACCTGGCCATGACGGTCCTGTAGGAGATAACTGAAGCTTCCGTGCAGCACTCCTGGACGTCCCTTGATGAGTGAGGCGGAATGGTCTGCGGTAGTTAATCCGTGTCCGCCCGCTTCAACTCCTATGAACTGAACCGGATCTTTTTCAAAAGGATGGAAGAGGCCCAGTGAGTTGCTGCCTCCACCTACGCAGGCGACCAGATAATCAGGCAGACCGCCCGGAGATTTTTTAAACTGGCTTTTTGCCTCTCTTCCGATCACCGATTGGAAATCCCGAACCATCATCGGATAGGGGTGAGGTCCGACCGTTGATCCCAGCAGATAATAGGTGGTTCTGACATTGGTAACCCAGTCCCGGAGGGCTTCGCTGCAGGCGTCTTTCAGAGTGCGGCTGCCGGTGGTGACCGGGATGACCCGGGCGCCTAAAAGATCCATCCGGAAGACATTGGGTTTCTGCCTCGCCATATCTTCCTCTCCCATGTAGACTTCACAATCCAGTCCAAAGAGAGCGCAGGCTGTGGCCGCGGCCACGCCATGCTGTCCGGCACCGGTCTCGGCGATGATCCTATTCTTTCCCATTCTCAGGGCCAGAAGCGCCTGCCCCAGGCAGTTGTTAATCTTATGAGCCCCGGTATGGCAGAGGTCTTCCCGCTTCAGATAAATTCTCGCCCCCTCGGAATATTCACTCAAGCGCCCGGCGAAGTAGAGAGGAGTGGGTCGACCGACATAGTCAGTGAGAAGCCGCCTTAAGTCATCGCGAAAAGTTGGATCCTTCCGGTATTTCCTGTAGGCCTTCTCCAACTCCTCCAGAGGAGCCATCAGAGTCTCCGGAACAAATTTGCCACCGAAGGGGCCAAATTTGGATTTGAATCTTTTTTCCATGGTCTTACTTAAAACTTGAAATATCTTTGTGGCATCTTCTCTCAATGTCACGTCCTGATTGAAAGTTGCCACGTATTCTTGTTAAAAATCCCCCTACCTCGGCCCCAATTAAAGGCGAATATCGAATATCGAACACCGAACTCAGAATGTCGAAGTTGCCTCTCCTCGGCTTTTTTACTTCGATATTCGATATTCGATGTTCTGCGGTTCGTTATTCGCTTTTTGTTGAACGTTGAAAGTTCAGATTTTGACCCTCTCAATAAATCTCATAATTTTTCCCCGATCCTTCACCCCCGGACTCACTTCAACTCCCGAGGAAACATCCACCCCCCAGGGGTGTACTGCTTCCACCGCCCGGGAGATATTTTCCGGGGTAAGACCGCCGGCCAGAATAACCGAAAGCCCCGATTCTACCACCCTTTTCGCCACCGTCCAGTCAAAGGTTTGGCCGGTTCCACCCGCCGCCCCTTTGACAAACGTATCGAGCAGAAAAGCCCGAGGCCTATATCCTTCCGGATTTATATCATTGATGACTCCGCCTACCCTGATTACTTTGAAGTAAGGGAGGTTAAATTGCTCGCAGTACTCAGGAGTCTCCCGACCGTGAAACTGAAGAATCTTCAGCCCGCAGAAAGCGGCCGTCTCCCGGACTACTTCGGTCTTCTCATCCAGAAAAACACCCACCGGCTGAATCTCATCCGGCAACAACCGGATCAACTCTGCTGCCGTTTCCGGCTCCACGAAACGGGGAGAATCCGGGACAAAGATAAATCCGGCGAAATCAATCGGCAGCCGCTTCAGGAGGAGCACATCTTCCGGCCTGGTCAGTCCGCATATTTTAATCTTTACCCTTTTCATTGCTCTGCAAGCGATCAATTAGTTGTGTAACTTAGCGCCGCTGGCGCAACCTCGTAGCGGCGACCTTCAGGTCGCCACCAGTGGCAGCCTGAAGGCTGCCGCTACGAGTGCTAAGCGGGTTCCCTTCGCACCCGGCAAAGACCCTGTGACCCCCGATATTCATTGGGATGTAAGCACTTGGTTACGGGTGAATCAGTTCAGTAGATAGAAAAGTTCGTCGGCTACTCTTTGCAGCTTTACGGTTTATAAAAACACCAGGTCGCGGCAATTAGCTCCCCAATCTTTAAACCCGGGTTTTTACTCCGGACCAACGTCTCCCCCACCAGGATCGCGTCCGCTCCCGCCCGTAATACGCTCTCGGAATCCTCCACCGATTTGATCCCGCTCTCCGATACTCTGATCCGATCCGGAGGGATTAGTGGAATGAGTTGGATGGAGGTATCTATATTAACTTTGAGTGTCTTCAAATTCCGATTATTGACTCCGATAATCTCCGCTCCGCTTCTAATGGCTTTCTCCAGTTCTTCCCGGCTATGTGATTCCACCAGGCAGGATAAGCCGAGATTCCAGGCGAGGTGAAGATAATCGGCGAGTTCTTCCCGATCGAGCAGTTCCGCGATCAGCAGAACCGCGTCCGCGCCGGCCGCGCATGCTTCATAGATCTGGTAGGGGTCGATAATAAAGTCTTTCCTCAATACCGGAATTTTGACAGATTCTTTAACTATGGTAAGATCGGCTAATTCCCCTCCAAAATAAGCTGATTCAGTCAGGACGGAGATCGCCGACGCGCCGCCGTCCTCGTATTCAAGAGCGATCAGTGCCGGGTTAAGTGCTCCCGCGATGATCCCGGCGGAAGGAGATGACTTCTTTACCTCCGCGATCAGAGCAATTCCCGGTTTAATCAGTGCCTCCCGGAAATCACGAGGGGGGGGGAGAGCCCTGATTCTGGCCCGGAGTTCGCCGATCGGTATTTCTTGTTTAATGACCGAGAGTTCTTCTTCTTTCAATCTTTTAATTGTATTTAAAAAATCACTCATCATAGCTCTTTATCCGGTCAACTCCCGCAATCTCTCCAGTTTATCCATCGCCCGGCCGGAATCGATGGCCTGCCGGGCTTTCTCAATCCCGGCGGACAGATCTTCGGCGCCGCCGCCCAGCATGATGACTGCTCCGGCGTTGAGGACGGAGATGTCCCGTTTCGGGCCTTTCTCTCCATCTAATATATCCAGAATGATCCGGGCGTTTTCCGCCGGGTCGCCGCCTTTCAGTTCATCCGGACGGCAGGGCTCGAATCCGATCTCTTCCGGTATGAGTTGAAATGTATTTATCTCACCGTCTTTTAATTCAGAGACTACCGTTCCGGTGGTTAGGGTGATTTCATCCAGACCATCCGCGCCATGCACTACCCAGGCTCGTTCGCTGCCCAGTTCGCCCAGGACCCGGGCCAGGGTTCCGGTGAGAGCTTCACTATAGACCCCGAGCAGCTGAACAGTCGCGCCGGCCGGGTTGGAGAGAGGGCCCAGGATATTGAAGATCGTCCTGATTCCGATCTCCCTCCGCGGCCCGATCGCGTGTTTCATCGCGGAATGAAGCAGCGGGGCGAAGAGGAACGCTATTCCGGCCTGATCCAGGCATTCTTCCATCACTTCGGGCGGCGCCATGATATTGATCCCCAATTCCTTGAGCACGTCCGCCGATCCGCAGCGGCTCGAGACCGAACGGTTGCCGTGCTTGGCTACGGTAATTCCTGCCCCGGCCGCGATCAGTCCTGCCGCGGTAGAGATGTTGAAAGTATTGCTCTTGTCCCCGCCGGTGCCGCAGGTATCCACTACCGTCCTTCCTTCCGGGGTTCGTATGGTCCGGGCCTTCTCCCTCATTATCCGGGCGCACCCGCTGATCTCTTCTACGGTTTCACCTTTCAGCCGGAGTCCGGTTATTAAGGCTGAGACCTGGGCCGGGGTAGCGTCTCCGCTCATTACCGTTTCCATCACTCCGGCGGCCTCGGATCGCGAGAGATCGATCCCGCTGATTACTTTATCGAGTGCCTCCTTGATCTGAATCTGCTCGGTCTTGCCGGCGATGAAGTTATGGAGGAGGCGTTTGCCGTACCGGGTCAGGATCGACTCCGGATGAAACTGCACCCCTTCGATGGGGAGTTCTCGATGGCGGAGAGCCATTATCTCTCCTTCCGGACCCCGCGCGCTGATCTCCAGTTCGGGGGGGAGGCTCTCTTCTTCTACGATCAGGGAGTGATAGCGGGTGGCTTCAAAGGGGTTTTCCAGTCCGGAAAAGATTGTCTTCCCGTCATGAAGGATCGCCGATGTTTTTCCGTGCATCAGCTTAGGTGCTCTTTTAATGACGCCGCCGAAGGCCCGTGCGATTGCCTGGTGCCCCAGACAGACCCCGAGGATGGGGAGCTTTCCCGCGAAGTGCTCGATGATCTCCACGCTCAGGCCCGCGTTCTCCGGCCGGCCGGGCCCGGGGGAGATGACAATCGAAGCGGGGTTCAGAGTCTCAATTTCCTCGAGGGTTATCTGGTCGTTGCGCCTTACTATTACCTCCTCTCCCAGTTCCTCCAGGTATTGTTTCAGGTTGTAGACAAACGAATCGTAGTTATCTAAGAGCAGGATCATGATAATCCTCCTTCGGCCATCTGAACGGCCCGAAAGAGCGCCTGGGCCTTGTTCAGGCACTCCTGGTGTTCCTTCTCCGGAATGGAGTCCGCTACGATCCCGGCGCCGGCCTGGATAAAAGCGGTCCGGTCTTTGACGATAATGGTCCGGATGGTTATACAGGAGTCAAGGTTCCCATCGAAACTGAAGTATCCCACCGCTCCGGCGTAGGGTCCCCGTCGGACCGGTTCCAGTTCTTCGATTATCTCCATTGCCCGGATCTTGGGCGCCCCGGAAACGGTCCCGGCCGGGAAGGTAGCCGCGAAAGCGGTGTACGCGTCCTGGCCGGGGTCTAGTTTCCCCCTGACGTCGGAGACGATATGCATCACATGGGAGTATTTCTCAATCTTCATCATCTCACTAGCCCGGACTGATCCGGGAAGCGAGACACGTCCTACATCATTACGGCCAAGATCGACCAGCATCACATGTTCCGCTACTTCCTTCGGGTCGGCCAGGAGTTCTTCTTCAAGTCGTTGATCTTCTCCCCGCGATATTCCACGGGGCCGGGTGCCGGCAATCGGACGGACCCGAACTTCGTCGTCGACGACCTGAACCATGATCTCCGGGGAAGAGCCGATCAGGTGGAGGTCGTCCAGCTTGAGGAAGAACATGTAAGGAGAAGGGTTGATGGTCCGTAATGCCCGGTATATGTCCAGGGGAGGGCATTCCACCCCGGTCTGGAATCTCTGGGAGAGAACCACCTGCAGAATATCTCCGGCCCGGATATATTCCTGGGCTTTGATGACAGCTTTCTCGAACTGTTTGGGAGTCAGGTTGGAGGTGAGCTCCCCCCGTTTCCTGATCGGCGGGGGTTGAAAATAGGTGCCGGAGGAAGCGGACATCAACTGCCCCATCAGGGTTTCGATCCGGGAGATCGCCTCCTGATAGGCGTGTTCGGGATCACCGCCGACATGAGCGTTGGCGACGATCTTCAGTTTGTTCATCAACCGGTCGAAGATAATGATGGTGTCTGTTATCATGAAGTAAAGATCCGGAAGATTCAGTTCGTCCAGGTTCTCCTCGGGCAGATCCTCGAAGAAACGGGCGGAATCGTAGCTGATATATCCGACCGCCCCGCCGGAGAAGGGGGGGAGTGTCTCATCCGGCACCGGCCGGTAGTTTTTCAGCAGGCCTTTCAAGAACATGAGCGGGTTTTCAGTCTGAATTTTTCTGGTCCGGCCCTGCTCTGTGATCTCGGCTTCGGTACCCCGACTCCTGAATATCAGAGAGGGATTATCCCCCAGGAAGGAGTATCGGCCGATTCCCCCCCCGGACTCCACGCTCTCCAGAAGAAAAGAGTAGGGGGAGTCCCCCAGTTTCATGAAGGCCGACACCGGTGTTTCCATATCCGCGATCACTTCCGTATAGACCGGTATCAGGTTGCCCTGCCGGGCTTTTTCCAGAAATAATTTTTTGTCCGGGTAGTACATAGGAGGCTCCTTTAAATCATTTGCCCTCGATAACCTCGGGCCACGCTCGGGTTAAAAGGGTGCGGTTGCGCGACTCGAATCGGTTGCGTCTAACGGTTGCGGGGCCAGGCCGCACGCAACCACCCCCCGTTCAACGATTCGAGCTGCGCAACCGATCAACGATATCCCATAAATTTAATTTCTTCTATTGACATTAGTTTTTCTTGGTGCCTTTGTGGCAAATAAAAAAACCGCGTGCACCCTTCGAGGGTTGCCAGCGGCTTGCGTCTTTAAACCGAAAACGGAGGCTGGCCCCGGCTATAGCCAGGGCCAGCCCCAGATAAGTCCAATCACTGCGTTTTCAGTCTTTTTTATCATGGTGGTGTTACTATAGATAGAAACACCAGGGAGGTCAAGAAAAAAGATATATATCACGCGGTATCCGGTCAGAGAAGGGCAAGAGTATTTACTCCCCGGCTGGTTCAGAATCTTTAAATAGCTTCTCCAGCGCCCGGTCCAGATGCTTTCCGCGGGCATTGGGCATATAGACCCGGGTCTCCCGGTCGAGAAGGATCGGACGGGGGAGGCTGTGAACTCCGTAGAGCCGCGCCAGAGCGCTATTCCATCCTTTCCCGTCGAAGATCTGGGGCCAGATCACTTTCTTCTCTTCGATGAACGTCTCCAGTTTCTTTCGGTCTTTATCCAGGCTGATCCCGATTACCTCGAAGCCCCGGTCATGATATTTCAGATAGGATTCGCGTATTCTCGGTATCTCCGGCCGGCATGGTCCACACCAGGTAGCCCAGAAGTCCAGGAGGACAACCTTTCCCCGGAAATCATGCAGAGAGATAGTCTGCCCATCAAGTGTTTCCGCCTTGAAGTCAGGTACCGGATCACCTTTCTTGAGATTTTTAGCGGATACAGGCTTGTCTTCGGAAAGGCTCTTTTCTGCTGCCAGATCCTTCTTCCTCTGCTTTCTGATTCCCGCGTTGCTTTTCTCCACGGCATTAATAAAGGCTTCTTTTTGTTTCTGTTCCAGGGCCGATTCAGGGGCTTTCGCCTTTCGGATAGGCGCCTTCTTCAAGAATGGTACTGCTGCTTTCTGGATAGAATCCAGATGCGAACCCGAGGAGGATATATTACCTCCGGTGACATAGACGGTGTCTCCGATCATCACGGCCGCGTTGTGCCGGCTGGGGCTGTACCCGGTGTCTAGAATCCGCCACTTCCCGGTTTTGAAGTCAAATGAAGAGACCATTTTTTTATCATGGTAGTGTCCGAATGTATAAATGTTATCCCCATCGCTGACGGCATGATGGGCGCTGAGCGGGAAAGGGAGATCGGGGAGTTTTTTCCAGCTGTTACTTTGAATGTCATATGCTTCGAATGCCGGCAGGGAATTTTTACCGTCATAACCGCCCAGCGCGTAAATTACCCCGTTACGGAGTACAAGATCGCATTCCCGGGCGGTCGGCATGGGCATCCCCTCGGACCAGGAGTCGGCCGCGATGTCGTAGATGTCGACTGTTCCGACCCGCTCACCATCGGCTAAGCTTCCGCCGATGACGTAGATTTTTCCATCATTGACGATCGAGGCGCTGGTCCGGCGGGGATGCGGCATCGGAGCGAGTTCTGTTACCGTTCCGGAGTCCGGATCATAGCATTCGACTGTGGCGGTCGGTCCGCTCATCTTTTTATCCGGGTCCCGGGCTACCCCTCCCATGATATAGATCTTATCACCCCATGATTCGGCGGTTAGGTAACGGCGGGGGAGAAGCTCTCCGGTAACCGTTTCAACCGTCCCCTCATCGGGATCGAACTTTTCGACCGAACCGAGGAGTCCTCCTCGTCCGGATCCTCCTATAATATAGATGTCATCGTTGATGACGACAGCCGCGTGTCCATATCGTCCTTTTTTCAGCTCTGCCGCGGGCTGGAAGTCTCCCTCGACTCTGGGCGTCGGCTGAATCGATTGATCCTCCGACGGCCTTGCCCCTGTGGTGAGAAAGCGGCCTTTCTCCTTATCGAAAGTAAGCCGGTCTTTATTTTTATCGAACCACTTCCGGATATCGTCTCCGCTCCCCCGCGCGTCGGTGAATCGCGACACCAGTTGTCGGGCGTTGTAAACCCGGATTCCGGAATCGACATCGATATCTTTAACCGCCCGTTCCAGGGCATCGAGATATCCGAACTCGATAGCTATTGGAGCCATATTAGTGACCCGGTATTCATGGCCGTACTGCGCCCTTTCCCACGCCTGTGCAACCGCGTCGGTAAGCTCAATCCCGGGGAGGTCTTTGATTTCCTTATAGACCATAGATGGGCTCCCGCAGGAAATGAAATATTCTTTCAAATCATCGTACGTCTCCGGATCCTTAAAGGAGGCCACCGCTGTGATCCATTTAGTGGGGAGATATTCTGGGCGAGCCTTTAATTTCTCAATCAGGATCGGCCGGGCTTCTTCAACCCATCCATTGTCGATCACCGCTTCGATCAGACCGGGGATACGGGGCAACGCCGCCAGGATTAGATCCTTATCTTTGGATCGAGCCAGGCGGTTGATAGCATATTTAAGGTGGTATGATCCCCGCGGATTAAGCTGGAGGATATCAATTAAGATATCCAGATGTTCGGGGCCGATCCGGGTGAGCATCTCAACCTGAGGATCCCGGCTTGAAAAGGAGTTCTGGTCCCGAGTTATAAGGTTGATCTCTTGAATATAATCCCGAATCTCTTTATCGGTTGGATTTGCCGGGAGTTTGATCTTGGCCAGGGCTTTTTCATCCGGACCCTTCCTGGATCTGCTGCCGCAGACCGACCCGTAATCGCTCGTCCCGGCTGTCTTCTTCCCATCCTTCTTCTCCAGAAGCTGCCGGATTTCTTTCAGTTCGCGGTAGATTCCTATTTCAGCTGTATCAGCAGTCGCCTCCCCGTCCGGTCGGCCGCAGTATGCGCTCTCCCCCCATTTTTTTATCTGCGCGGAACTTAATCCGCGAACTCTTTTCGCGGCATCATTAAGATCGGCAAAAGGTCCGTTGTCTGTCCGCTCTGCGATCAGCCGCACCGCAGTCTTCGGGCCCATCCCGGGAAGTTGGATCAACTCATCCGGTCCAGCCGCGTTGATATTGACACTGATCCCGGCACCCGCCGTGGGGGAGTCGATAGGCGGATCGTCATCAGAGAGATAAGGGAGTGGTAGTTCCCTGCTTTTACGCCTCAAATCGGTTACATTATCCTCCTGGTCCAGATATCTGAACTCGATCTCAATATTTTTCAATTTTATGTCATCCGCCTGAGAAGTGCCGGCCCGGGCGGTGATTATCATGAGCTTATTTTCTCCGATCTTTAACAGGTCAGGGGAGAGCCAGCAATCAGCCGCGGTCCATTTGTTGTAGTCGAAGGCCTGGGAGAACCCTTCTCCCCGGTCGAAGAAAAAGATTTCGTAATCCCGGGAGGATAGGTCTCCCCAGCGGGGGGAGAGGATGCCGACCGGTTTCCCGTTCAGAGATACCTCTGCCATTTCGGTAGAACTCGGGTGAAATATTTCGGTCTTTAAACGAGCCGCCACGGGGATCCGATCTACCTGGAAGGTGTATGTTTTCCAGAGAACCGGCGGTCTGATAAATGTGTCTCCCAGCTTAAAGGTACTGTCATCCAGCATTAAGGAACTGTAATACTGAGGCGCGTCGGTTGTCGCGCATCCGACCAGGATCAGTGAGGCTGATATGGCGATAAGGGATAATCTTCTCTTTCTCATGGGCGACTCTCCATTGTTATATTGAGGACGATTATGTATGTCAGGTCTGATAGTATGTACGCTAAGTCCGGTCGTTTAGTTCACCAGAAAAATCATAACATAAAAAAGCCGGTACGCTTATAGCGTACCGGCTTTTTATGGAGCTGAGGGGGTTCGAACCCCTGACCCCATGGCTGCCAGCCATGTGCTCTCCCAGCTGAGCTACAGCCCCAAATGATTCACTATCAAAAATTTTAAAAAATATCGTTAAATTTAACTCCCAGTCTTAGGGATTCACGGATTTACGCGACCGGAGGAAGCGTAAAACGATGAAGCCCTT
>Ga0180435_10002836_pt1 | contig 17563 bp, 10 predicted proteins | sample SS_ome_3_FD_132467 | JGI IMG/M metagenome (GOLD analysis project Ga0180435, IMG submission 132467) | Hypersaline lake sediment archaeal communities from the Salton Sea, California, USA - SS_3_S_1 metaG | ecosystem: Environmental > Aquatic > Non-marine Saline and Alkaline > Hypersaline >...
GGGGACATCGAAGTGATCCGCAATCTGTCGGTGGCCACGGATCACCCCCGCCGGGTGGAGAACGTTCTTGTCAACACCTCCATGCTGGTGCGCACCTTCGGTTCGCTGCCCGGGGCACGGCCCGCCGCCAGTCCCGATCCGGCACCCGGCGCCGACCCGTTCGACCCGGCCACCTCCACCGGTGTGACCACGCCCGCGTCGGACGGCAATGCCCTGGCGGCCGCGGACTATCTTGGCAACGAAACCCGCAAGGAAGGAATCTACGCACTCGAGGATACCGATATCTTCAACCTCCTGTGCATCCCGCCCTACACCGGATCCACGGATGTGGAAAACAGTGTCTGGGCCGCCGCGGCCGCCTACTGTGAGCGGCGCCGCGCCATGCTCCTGGTGGACGCACCCGGCACCTGGACCTCGCCCACCCTTGCCGTAAGCGGCATCGCCACCGGCGTGGGCACGACCAGTCGCAACGCCGCTCTGTACTTTCCACGGCTTCGCCAGCCCAACCTGCTCCGGGACAACCAGATGGAGACCTTTGCCGCCTGCGGTGCGGTGGCCGGTGTGATGGCACGCACGGACACCGAGCGCGGTATCTGGAAAGCCCCGGCGGGGCTAGACGCCGTCCTGCGCGGCGTGCCGCAGCTTTCCGTGCGTCTTACCGATGCGGAGAACGGACAGCTCAACCCCCTGGGCATCAATTGCCTGCGCAACATCCCCCCGGCTGGTCGGATCGTGTGGGGTTCCCGGACACTGCGGGGAGACGACCGTCTGGCGTCGGAGTGGAAATACATACCCGTGCGGCGCACTGCGCTGTACATCGAAGAGAGCCTGTACCGCGGTCTGAAATGGGTGGTCTTCGAGCCCAACGACGAAGGGCTGTGGGCCCAGGTCCGTCTCAACGTCGGGGCCTTTATGCATGACCTGTTCCGCAACGGCGCGTTCCAGGGCACCAAGCCCGATCAGGCCTACCTGGTGAAGTGCGACAGCGAGACCACCACCCAGTCGGACATCAACCGCGGAATCGTAAATATCGTCGTCGGCTTCGCACCACTGAAGCCAGCCGAATTCGTGATCATCAAGCTTCAACAATTAGCCGGTCAGGTGCAGGCATAGGGAGAATCAGAAATGGCACAGTTCAGCACAAACGTACATCGTTTCGATCCCTACAAGAATTTCAAGTTCAGGGTGAAATGGGACAGCCGATACGTCGCAGGCGTGAGCAAGGTCAGCGGTCTCAAACGCACCACCGAGGTGATCAAACACCGTGAGGGCGGCGATCCGAGCAGCAGCCGGAAATCGCCGGGACGCAGCGAGTATGAAGCCGTCACCCTGGAGCGCGGTGTCACCCACGACGTGGAGTTCGAGCGCTGGGCCAACAAGGTGTGGAACTTCGGCGCCGGCCTGGGCAGCGAGACATCGCTCAAGGACTTCCGCAAGGACATCATCATCGAGGTCTACAACGAGGCGGGACAGCTGGTGATCGCCTACAAAGTCTACCGCTGCTGGGTTTCCGAGTACCAGGCGCTTCCGGATCTGGACGCCAACGCCAACGCGGTGGCCATTCAGACCCTGAAGCTCGACAACGAGGGCTGGGAGCGGGATTACGAGGTGGGCGAACCCACAGAGGAAAGCTTCACGGAGCCCGCATAATCTGCTGCCGGCGGATTATATATTCTCATCCCCCAGGTTCATTATTTGTTGGGTTGATGAGATTATTGGGTTCATTGAGCTGAAAAGGCAATCCGGGAGACGTTCGGGTGTCCGGTCCCGCGGCTTGTGCTGTTGAAAAGGCGGACGCCGGTCACTGTGCCTTGGCCAATGATAGACGCTTTTGCGTGGATGTTTCCTCTTGATGGTTTGATTCGGTACAGCCAGATTTTTACAGCGAGACGGAGTAAAACAAACGGATGGAACCGCTCAGCGAGGCCACTCTGCTGGACATATGGGATGCCGGCGGGACACTCGGTTACCACCAGCGCGCCCTGCTGCTGCTGCGACTGGGTGAACCGGAGACCGCGGTCGAGCACTGGCTCGACATCCCGGTGGGCCGCTCCAACGACGCCCTGCTCCGGCTGCATCAACGGATGTTCGGCGATCACCTGACCAGCGTGGCGGCCTGCCCCGACTGCGATCAGCTCATCGAAAGCAGCGTCGCCATCGACGACCTGCTGGCACAGGGCAAAGGGCCGGGTAGCGGCACGGTGTTCGCTACGGTCGACGGCGTCCGCGTGCCCTGTCGCCTTCCCACACCGCGGGATGTGGGTGCCGTCATCGGCGCCGGGACCGATGCCGAGGCCGCCACCGCGCTCCTGGCCCGCTGTATCGGGGACACGGAGCGGCCCGTGGACACGGACCGTCTCTCCCCGGAGGCGTGGGAGCGCATCGAGCAGGCCCTGTCGGCGGCGGACCCGCTGGCCAGCATCGGGTTCCTGCTCCAATGCGAGGCCTGCGACCGCAGGTGGGAGGCGCCTTTCGACGTGGTGAGTTTCCTCTGGGAGGCGTGTTCAGCCCGTGCCGGCCGGCTGCTGGTCCAGGTGCACAGCCTGGCGTCGGCCTATCACTGGACCGAGGCCAGCATCCTCCGGATGAGCCAGCGCCGCCGGCGGTTCTATCTTGAATGTATCGGGACATGACGGGATTTCTACATCATCTCATTGCGGCGGCGCGGTGGCAGCGGCACGGGGTCCGGCCCCGGCCGGTGAGCCCGTTTGAAACAGCGGTCGACCCGGCGCCCCCTGTGGTTGAGGTCGAGGTACCCGGGCCGCCGCGCCGGCCGGCCCGAACAGCAAAGGCCCCGGTCACTACCCCTGTGGCGGCGACGCGATTACAGGATCAGCCCGTGTCCCGGCCGGTGCCTGGGCCCCCGCGGCCTGTGGAAGAGACCGAACCGGCGAAGGCGCCCCGGTCACCGCATCCCCGTGCGCCCCGGGTGCAGACGATCCGCCATGTCATCCATGAGATACGGAGCGCAGCCCCTGAACCCATCCCGCCCGGCCCCGCCGATCCGGCGGTACCCGCGCCACGACGCCGACCGGATCGACCGGAGACCGGGTCCGCCGAAGTGGCAGCGGCGCCTCCGCCGGGGTCGGCCGCAGATCCGCCACACGCACGCCACGACCCGGTGGAACCGCAGGCCGTCAAGGCGTTGGCGCCGGAGGCAACGGTAACGTCCCGGCTGCCTTCACAGCCGGTACCGCCGATCGAACGCCCCGTTGCGGTGCGTCGTGTCGAAACCGAGTGCCGGACCGTGGAAACGAGAAAGGAGGCCGTCGCGACCGGGGTCCCGCCGGGCCGGAAAAAACCGGAGGCCGTCAAGACGGGCCTGAAGCCCGCCGGCAGGACACCGGCGCCACCAGTGCTGTGCCACACACCTGCGGCCACCGCGACGGAAACCGCCGGGCCGGCTCCGGTGCCGGCGGTGAGCGTTTCCATCGGCACCGTCGAGATACGGGCGGTGGCGGCACCGCGACAAAAGGAACCGTCGCCGCGCCCCGGCGCCCCGAAGCCCCTTTCCCTGGACGACTACCTGAAACAGCGTGATCGGGGAGGCTTTCAATGAGCACAACCCTTGGCTTTGCCGCCGTCACCACCGTCCTTCACAGCATCCTGGCCAACAGGCTCGCCGGGGTTTCGTCCGCGGTCGGCGGGGACATCGCGGTGACCACCGTGGCGCCCGATCGTGTGGTCCTCGGCGAAAGCAACGATCCCAATCAGGTGAACATCTTTCTCCACCGCGTTTCGCCCAACCCGGGCTGGGCGAACATGGACCTGCCGGCCCGAGACTGTCAGGCACGCCGTATCGGTTCGCCGCCCCTGGTGCTCGACCTGCATTATCTCATATCGTTCTATGCGACCAATGCTTTTGCCTCGGAGATCCTATTGGGGGAGGTGATGCAGGAGTTTCACGAGCGCCCGGTCCCCACCTGCGAGGTGATCACAGCGGCACTCAACCCGACGAGCCCGCCGGCCGGGTTCCCAGCGGAACTGGCCCAGTCGGGCCTGGCGGAACAGATGGAGGAGATTCGCATTACTGCCGAGGATATCAGCAACGAGGAGATGTCCAAGCTCTGGACTGCGATCCAGGCACGCTACCGGATGAGTCTGGCCTACCGGGTCACCACGGTGATCATCGAGACCCGCGCCCCGGCGCGCCAGGCCCTGCCGGTGCGTCGACGCCTGGGCACCGCCCTGAGTGCCAGCTTCCCGGAATTGATCCGGGCCGCGCCCGCCGCCGACCCGGACCTGCCCGTTGTCGCCGGCACCGCCATGCACATCCGGGGCAGGGAACTGGGCGGCGGCGACCTCCGCCTGATGGTGGGCGAGGTCGACCTCAGTGATACCGTCACCGTGCGCAGGGAGGACCGCATCGAATTCACCCTGCCCGACCCGCTGCCCGCCGGACTCCATGCCGGAGGCGTGGGGGTTCAGGTCGTGCGCCAGACCGCCATCAGCGACCCTCCGGAGGACCGGAACATGGTGGCGTCCAACCCGGTCGTCATGGTTCTCAGACCCGAGTTCACCGCCACGGTGAACAGCACGGGCAGCACCTTGGTCGAAGGGGTCACCTACCACAGCGGCACCATCGACTTGGTGACGGCGCCCCCCGTGCGCCGGGCACAACAGGTGCGTGTCGCCCTAAACGGCACGGCCGACCCCTGGCGCAGCTATGTTTTCCGTGCGCCGGACGGCAACGGGTTCGGCGACGGCGTCACGCAGGGTAACGGTATCAGCGTGCCTTTCGCGAATGTGGCCGCCGGCGACTACCTCATACGGGTGCAGGTGGATGCCGCCCAAAGCGCCCTGACGGTGGACGGCAGCGGCACATACAACGGCCCGATGGTGACCGTATGACCGACCGCAGCGAAACACTGCATCCCCTCTGGGAAGAAGCGTTCGCGCGCATCCGCGAGTTCCTGATCGGCGAAACAGCATCCGACGCGCCCACGCCCGGCCATCAGGACGACCTCCCGCCAGCCCTGAAGCATCTGGTGAAGGTTTTCGGGCTTTCGCCCTTCGAACGGGACATCGTCACCCTCTGCCTGGGCATGGAGCTGGATGTCGGCATGACCCGGGCCTGCGCGAAAGGGCATGGGGGGCAGCCCACCGGTCCCACGGCAGGCCTGGTGCTCTCCCGGATTCCCGGCGCGCACTGGAGCGCCTTTTCCCCGGACGGTTCCCTTCGCCAATGGCGTCTGGTGGAGCTGCACGACAATCTGTCACTGACCTCAGCACGACTTCGTCTGGACGAGCGCATCGTGCACCACCTGCTGGGGCTGGACCCCATGGACGCGCGGCTGACGACCTATCTGGGCCGTACCGCGGGTCCCGCGTGGCTGCCGGGATCGCTCCGCCGCCGTGCCCACCAGCTGGCGGAACATCTCCGTGAACCGCTGCCGCCGGTGATCCAGCTGGTGGCCGCGGACGAGCGCGACGCCATGCTGCTGGCTGCCGCGGCCTGCGGTTCCCTGCACCTGCCTTTGTGGCGGCTTGCCGCCGACAACCTGCCGGCGACTCCTGCGGAACGCGACACCTTTCGTCTGCTGTGGCAGCGCGAAACCCGGCTTTCCCCGAAGGGACTGCTGATCCGCTGCGGCCGACGCCCGGCCTCGCGAGCCGCCGCCGCAGAGCTGGCCGACGCCAGCCCCTGGGTATTCGTGGTTGGAGGCGGGCGGCTGCCGACCCTGCAGCGGCCCCTGCTCCGCAGCCCGGTTGCCAAACCCCCAGCCATGGAACAGACCGAGGCCTGGAAGCAGCTACTCGGGGTCGAGGTGCACAGGGTCAACGGGGACCTTACGCAGGTGACCAGCCAGTTCTCACTTGGACTGGCCAGTCTCATCCATGCCGCCGGCCGGGCGAGACGTCGGCTGAGAAACGGTCGGGTGCCCGGCCGAGTGTTGTGGGAGGTGTGCCGGGAGGCGGCGCGGCCGAGGCTGTCGGCACTGGCCCAGGAGATCCGGCCCATGGCCTGCTGGGACGATCTTGTCCTGCCCGATCGGGAACAACTGGTCCTGCGCACCATCACCGCCCAGGTGCGCCATCAGCACAGGGTCTACGAGGACGGCGGGTTCGCCGAAAAGAGCCGTCGTGGTCTCGGCATCAGCGCCCTTTTTTTCGGTGACAGCGGCACCGGCAAGACCATGGCCGCCGAGGTGCTGGCCGGGGAACTGGATCTTGGTCTGTTCCGCATCGACCTCAGCGCCGTCGTGGACAAGTACATCGGTGAGACCGAAAAGAACCTCCGGGCCGTCTTCAACGCCGCCGAGGACGGAGGCGCCATCCTGCTGTTCGACGAGGCCGACGCCCTTTTCGGCAAACGGAGCGACGTCCGGGACAGCCATGACCGGTACGCCAATATCGAGGTGAGCTATCTGCTGCAGCGCATGGAAAACTATCGCGGTCTGGCCATCCTCACCACCAACATGAAATCCGCCCTGGACCGCGCCTTCATCCGCCGCATCCGCTTTATGGTGGAATTCCCTTTTCCGAACCAGCAGCTGCGCACACGGATCTGGCGAAAGGTGTTTCCCCCAAACACCGGAACAGGGACACTCGACTTTACCCGTCTCGCACAGCTCAACGTCACCGGCGGCACCATCCGAAACATCGCACTGAACGCCGCCTTTCTGGCTGCGGACGACGCCCGCCCCGTGGACATGCACCATGTCTACCGGGCGGCCCAGGTGGAGTACGCCAAGCAGGAAAAACAGCTCACCGAAACGGAAACGGGGGGATGGCTATGAGCGGTTCGAACCGGTCGTCCCGTCTGCATATCGACCGACTGGTACTCCGGGGTTTTTCCCATGGCGACGCCCTATGCGTGCGCGACGCCTTTACCGCCACCCTGGTCCGGCGATTCCCCGAGACCGTCGCCGGGGGGGCGTTATCCGGCAGTTGTGACGAACCGCACCGCCGGCTGCCGACGCTGACAACCGACAACCCGAACACCCTCGGCCGGCTTGTCGCCGAGGCCCTGCTGGAGTCATTGAACGGTGACTGACCAACGGTCCACGGCCTTGCTGACCGAATGCGAACCGGAAGCGGTGAACACCGCCGATAAAACCGGTCCCGGGACGACCCGTCGAGAGCGGCCCCTCAGGCCCGTGTCCCCCCTCGACACCGGTGTCGTTTCCCTGGCCGCCCCGCGGCGGCCGGACGACGGGGCCAGCCCGCCGTCGGGCGATCCGCCCCCGGATGCCGACACCAAGCGGATTGCCGCCGACATCGCCCGCACCCTCGGCCTTTCCCTGAGAAAACTCGACATCCGCATCGACGATGACGCGGCCCGCGAGACCGAACGCCGCGGCGCAAAGGGCCTGGTGAAAGACGGCACGCTACTGCTCCATCCCGGGCACTTCCATCCGCACCGCCGCAGCGGCCGGTACCTGCTGGGACACGAGCTGACCCACCTGGCCCAGCTCCGCGGATTCCGGACCGTTCCGGGCGAGCCCGTCACACCGGGAAGCCGGATGGCCGAGGTCGAGGCCCACCGGCTGGGATTGCGTCTGGCCGACGGTCTCCTGCCGGAAAGACCGTTTTTTGAACTCCGGAACGACAGCGTGGCGGCCAGCCAGGGACTGGATGACCTGGTGGCGGATCGTTACGGTGATGAACTTACGATCATGCGCCGGCGGCTCCGTGGTTTTCTCAATTTCCTCTGGGTCACTGACGGGGATGTCGCAGAGGTTCTCACCATACTGCAGTCTGTGTCCTTTGTCGTGGCCCGTTCCATGGTGAATGCACTGGACGAAGAAGAGGACGGCCGCCACCGGTACAAGCGCCGCCTGATCCGTGAGATTTCCAGCAGCCATTTCAACCGGTTCCGCCGCGAGATCCTGGCGGCATATTCCGTCATGCCGCGTCAGATCCTCCGCCGCCAAGACGAGGAGATCTTCGACGGCATGGACTTTCGCGGCCTGTCGGACGAGGAGCACTTTGCCGTCCGTTATGTCCGGGACAACGGCTTTCCACCGGCCGCATGGCAGCGGCTGATGGATCCCGATGAACAGGGCCAGGCCCGCGCCGACGCCGTTCGCCGCCTGGTCGACGACGAGGCCGAGGGCGCCCTGGGTCGCAGCCGCTTCGACCTGACCGCACAGGAGCGCGAGGCGCAGACGCGGCTGGCCGACGACATCACGGAGCGGTCCCGGGCCGTGGCCAGTGCCCGCGGCATCCGCCTGACCGATTTCGGAAGCGGCGGATCCCTTGTCCAGGAGATCGCGGCCGTCCTCGAAAACGGCCCCACCGACGCCCAGCGCCTGCAGATTATCGATCGGATATCCCGCTACATCGACCGGCCCCGGCTGTTCCGCGGCATTGTGGAGTCCCTTCAGCCCCCGACCGCAGAAGAGGACCTGCTGGACCGTCTGCTGGACGATTTCCCGGTGCGCGCCCTATACCGCCCTGCGCTGCCCGATGTTAGCCGTGAAGAGCGCGAGGGTTCCCGTGCACCGGGTCCCCACACGCGGATGGCCGCGCTGTTGCGTATCGCCGCCCTGCGGGCCCCCTGGCGCAATGTGGAACTCGCAGAGGACCTGCTGTCGGAGGCCTGGATCTTCAACCAGGTGGACGAACAAGAGGCCTATCTGGCCTTTCAACTGATCAAGGTCCTGCCGGAACGCATCCGCGAAAACTTCCTCGAGGCGGAAGGCGGCGCGTTCGCCGATCGACTGCGCGGGAACCTGACACAGGAGATGCGCGAATCGGCAACCATGAATTTCTACACCGGGGGTGAAGGACGCATCGACCAGGCCTCCATCCAGTCCCAGCTCCTGGAGGACGCGCCGTGGCAACCCGGTCAGGAACGGCGTCTGGAGACCCTCATCCGGATGGCCATTGCGGCCGGCGAGCACCGCTGGGTGTTCCATCAGTCCCGCATGAGATACGGCGCAGCCGGATCGGAACAACGCCGGCGGTATACGGAATCCGGCTTCATAGAGAACATTGTCGAGCCACTGCAGCTCTACAACCCGGAAGCCGTCGATGCTTCGGGTGATCCGGCGCCGAGGCGCCGCTGGCAGCCGGAATACCTGCATGCGGTGGACCGGGGCGGTGTGTTCGATTTCATTTTCCAAAGCCGGGAACCCTGGTCGCTGATCGGGTCCGCATTGTTCGGCGAGTCGCTGGGCGGCGAAGGGCTCAATGCCGTGGCCCTGCAGGACGTGCTCGGCGGATCCTTCCTCGGGATCCGTTTCGCCACACCCGAAGAGATGGCGGATGAAGAACTGGCCGCCGGCGCCCGTCGGGCCGTGGAACAGCGTCACGGCACCAATTTCATCGACCGGGCCCACTGGGACACGGACCGCGGTGTTCTCGAGGTGTATGCCGAGGACCTGGTGATTGCCGCCGTACGGTACCCCATCGGCAGTCTCATGGTGCAGGCCGGTGGCGGACGGGTACGGGGACTCGACCTCAACCTGGTTTATCCCACGCGGGAGGCAACCGATCAGACACCGGGTATGCGTCTCATCATCCGGCAACTGGATCTCGAAGACCTGATGCTGATCTCCCATGATAGCATGATGGGCATCAACGAACTGCACCTGAACAGGCTCCGGGTGACGCTGGGGCACGATACCGTCAGGGGGCAGCGCGGCTTTGTCGAACGCGGTTTCGATGCAAGGACGCTGTTCCCCCTCACACCGATCCTGCGCCTGATCGGCTACGCCACCAGCGAGTTCGAGGAAAGGGGTGAAGAAATCAGCACCGCGCTCATCAATCCGCCGGTGGCCTCCCCCCTATCCGTAACCCTGGAATCGCTGATCCTCGCCGGCCTGACCACCAGCTCCGGACGGTACGTGGATGCCGTCCAACTGGGGGAAGTCGAGGCGGGCATCAGCGGCACGCGCGAAGATTACCTGTATTTCCTGCGCCAGAGCCGCCGGAGACTGGAACGCCGCCGAACCCGCATGGGACGGCGGCTTGCGGCCATCACCGATGAAACACAGCGAGAGGAATTTCAGGAGCGGCTGGCGCGTATCAACAGAAGCTGCGAAGGCGTCACCGAGTTGATCGAAAACATCGTTGCGGCCCAGCGGGAGGTCCGGGAATTGAACCGCGTGCGCAATCCCGGTCCGGAACAGCGGCGGCGTCTCGCCAGGCAGCAGGAATTCCTGCGGCGATTCGACCGCGGCGGAATGGTGCTCGATGTGGGCACGGTCCGTCTTCGCGGTTCCGCGGGACGCGAAGGAGACGAATCCGACGAGACCCCCGAACTGGCCGGCGATGTGCATGGCCACGGCGCCAGCACGGCGGGGCTGCTGGCCTTTCTCACCGAGTCGGACGCCATCCACCGCATTCTCCAGGGAGATGACTACCGGGCCCCGGTGGTGCGCAGCCTCCAGCGCGAGGAAGGCAGCTTCGTGATCGACCTGGGGAACGTGTCGCTGCCGGAGGACTTCACCTTGCGGTCGGGTATCCCCACGGCGGCGGAGGCGACACGGGAATTCAACCGTGTCGACGCCCGGCTGCAGAGACGACCCTGGGATGACACACTGCGGGACGAGCGGCGGCGGCTTCTCCAGCGCCGGCGTGACGCAGCCCGCTATCACGAGCTGGCCGCAATCGGTGCTTCCCACTTGAATGAGACCGAACAGCAGGAGATGCGCCGGCTGAGGGAATCGCTGACCAGCCAGGAGGCATTTTACGCCCATCGCCTGCGCGCGGAGGGGGCCCGCCTGGAGTTCAGCGACAGCGGGAGACGCATCGCCCTATACACCGAGCAGTTCGACGCCCTGGGACCGGTAGACGAGCAGGGCCGCCCCGTACGAGGCGGCGCTGCCCTTCGTTTTGGCGGCCTCGGCATCGGGGGGGGGCGTGGACGGGACATTCACGCTGCCGTGGAGGTCGAGGGGGGCCTGCTCGATCTCAGCCGCGGCGGGCTGATCAGCACCGGTGACATACGGCAGAACCTGACACGCGGCACCCTGCGGGGAGCCCATCTGGAGGTCACCGACATCGAGCAGGCCGATCGGGAGGGCGGCGTCCTGCGCGATTTCAATATAACGGTCGATCCGCAAACCGGCGTACTGGACGTTCGTGCCCGCGATGTCACCACCGTCACCCGTTCGCGGCTGCAACGCGAAATCGACCGGCTGCAGGGCATCCCCGAAGAACGCCGCTCCAACGAAGAGAGCGATCAACTGTCGTCCCTGCAGACGGCCCTGACCGCCCTGGAGGCGTTTGAAACCGAGATTGCCCGGCTGCAGCGGGAAATCCGCGAGGCCGCAGATCCCGAACAGCAGGCACCGCTGCAGGAGGAGTTGACCGCAGAACTTCTCGCTTTCGCGGCCTGGCGCCGGGACCTGCAGCTGCCGGCGGCCAGCGTCAGCGATGTCTCGGTACGCATCATGGGTCTGGGGGGCCTGGTATCTCGCGGCTTCGATCTGAACGAGGCAATGGAAAGCGGCATCGTGGTGGAGGGAACCGGTCCGCGGGACGCCCCCACCAGCGAAGCCACGGGCGAACGTCGGACGGGGCGCCTGTTCGGCAGCGCCACGGTGACCCGGCCGGATGTCTTCGGTATCCAGGGGCGGCGGGCCGAGAGCGGCGCTGTCTACGGCCGCATCGAATCTTCCCAGACACGCCTCGCTTTTCACGATATCTACATCGAGCGGCTTTCCCTGGATGGCGTGGCGTCGCAGACGGGCAACCACCGGTTCTGGTCCCATGGCGTCAGCACCCTCACCGGTATACTCACCACCGGCGAATTGCGCTTTGAACGGAACCCCTCTGACCCCCGGGAAAGAAACCTGACCGGCCTCCACCTGAACCGCCTCACTATCGACAACATCGCCGCCCAGCAGCTGGGTTACGCCAACGAAGAGATGAACCTGGAGGCGGAAATCGAAAGCGGTGCCATCGGCGGTATCGTCATCGACAACCTGAGTGTGGATATGCCATCCGCCGAAGGGGAAGGTGCCACCGTCCGGGGCGACATTCGTCTCGGCAGCTTTTCCGATGCCGTGATCAGCGCCCGGATCGGCGACGCCCTGCGCCGGGTGCGGGGCCGCCTCAACGGCGACGCCGTCACCATCCGGTTTTTACAGAGCGGCAACCGTCGTATCGACATTGAAGACCTGGATGTCGACGGCGGGCTTATCCGCACCGGGGCGGGCACCATCCGCATTTCCGCCAGACGCCTGCGGGGAAGCGTCGAGGTCAGCGCGGACGGCAATATCGTCACGTTCGACGACATCCGGCTGGAGCGACTCGACCTCGGGCGTTTTTCCTATCGCTCCGGAGAAAACACCATCAGCGGCAGGGGGCCGACCGTATTCCGCGACGTCCGGATCGACGCCGTGCTGGACAAGACGGATCCGGACAACTGGCAGTTTCGGCTGAATCACATTTTCACGAGACGCATCACCTCCAGACACCTGGTCTATGAGCGGGGTGGGTACACCATCACCATAGGGCCGGCCGAACCGGCCACGGCCCGGGATGCACCCGCCCCATCCACGGCCGGTGAAGAACCCGAACGCCAGCCGCTGGAAATCGTCAACCTCGATATCCGGAATGTCCACTGGTCTCCCCGCCAGGGGCTCCGGGCCGCCGCCAGGGGGACCAGGGGCACCATCCATGCCGACACCTTCCATGCCGCACTGAACGTTCACCGCAACGAGTTCATGGATCCCGACGTCGTCGTCGATGTGGACCGCATCGATGCGGCGATCAACGACCGGGGAGAGCAGGTGTGGGATATCAACACCATCGGTGTCGAAGCCGACGGCCGGATGAGCCCGGGAATCCAGACGGACGCCTCGGCACGACAGATCGTGCCCGGCCGGATCCGCATCGACACCGACGGCATCCATATCCCGGACTTGCAGATTCCCGTAATGGAGCTGGATCGTCTGGAGTGGACCAGCGATCGCTTTCGGCTGATGGTGGAGGACCGGGGAGAGCCGACCCGCATCCACACGATTACGGCGAATCTTTTCCTGGCGCGTCGGCCGGGCCAATCGATCTTTTCCATCCGCCATCTTCTCGTGCGGCAGTTGCGTGCAGAACGCCTGGTGGCCAACAACGCGGCGCTGACACTGAGAAACATCGTCGATATCGGCGGAGAGCGGGACGTGACACTTTCCATCAGCGGTTCCGCAACGGCCACCGTCACCGACATACAGGTCGGCGGTCACGGTGAGTCGGCCGAGGGCTTCGTCATACCCTTCGATGACAGCGACACCGGTCCCGCAGGCCGCATCCGGTTCGGTGAAGCGCAGATACGGCAGCTGTCGACGAGTATCGGCGAGTACCTGTCGATGACCGCCAATGGGCGTGCCGCCGCAACGGAAGAGGGGCAGCCGGCATTCAGCTTCGACCTGTTCTCCGACGGCGACTTCGCCTTCAGCCTCCCCCGGATGAACCTGGACGAGTTGGAGGGGCGTATCGGCCAGCATCATATTCAATTGTCGCGGGAGGCCGTCGCCGAAGGTGCGGTACCCGGCATCGACATAACGGGATTGAGCCGGACGCGGGAGGGTGAGTGGGCACTCGACGAGGCTGCCTTGAGAGGGCTGCGATACACCTGGGGGAGGCTGACCATCGATGTTCAGCAAGCCTCGCTGCCCGAGGGATTTGAAGGCCGTGGCGGTGTGTTCGAGGTGCCGAGGCTCACTATCAGTAGCGCGAGCTTCCGTATCGATGACCTGATGCAGTTCATCCAGGACCAGCGCTCGGACGATGTCGATGACGAGGGCCTGCAGATCGATGCCTGGGCCCTCCTGGATTCTGCCAACGGTAGGGTTGAAATAGTATTGAATCCCGCCAGTGGCTTTGTCGAGCGGACCGGCGCCCAGGTCGACATCACTGGCGGGACCATCGATCTGGCGGCTGTCTGGGAATCACTCGACTATCTTCCCCGGCAAGTCATCTCCGTCACCGCCGAGGAAGACCGGCTCATCGTCGTTGTTCAATCCACCACCTATACCTGGAGAGACCTGGAGGAAGAGCAGCGGCCGACACCCGGCCGGACCGGGGCGGACCCCCGGCAGCCCATCGTGACGCCCCTTCGGACATTCATCGAATACGATTACGATCGACCCGATTTCGAAACCAGTGAAGAAGAGGATGAAGATGATTCGGATCCACCCGTCCTGCAAATCGTCGAGGGGAATCTGAGGTTGTCGCCGGCGCCGGAAATTCGCGTCGGCGAAACCGGTCGGCTGAGAGTCGTGGGACAAGAGGACGACCAGACCTGGGATGTGAGGGTCACCGGTGAAATCGGCGGGGCCGATACTCGCCGGGGCACGCTCCACATTGAAGTTCCCCTGTCCAGGATCCAGGTCGTCGACGGGCAACCGCTTACCCTGGGCAGCGTGAACCTCAGACAGGGCCGACTCACGATTATGGATATGACCGCGGATGTTGGATTCATGGGATGGCACCCCGGCGCGCCTGAAGGCTCGGACGCCGTATCCGGCACCATCGACAGCGCCGAACTGTCGGGCGCACAGATACAATTCGGAGACAGGGAGACGGAAGGTGAAACATCCAGGTAGATCATGGGCGGCGTCAAGGAACGGCGCCCGCCCGGAGACAATAGCGGGAAAAGGGCGGAACCCGGCCACCGCGCCGGTCCGGCCGGCGGCCCGGGACGATCGCCGCCGCCGGCACGAGCGGCTGGAGGAGGAGGCCCGGCGCGCCGGACAGGGGCCGGTGGACGAACGCCTGAGCCCCGCGCCACGGTCCGACGCACCGGCAACACCCCGGATCCCCGGTGTGGGCCGTCCCCTGCCGCATCTCTTGCGGCGGCACTACGAGCGGTCTCTGGGGCATGACCTGTCCGGTGTGCGGATCCACGACGACCACGCGGCGGCCCGGCAGGCGGAGACGCTGGGCGCCCGGGCCTTCACCGTCGGCAGGGATATCGCCATCGGCGGCGGGTACGATCCGGGTAAGGCGGAGGGACGGCAGCTGCTGGATCACGAGGTGGCCCACGTGGTGCAGCAGGACATGGCGGGGGGCGGCCGCACGGTCCAGTGCAACGGTCCGCGGTCCGGCGGTATCGGTCACACCCCGCCGGACGGACCGTTCACCACCATCGAGGGCACCGGCGCCGAAGACGAGCACGTTTTGTTTCCCCGGGATTCCGCCGATCTGGACAGCCGACACAACACGTCCATCCAGCGTCTTTTGGGTACGCCGTCCGGGCCGATGACGGTTCACGTGCACGGCTACGCCAGCCAGGAGGGGGACGCGGAATACAACCGCAACCTGTCGGCCCACCGGGCCGTTGCCGTGATGCAGTACATCGAGGGACTGCTGCCGGAGGGGTCGCGGGTCATCGCTTACGCCCACGGCGAAACCGATGTCTTCGGTGGCCTGGGAGCCAACCGGCGGGTGGGCATCGATATCGTCACCGAGGGCGGGTCGATGGCCGGTGAGACCGGTACCGGTGACTTTTCTCCGGGTGTTGCGGGTTTCGGCCGGTTCAGTCTCGGCCTCGATCTCGATCTCCGGCTGGATCCCGACATCGTGCCCCTCCTGCCGCCGACGGGAATCGGCCCGATCCTGCCCCGGCCGCCGGCCATTGACGATCGGATCATGCGGCCGGTGCCGCCACTGCCGGGCACCGGTTTCGACGCGGGGGCCTTTGCCCCCCTCCACAGCGCCCGCGGCATCCCCATGACGGAACTCGACGCCCGCAGCTACGAGAACCATTTCACCACCTGGCGCGACCGGTATATCCTGTGGGGTCTGTCCCCGGAGCGAGCCGCATGGCTGGCGCAGCTCGGCACCGAGTCGGCGGCAGAGACCCAGTTGTCCATCGAACACCCCACCCGCACGGAGGAACTGGACCGGATGATGGGCACCGAGCCCACGATCGTACCGGTCTTCAACGACGCCATGATGCGTTGGCTGTTTGAGCAGATGAGGTAGACCATGAGCGCATTTCCCGGATCACCGCGGATCATCAAGGGCGGACTGGTGCTGCTGGATCGCGACAGCGGGGCGGTCCAGCGGGTGATCACCCTGCAGTACAACCCGGACACATTGAACCGCAGTTTAGAACTGCAGGGGGCAGGTGAGGGGGGCGACCGTCTCGAGGCCCTCCGCCTCAAGGGGCCGCCGGTGGAGACCATCAACCTGGAGGCCGTCATCGACGCCACGGACCAGTTGGAATTTCCCGAAAGCAACGAACAGACCGTGGCCAGCGGTATTGCCCACCGCCTGGCAACCCTCGAGACCCTGCTCTATCCCAACAGTACCACGCTGGCCGAACATCACGCGCTGGCGGCCCAGGGGCGCCTGGAAATACTTTCGGCTACCCAGCCACTGGTGCTGTTCGTGTGGGGAAAACACCGCATCGTTCCGGTGCGCATAACGAGTTTCAGCATCGTCGAGGAGGCATTCGACACCGAACTGAACCCCATCCGCGCCAAGGTGTCCCTGGGTCTGCGGGTGCTGAGCACCAACGACCTGACCTACGCGTCGACCGGCGGCAGCCTCTACCGGACATACCAGCAGGAAAAAGAACGCCTTTCGGGTGCCGTCACCGGCGGCGCCCTGAGCGACCTCGGCATCGGAGGATTATTGTGAGCGAAGACAAGTTTTCAGCCAACAGCCGATACGTCACCGCCCCCACGGCGGAACACACCCGGCCGGACGGTGTCGTCGTGACCCACCTGCGGCGTCGATTCATACCGCGCCAAACCGGTTCGGTGCTCGCCGAGCACCAAGTGGTGGAAGGCGACCGTCCCGACACCATCGCCGCGGCAAAACTCAGCGATCCGGAGCAGTACTGGCGGATTTGCGACGTCAATCACAGCATGCACCCAAGGGAACTGGTCCGGGACATCGGGCGGATCCTGCGGATTGCCGTCGTCGTGAGCGGTGACCAATGATCCGGGGCGTGCATATCGAACTGCTCATGGGCGTGGTGGTCGCCACACCGGTGCCCGCCGAACTGGTGGACGCCATAAAGTCGATCCAGGTGACGGAGAACGACACCAGCCAGAGCGGCTTTCAGATTAGTTTTGCGGCGGGAAAGGAATCGCTGATCCAGCGCGAGCTCCTGCCGCTGGGTTTTTTCGACGCGCCCCGCCGGGTGATCGTGGTGGTCGTCACCAACGGCAGCCCCGAAGTCCTCATCGATGGTGTCATCACCCGTCACGAACTGGCCGTTACCGGCGAGCCCGGTGCGTCGACTCTCACCGTCACCGGTCTCGACCTGAGCCAGCTCATGGACCTCATCGACTTCAGCGGTTTCCTGTGGCCGGCCATGCCTCCGTCGGCGCGTGTGGCCATCATGGTGGCCAAGTACAGCATGTTTGGCATCATCCCAAAGGTGCTGCCCAGCGTTCTGGTGGTGGTCCCCAACCCCCTGGAGAACATCCCTCCCCAGAGGGGCACGGACCTGTCCTACATCCGGCGGCTGGCCTCCCAGGTGGGGTATGTGTTCTTTATCGAGCCGGGCCCGGTGGCCGGCATGTCCTTCGCGTACTGGGGGCCGCAGATCAAGGTGGGGGAGGTGCAGCCAGTGCTCAGCGTGAACATGGACGGCGACAGCAACATCGAGGCCCTCAACCTCAGCTTCGACGGCATACGGAAAACCCTGTTCACC
>Ga0180435_10002837_pt1 | contig 17557 bp, 14 predicted proteins | sample SS_ome_3_FD_132467 | JGI IMG/M metagenome (GOLD analysis project Ga0180435, IMG submission 132467) | Hypersaline lake sediment archaeal communities from the Salton Sea, California, USA - SS_3_S_1 metaG | ecosystem: Environmental > Aquatic > Non-marine Saline and Alkaline > Hypersaline >...
GTGAACCTCGCCGCGCCGGGCGCGGAGGTGGTGGAGGCCAAGGGCTGCGTGGTGACGCCGGGGCTGGTGAACACCCATCACCACCTCTACCAGACCATGACCCGCGCGGTGCCGGGCGCGCAGGACGCGCTGCTGTTCGGCTGGCTGCGCCGGCTCTATCCGATCTGGGCGCGTATGGGGCCCGAGGAGATCCGGGTTTCGGCCCTTGTCGGGCTTGCCGAACTGGCGCTGAGCGGGTGCGCGCTGACCTCCGATCACCTGTATCTCTATCCCAACGGCGCGCGGCTGGACGATACGATCGATGCCGCGCGCGAGATCGGCCTGCGGTTCCACGCGACCCGCGGCGCGATGTCGATCGGCGAAAGCGCGGGTGGGTTGCCGCCGGACAGCCTTGTGGAAAACGAACATTCCATCTTGTCCGATTGCATAAGAGTGATCGATTCCTTTCACGATTCCGACAAAGGCGCGATGATCCGCATCGGCGTCGCACCCTGTTCGCCGTTCTCCGTCAGCCGCGAGTTGATGCGCGACGCGGCGCTCTTGGCGCGCGACAAGGGGGTGATGCTGCACACCCATCTGGCCGAGAACGACGAGGACGTGGCCTATTCGCTGGCGAATTTCGGCTGCCGGCCGGGTCAGTATGCCGAGGATCTGGGCTGGACGGGCCCCGATGTCTGGCACGCCCATTGCGTGAAACTCGACGCGGCCGAGATCGGGCTTTTCGCGCAGAGCCGGACGGGTGTGGCGCATTGCCCCTGTTCGAACTGCCGGCTGGGATCGGGCATCGCGCCGGTCAGGGCGCTGCGCGATGCCGGCGTGCCGGTCGGGCTGGGGGTCGACGGGTCGGCCTCGAACGACGCGGGCAGCCTGATCGGCGAGGCGCGGCAGGCGATGCTCTTGCAACGGGTCGCGCTGGGCGCCGACGCGATGAGCCCGCGCGAGGCGCTGCGGCTGGCCACCCGCGGCGGCGCCGAGGTTCTGGGCCGCGACGATTGCGGCCGGATCGCGCCGGGGATGCGCGCCGACCTTGCGATCTGGGACATGACCGGGGTGGAGGCCGCGGGGGCCTGGGATCCGGTCGCGGCGCTTGTCCTGTGCGGCCCCGGCCGGGCGCGCGACCTGTTCGTCGAGGGCCGGCAGGTGGTGCGCGACGGGCAGGTGACATCGATCGACCTGCCGCGCGTGATCGCGATGCAGACCCGCCTCGCGCGGCGGCTGGCGGACGCCGGCTAGGCCTTCGCCACCTCGCGCCCGGCGATCCAGGTCGCGCGCACCGCGCGGTCGTCGCCCATCATGATCGTCGGGAACAGCGCCTCCCAGATGTCGTCGGCCCGCGCCGCCCGCTGCGCGATGGCGGGGGTGGAGGCAAGGTCGATCACCACGAGGTCGGCCTCCATCCCCACGGCGAGGTTGCCGACCCGGTCGTCGATCCGCAGCGTCCGCGCCGCGCCCTGGGTGGCCAGCCACCACAATGCCGAAGGATGCAAGGCGGCATGGCGCAACTGCGCCACCTCGTAGGCCGCCGCCATCGTGCGCAGCATCGAGAACGACGATCCGCCGCCGGTATCGGTGGCCAGCCCGATCCGCTGGCCTTCCGCCGCGAGCCCCGCCATGTCGAACAGGCCCGAGCCGATGAAGGTGTTCGAGGTCGGACAATGCACCAGCGCCGCGCCGACCTCGGCCAGCCGGGCACGCTCGCGCGGTTCGAGGTGAATCGCATGGCCGTAGACGGCGCCCGCACCCAGCAGCCCATGCGCCTCGTAGACATCCAGGTAGTCGCGCGCCTGCGGGTAAAGCGACTTGACCCAGGCGATCTCGTCGATCTGTTCGCTCAGATGGGTCTGCATCAGGCAATCGGGATGTTCGGCCCAGAGCGCGCCCAGCGCCGCCAGCTGCTCGGCGCTGGAGGTCGGCGCGAAGCGCGGCGTGATCACGTAGCCCGCGCGCCCGCGGCCATGCCAGCGCTGCAACAGCGCCTTGCTGTCGTCATGGGCCGATTGCGCGGTGTCGCGCAGCCCCTCGGGCGCGTTGCGGTCCATGCAGGTCTTGCCGGCCAGCACCCGCATCCCGCGCGCCTCGGCCGCCGCGAAGAACGCCTCCACGCTTTCGGGATGGATCGTGCAATAGCTCGCCACCGTCGTCGTGCCATGTGCGATCAGCAGGTCGAGGTATCGGCCGGCGATCTCTTCGGCATGGGCCGGGTCGGCGAAGCGCATCTCCTCGGGGAAGGTGTAGCTGTTCAGCCAGTCGATCAGCCGCTTTCCCCAGGAGGCGATGATCGCGGTCTGCGGATAATGCGCATGGGCATCGACGAAACCGGCCGAGATCAGCGCGTCGCCGTAATCCGTCACCCGCGCCTCGGGATGGGCGGAGCGCAGCGCCGCGGCCTCGCCCAGCGCCGCGATCCGGCCGTCGCGCAGCAGCACGCCGCCCTGTGCCGAATGCCGCGCCGCCCCCGGCCCGTCCCGCAGCGCGTCGCCGGCAAAGCACAGGGTCTGGCCCAGGATCAGGTCGGTCATCGCGGTCTCCATTCACACCGGGAGGGTAAGCCAAAACACGGCGGGCGAAAGCCGGCTTTCGCCCTGTTTTCCAAAAACACCTTCCGCTATGGTCCGGCCAATCCGTGACATCGGGGTGGAACATGGCCGAGGGTCAGGCGCAACAGACCGAGCGCGAGGACGAGGACTGGGGCCTCGACAGCCGCGTCGTCGCGGCGATCCTCGAGGCTGTCGAGGCGGCGGAGTCCCCCCGCCTGGCCGGCCTGCTCGAAGGTCTGCACGCCGCCGACATCGCCGACCTTCTCGAACAGATCGGCGGCGCGGACCGGCGCGCGCTTTTGCAGCTGTGGTCGGGCGAGATCGACGGCGACACGCTGTCCGAGCTTGACGAGGCGCTGCGCGAGGAGGTCATCGAATACCTGCCGCGCGAGGTGCTGGCCGAAGCCGTCCGCGAACTGGACAGCGACGATGTCGTCGACCTGATCGAGGATCTCGACCGGCCGCAGCAGGACATCATCCTCGACGCGCTGGAGGAAAGCGACCGGGTGGCGGTGCAGCAGTCGCTGACCTACCCGGAATACTCCGCCGGCCGCCTGATGCAGCGCGAGGTGGTGACCGCGCCGGAACACTGGACGGTGGGCGAGACGATCGATTTCCTGCGCGCCGAAGACTGGCTGCCCGACCAGTTCTACCATGTCGTGCTGGTCGATCCGCGGCACCGGCCGGTGGCCTATGTCACGCTGGGCCGGCTGCTGTCCTCGGCCCGCGCGGTCAGGCTCAGGGACATCGTCGAGGACAGTTTCCGCAGCGTCAAGGTGACCGACGAGGAGGGCGATGTCGCCTATGCGTTCAACCAGTATCACCTGATCTCGATGCCGGTGGTCGACGAGACCGAGCGGCTGGTCGGCGTGATCACGATCGACGACGCGATGGCGGTGCTCGACGAGGAACACGAGGAGGACATCCTGCGCCTCGCCGGGGTCGGCGACGAAAGCCTCGCCGACCGGGTGCTGGAAACCGCGCGGCTGCGCTTCGTGTGGCTGTTCGTGAACCTGATCACCGCGATCCTTGCCTCGGTGGTGATCGCGCAATTCGCCGAGGAGATCGACAAGCTCGTGGCGCTCGCGGTGCTGATGCCGATCGTCGCCTCGATGGGCGGCAATGCCGGCACCCAGTCGATGACGGTCGCGGTGCGGTCGATCGCGACGCGCGACCTGACGGTGCGCAACGCCTGGCGGGTGATCCGGCGGGAACTGGCGGTCGGCGCGATCAACGGGCTGGGCTTCGGGGTGATCATGGCCGGGGTGGCCGCGGTCTGGTTCGGGGTGCCGATGCTGGCGGCGGTGATCGCGCTGGCGATGCTGCTGACGCTGGTCGCGGCGGCGCTGGGCGGCATCGTGATCCCGATCCTGCTGGACCGCGTGGGGGTGGACCCGGCGCTGGCTTCTGGCCCGTTCGTCACCACCGTGACCGACGTGGTGGGCTTTTTCGCCTTTCTCGGCCTCGCCTCGGTGGTGCTGCTGTGAGCGATGCGGCGCTCGCCGCGCGCAAGGCAGAGGCCCGCAAGGCCGCCTTCGCGGCGCGCAAGGCCGCCTTCGCCGCCGGCCAGGGCCGGGCGGCCGAACTGCTGGCCGGCGTGCTGGCCGATCATGCCGGGCAGGTGCTGGCGGGCTACATGCCGATGCGGACCGAGATCGACCCGCTGCCGGCGATGGCCGGCCATGCCGGGGCCGGCGGGCGCGTCTGCGTCCCGGTGATCCCCGGCCCGGCGCAGCCGCTGAGGTTTCGCGAATGGACGCCGGGCTGCGCGCTGGAAGACGGCGCCTTCGGCGCGCGAATCCCCGTCGCCGGCGACTGGCTGGTGCCCGCGGTGCTGATCGTGCCGCTTCTGGCGTTCGACCGGCGGCTTTTCCGGCTGGGCTACGGCGGCGGGTTCTACGACCGCACGCTGGAGGGCTTGCGCGCCCGCGGCCCGGTCACCGCCATCGGCTTCGCCTTCGCCGCGCAACAGGTCGCCAAGGTGCCGATCGAGGCCACGGACCAGCCGCTCGACCTCGTCGTGACCGAGGCCGGGGTGATCCGCGGTTAATCGCGTTTCACCAATATCGCTTGCCGAACGGCCCACCGGCCCCTAAGCCCAACCCCATGAGGATCCTGTTTCTGGGCGATGTCATGGGCCGGGCCGGCCGCGCCGCGATCACCGCGCGGCTGCCCGGCCTGCGCGACGCGTGGAAGCTCGATTTTGTCGTCGTGAACGGCGAGAACGCGACCTCCGGCGCCGGGCTGTCGCCCGATCATGCCCGCGCGATCCTCGCCGCCGGGGCCGATTGCATCACGCTGGGCGACCATGCCTTCGACCAGAAGGACATGCTGTCCTTCATCGAGACCGAGACGCGCATCCTGCGGCCGCTGAACTACGCGCGCGGCGCGCCCGGCCACGGTGCGCGGCTGTTCGACGCGGCCGGCGGGCGCAAGATCCTCGTCGCGCAGGTGCTGGGCCAGGTGTTCATGAAGCGGCCCTTCGACGATCCGTTCTCGGCGATCGACGGCGCACTGAAAAGCTACCCGCTGGGCGGGCTGGCGCAGGCGGTGCTGGTCGACATCCATTGCGAGGCGACGAGCGAGAAGATGGCGATGGGCCACTGGTGCGACGGCCGCGCCAGTCTCGTCGTCGGCACCCATACCCATGTGCCCACCGCCGACGCGATGATCCTGCCGGGCGGCGCGGGCTACCTCACCGATGCCGGGATGTGCGGCGACTACAACTCGGTCATCGGGATGGACAAGCTCGAACCGATGCGCCGCTTCGTGACCGGCATGGGGAAGGACCGCTTCACCCCGGCCAAGGGCGAGGCGACGCTGGCGGGCGTCTTCGTGGAAACCGACGATCGCACCGGCAAGGCGCGGCGGATCGTCCCGGTCCGCGCCGGCGGGCTGCTGCAGGGGGCCGGGCCATGACCGGACGCGGGGGCCTCGTCGCTGCGCTCCTGGTTACCGGCATCGCCTGGGGCGCGACCTCGCCGCTGAGCAAGATCGCGGTGTCCACCGGACACGGGCATTTCGGCCTGATCTTCTGGCAGCTGGTAATCGGCTTCGTGCTGCTGGGCGGGCTGACCGCGCTGCGCCGCCGCCGCGTGCCGCTTACCGCCGCGACGCTGCGTTTCGGCCTTGTCATCGCCCTGATCGGCACGGTGATGCCGAATTCCGCCTCCTACATCGCGGTGGCGCATCTGCCGGCCGGCGTGATGTCGATCCTGATCTCCACCGTGCCGATGCTGGCCTTCCCGATCGCGCTCTGGCTCGGGATGGACCGGTTCGGCCTTGCGCGGCTCGCGGGCCTGCTGTGCGGCATCGCCGGGGTGGCGCTGATCGCCCTGCCTGAGGCCAGCCTGCCAGCCGGGGCCGCGCCCTGGATCGCGCTGGCCCTGGTCGCGCCGCTGCTCTACGCGGTGGAGGGCAACTACGTCGCCCTGAACGGCACCGCCGGGCTCGACCCGATCGCGGCGCTGGCGCTGGCCTCGGGCATCGGCGCGATCGTGGCGCTGCCGCTGGCGCTGGGCTCGGGCCAGTTCATCGATCCCCTCGCGGCCTGGGGCGCGCCGGAACGGGCGCTCGTCGCCTCGTCGCTGCTGCACGCGCTGGCCTATTCGCTTTACGTCTGGATCGCGCGCCAGGCCGGCGCGGTCTTCGCCGCGCAGGTCTCCTACATCGTCACCGGCTCGGGCGTGGTCTGGGCGATGCTGATCCTGGGCGAACGGTTCCCGCCGACGGTCTGGGCCGCGCTGGCGGTGATGATGGCCGGGCTGGCGCTGGTGCAGCCGCGGCCGCGGCAGGCGGCCGGGCCGGCCCCGGCCGCCGCGCCCGCGGCGCCGCTGCCGGGCCTGAGCGGGAGGGGCGCGGAGTGATCGACCTCGGGTTCGGCGCCACCGGCGAGGCGGTTGTGGTGCTGGTCCTCGTGATCGGCATGTTCATCCTCTTCGTGCGCGAGACCTACCCGGCAGAGGTCGTGGCGCTGGGCACCGCGGCGCTGTTCCTCGTCCTCGGGCTCCTGCCCTACGAGGCCGCGGTCGCAAGCCTCGCCAACCCCGCGCCCTGGACGATCCTGGCGATGTTCCTGCTGATGGGCGGGCTGGTGCGGACCGGCGCGCTGGACTGGCTGACGCGGCAGGCCGAGGCGCATCTCGATGCCCGCCCGCTGGTGACGCTGGCGATGATCTTCGGCCTCGTCGCGGCGGCCTCGGCCGTTCTCAACAACACGCCGGTCGTGGTTATGATGATCCCGGTGATGATGGGCGTGGCGCGCAAGCTCGGCCTGAACGTCTCGAAACTGCTGATCCCGCTCAGCTACGCCGCGATCCTCGGCGGCACGCTGACGCTGATCGGCACGTCCACGAACCTGCTGGTCGACGGCGTGGCGCGCACCAGGGGGATGGAGCCGTTCTCGATCTTCGAGATCACGCCGCTGGGCCTCGTGCAGGTCTCTGTCGGCCTCGTCTATCTCGCGCTCGTCGGCCGCAAGCTGCTGCCGGAACGGCAGTCGATGGGCTACCTGCTGGGCGACCGGCGGCGGCTGAAATACTTCACCGAGGTCGCCCTGCCCGAGGACAGCGGGCTGATCGGGCAGCGGGTGCTCGACATCGACCTGTTCAAGCGCGAGGGCGTGCGGGTGATCGACGTGCTGCGCGGCGATGCCTCGCTGCGCCGCGACCTCGCGCCGGTGGTGCTGGAGCCGGGCGACCGGGTGGTCCTGCGCACCGAGATGGCCGAACTGCTGGGCCTGCAGCAGAACCGCGACGTTCGGATGGTCGACAAGCTCAGCTCGGTTCAGACCGAGACGGTCGAGGTGCTGATCTCGCCCGGCTGCCGGATGATCGGCCGCCGGCTGGGCGACCTGCGGCTCCGGCGGCGCTACGGCGTCTACCCGCTCGCCGTGCACCGCCGCGACCAGAACATCGGCCGCCAGCTCGACGATATCACGGTGCTGGTCGGCGACACCCTGCTGCTGGAAGGCGCACCGGAAGACATCGGCCGCCTCGCGGCCGACATGGACCTGATCGACATCTCCAAGCCGACGGAACGGGCCTACCGGCGCGACCGCGCGCCGGTGGCGGTCGCGGCGATGATCGGCGTGGTGGCGCTGGCGGCGCTCGATGTCGCGCCGATCCTGCTGCTGGCCGGGGTCGCGGTGGCGGTGATCCTGGTGGCGCGCTGCATCGACAGCGAAGAGGCGTTTTCCTATGTCGAGGCCAAGGTCATGGCGATGATCTTCGCCATGCTGATGGTCGGCGCGGCGCTCGATGCCTCGGGTGCGGTGCGGCTTCTTGTCGAGGCGGTCAGCCCGGCGCTGTCCGGCCTGCCGCCCTGGGCGGTGATCTTCGCGGTCTATTTCCTGTCCTCGGCGCTGACCGAACTGGTGTCGAACAACGCGGTGGCGGTGATCGTCACCCCGATCGCGATCGAACTGGCGCTGGTGCTGGGGCTCGATCCGCGGCCCTTCGCGGTGGCGGTGATGTTCGCCGCCTCGGCCAGTTTCGCCACCCCGATCGGCTACCAGACCAACATGATGGTCTACGGGCCGGGCGGCTACAGGTTCACCGATTTCATGCGCGTCGGCATCCCGATGAACATCATCCTGGGCATTTCCGCCAGCCTGATGATCCCGCTGATCTGGAAGGTCTGAGCGCCCGGCACCGGTTTTGGTCTTCAAATATCCCGGGGGGAGCCGTCGCCGGAGCCGTCGAGGCTCCGGCGACGGCCGGGGGGCAGGGCCCCCCGCGGCCCGGCCTCACAGCGGCCAGAACAGCAGGATCAGCGGCACGCCGGTCGCCACCACGAGGATCTCCAGCGGCAGGCCCAGCCGCCAGTAGTCGCCGAACCGGTAGCCGCCGGGGCCCAGGATCAGCGTGTTGTTCTTGTGCCCGATCGGGGTCAGGAAGGCGCAGGAGGCCGCCACCGCCACCGCCATCAGGAACGGATCGGGCGACACGCCCATCGCCTGCGCCATCGACAGGCCCACCGGCGCGGCGACGATCGCGGTGGCGGTGTTGTTGAGCACGTCCGACAGCGTCATCGTCACCGCCATCAGCGCGGTCAGCGCGACCCAGGCCGGCAGCCCGGCCGTCATCCCGACGAGGGCCTGCGCGATCAGTTCGGTGCCGCCGGCCTCCTCCAGCGCCGCGCCCAGCGGGATCATCGAGCCCAGCAGCACGATGACCGGCCATTCGACATGGTCGTAGATCTCCGACAGCGGCAGGATCCGGGCCAGCACATAGGCCACCACCACGCAGCCCAGCGCGATCGGCAGGTAAAGCCAGCCGAGGCTCGCCGCGACGACCGCGGCGGCGAAGATGCCCGCGGCCAGCCCGGCCTTGGCCTGTTTCGTCACCGCCAGCCCGCGTTCGGCCAGCGGCAGCACGCCCAGCCAGGCCGCGACCTCGTCGGTATGGCCCTCGGGCACCAGCAGCAGCAGGATGTCGCCGGGCCGCACCGTCTCGCGCCGGACCTCGCGGGTGATCCGCTTGCCCTGCCGCGCGATGCCCAGCAGGATCGTGCGCTGCCGCCAGCCCAGCCCGATCCGCGCCGCCGACCGGCCCGCGATCCGGGCGCCGACGGGCACCACGACCTCGACCACCGAAAGCCCCTGGTCGGCCGCGGGCTGGCGGCCGTTCTCGGCCAGGGACAGGCCCAGTTCGGCCCGGAACGCCTCGATCGCCTCGGCACCGGCCTCGATCACCAGCAGGTCGGCGGCCGCGATCTTCGTGCGCCGGGCGCCGCCCAGCCGGCGCTTGCCGTCGCGCACGATCCCGATCAGCCCGACCTCGGCGGGATCGGCCACGGCTTCGAGTTCCGCCAGCGTCTTGCCGATGATGTCGGAGCCCTCCGGCACGACGAGTTCGGCGATATACGGCGCCATCCCGTCGGCCGGATCGGCCGCCGCGGCGGTGTCGCGTTGCGGGATCAGCCGCCAGCCGCCCGCGGCGACGAAGGCCAGCCCGATCAGCGCCACCAGCCCGCCGACGGGGGCGAAATCGAACATCTGGTAGGGTTCGCCCAGCGCCTCGCCGCGCCAGGTCGCGATGATGATGTTCGGCGGCGTGCCGATCAGCGTCGCCATGCCGCCAAGGATGGTGGCGAAGGACAACGGCATCAGCGTCAGCCCCGGCGCCCGGCCGGCGCGGCGCGCGGTTTCCACGTCGACCGGCATCAGCAGCGCCAGCGCGGCCACGTTGTTCATGAAGGCCGACAGCACGCCGCCCACCGCGCCCATCAGCGCGACATGCGCGCCAAGGCCGCGGCCGGCATCCGCGACCTGCCGGGTGATCCAGCCGACCGCGCCCGACCGGGTCAGCCCGGCCGAGACGATCAGCACCAGCGCGACCACCAGCGTGGCCGGATGGCCGAAACCGGCGAAGGCCTGGTCGGTCGGGACCAGCCCGGCCACCACCGCGACCAGCAGCGCCGCGAAGGCGACCATGTCGTAGCGCCAGCGCCCCCAGATCAGCAGCGCGAACACGGCGCCGAACAGCGAGAAGAGCAGGGCCTGTTCCGTCGTCATGGCCGCACTTTGCGCGCAGCCGCTGCCGGGGGCAATCCCCGGCCGGCCCCGGCCGGCCCCGGCGGCGGCCCGGCCCTTGCCCCGGCCCGCACGCGTGACTTATAGAGGCCCTCGCATCGCGGGCAGAGAACGGGGACGACATGGCCGGCCATTCGAAATGGGCGAACATCCAGCATCGCAAGGGCCGGCAGGACAAGCTGCGCTCCAAGATGTTTTCCAAGCTGTCGAAGGAAATCACCGTCGCGGCGAAGATGGGCGACCCGGACCCGGAGAAGAACCCGCGCCTGCGGCTGGCGGTGAAGGCGGCCAAGGCGCAGTCGATGCCCAAGGACGTGATCGAACGCGCGATCAAGAAATCACAGGCCGGCGAGGGCGAGGATTACGAGGAAATCCGCTACGAGGGCTACGGGCCGAACGGCATCGCCGTGATCGTCGAGACGATGACCGACAACCGCAACCGCACCGCCTCGAACGTGCGCAGCTACTTCACCAAGAACGGCGGCAACCTTGGCGAGACCGGATCGGTCAGCTTCATGTTCGACCGGCTCGGCGCGGTCAGCTACCCGCCGGAGGCCGGCGATGCCGACACGGTGATGATGGCCGCTCTCGAGGCCGGGGCCGAGGATGTCGAAAGCGATGACGACGGCCACATGGTCTATTGCGCGGTCGAGGATCTCTCAGACGTTTCCGAGGCGCTGGAGAAGGACCTGGGCGAAAGCGCCGAATCGAAGCTGATCTGGAAGCCGCAGACGATGACCGAGGTCGATCTGGAAACCGCGCAGAAGCTGATCAAGCTGATCGACACGCTGGAAGAGGATGACGACGTCCAGACCGTGACGGCGAATTTCGACATCCCCGAAGACGTGGCGGCGCAACTCTGACCACGCTCGCCGTTTTCCTCAAGGGCTTCACGACCGGCTTCGGCCTGATCCTCGCCATCGGCGCGCAGAACGCCTTCGTGCTGCGCCAGGGCATCCGGCGCGAGCATGTCTTCGCCGTCTGCCTGACCTGCGCGCTGTCCGATGCGGTGCTGATCCTCGGCGGGGTCGGGGGCATCGGCGCGGCGACCGGGGCGGCGCCCTGGCTTCTGCCGGCGCTGCGCTGGGGCGGGGTGGCGTTCCTGACCGTCTATGGCGCCCGCGCCTTCCGCGCCGCCTGGCGCGGCGGCGCGGCGATGGTGCCGGCCGGGCAGGGCGCGGCGCGGCTTTGGCCGGTGCTGGCGACCTGCCTCGCGCTGACCTGGCTCAACCCGCATGTCTGGCTCGATACCGTCGTGCTGGTCGGCGGTATCGCCGCGCAATTCGCCGATCTGAAGTGGGTGTTCGGCGCCGGCGCGGCGCTGGCCTCGCTGGTGTTCTTCTTCGCGCTGGGCTATGGCGCGCGGCTGCTGGCCCCGGTCTTCGCGCGGCCCGCGGCCTGGCGTGTGCTGGATGCGCTGGTCGGCTGCCTGTTGTGGGCGATCGCGGCCTCGCTGGCTTTCGGGGCGCTCTGATCCGGCTTGCGCCCTGCGTCGCGATCGGGTCTTCTCCGCGCCATGACCGCCCCCACCACCGTGCAGCGCCCGACGCTTGGCATCCTGTGGATGCTCGGCTCGGGCCTCAGCTTCGTCGCGGTGACGGGGATCGTGCGCTGGCTGGGCACCGACCTGCCGGCCGCGCAAAGCGCCTTCATCCGCTTCGCCTTCGGCCTGGCGTTCCTTGCGCCGATGCTGTGGTCGGTGCTGCGCGCCGGCCTGCCGCAGGGCACGCTGCCGCTGTTCGCCCTGCGCGGCGCGCTGCACACCGCCGCGGTGACCTTCTGGTTCTTCGCGATGGCCCGGATCCCGGTGGCCGAGGTCACGGCGATCGGCTATCTCAACCCGGTGGTGGTGACGCTGGGCGCGGCGCTGCTCTTCGGCGAGAAGCTGGCCGCGCGCCGGATCGCGGCGGTTGGCGTGGCGCTTCTGGGCGCGCTCGTGGTGCTGCGGCCGGGGGTGCGGGAAATCGAGATCGGCCACCTGTCGCAGCTTGGCGCGGCGGTCTGTTTCGGCATCTCCTACCTCGTCGCCAAGCGCCTGTCGGAGCAGGTGGGCGCCGGGGCGGTGGTGGCGATGATGTCGCTGACGGTGACGATCGGGCTGGCGCCCTTCGCCGCCGCCGTCTGGGTGCCGGTGACGGTGGAGCAACTGGTCGCATTGGCGCTGGTGGCTGTGTTCGCGACGCTGGGGCACTACTGCATGACGCGGGCGTTTTCCGAGGCGCCGCTGACCGTGACCCAGCCGGTGACCTTCCTGCAACTGGTCTGGGCCACGCTGCTGGGCGCGCTGGTCTTCGGCGAGGCGGTCGATCCCTTCGTGATCCTCGGCGGCGCAATGATCATCGCCGCGATCAGCTACATCACCTGGCGCGAGGCGGTGCTGCGGCGCGCGCAGGTGACACCGCCGGTGGGCGCGACGAAGACCTAGGGCGGCCCCGCCCCGCCCGCTCAGCCGCGCGGGTTGACCAGATGCCCCAGCACCCCGGCCCGCGTCACCCGGCCGACCGGCGTGCCGGCCTCGGTGACCGGGACGGCCTCCTGCGCCCTCAGGGCCTCCATCACCGCGATCACCGGCGCGTCCACGTCGAAGCCCGGCCCGCCGGCCTCGCCCGGTTCCATCACGTCGCGGGCGGTCAGCACGCCCAGCGGGTTCATGTGGGCCACGAAGTCCGCCACGTAGTCCGAGGCCGGGCTGGCGATGATCTCGCGCGCGGTGCCGCATTGCACGATCCGCCCGCCCTCCATCAGCGCGATCCGGTTGCCGATCTTGAACGCTTCGTCGAGGTCGTGGCTGACGAAGATGATCGTCCGGCGCAGCTTGTCCTGCAGGTCCAGAAGCTCGTCCTGCAAGCGGGTGCGAATGAGCGGGTCGAGCGCCGAGAACGGCTCGTCCATCAACAGGATCGGCGCGTCGGTGGCGAAGGCGCGGGCCAGCCCGACGCGCTGCTGCATCCCGCCCGACAATTCGCCGACCTTGCGCTCCGCCCAGTCCGACAGCCCGACGAGGGCCAACTGGTCGTCCACCCGCGCGCGGCGTTCCGCCGTCGCCATCCCGGCCAGTTCCAGCCCCAGCCCGACATTCTCGCGCACCGTCCGCCACGGCAGCAGGCCGAATTGCTGGAACACCATCGCCACGCGGGTCAGCCGCAGCCGGCGCAACTGCGTCTTGTCGGCATGGGTGACGGAAACCATGCCCTCGCCGTCGTCGATCCGCACCTCGCCCCGGATCACCGGGTTGAGCGCGTTGACCCCGCGCAGAAGCGTAGACTTGCCCGAGCCCGACAGCCCCATCAGCACCAGGATCTCGCCCTTCTCGACGCTGAGCGAGCAGTCGTGCACGCCCAGCACCTGCCCCGTCGCCTCCTGCACCTCGGCGCGGCTCTGGCCCGCGTCCATCAGCGGCAGGGCGGTCTGCGGCCGCTCGCCGAAGACGATCGAGACGCGGTCGAATTCCACCGCCGCGGTCATTTCCGTTCCATCCGCAGCATCCGGTCCAGAAGGATCGCCACCACGACGATGATGAAGCCCGATTCGAAGCCCAGCGCGGTGTTGACGGAGTTGAGCGCGCGCACCACCGGCACGCCCAGCCCGTTCGCGCCGACGAGCGCGGCGATCACCACCATGGACAGCGACAGCATGATCGTCTGGTTCAGCCCGGCCATGATCTGCGGCAGCGCCCAGGGCAGTTCCACCTTCCACAGCACCTGCCGCGGCGTGGCGCCGAAGGCCGTCGCCGCCTCCAGCAGCGCGGCGGGGGTGGACGAGATGCCCAGATGCGTCAGCCGGATCGGCGCGGGCAGCACGAAGATCACCGTCGCGATCAGCCCCGGCACCATGCCGATGCCGAAGAACACGATCGCCGGGATCAGGTAGACGAAGGTCGGCAGCGTCTGCATCAGGTCCAGCACCGGCCGCATCGCCGCGTAAAGCCGCGGCCGGTGCGCCGCCGCGATGCCGATCGGCACGCCGACGGCCATGCACAGCACGCAGGCGGACAGCACCAGCGTGAGGCTTTCGGTCGTCTCCTCCCAGTAGTCCTGGTTGAGGATGAACAGGAACCCCGCGAAAACCAGCAGCGCGGTCTTCCAGTTGCGCTGCAACGCGTAGGTGAACGCGACGAAGACGGCGATGACGATCAGCGGATGCGGCGTTTGCAGCACCCACAGGACCGCGTCGATCAGCGCCTCCATCGCGTCCGACAGCCCGTCGAAGAACGGTTCGGCATTCTCGTTTAGCCAGTCGAAGGACTGTTTCGCGGTCTTGCCGACCGGGATCTTCGGTATCTCGAATCCGTCCATGCGCTGCGCCCTGGCAAAGCGCCCCGGACCGGGTCCGGGGCGCCCGCTGCCTTACTGCAGCGCCGCGGCGACGGCGGCCTTGGCGTCGCCACCATCCATCGTCGTCACCCCGTCGAGCCAGGCGTCCCAGGCGTCCGGGTTGGCGGCCAGCCAGGCCCGCGCGGCATCTTCCGGGTCTTCGCCGTCATTCAGGATCGCGCCCATGATCTCGTTTTCCATGGCCAGCGAGAAGGTCAGGTTTTCCAGCAGCTTGCCGGTGTTCGGGCAGTCCGCCGCGAAGCCCGCGCGGGTATTGGTGAAGACCTCGGCGCCGCCGAAGTTCGGGCCGAACCAGTCGTCGCCGCCGGTCAGGTAGGTCATTTCGAAATTGGCGTTCATCGGGTGCGGTTCCCAGCCGAGGAACACGATCGGCTCGTCGTCATCGGCCCGCGCCACGGCGGCCAGCATCCCCTGTTCGGAGCTTTCGACGACCTCGAACCCCTCCAGCCCGAAGGCGTTGCCGGCGATCATGTCGAGGATCAGGCGGTTGCCGTCATTGCCCGGTTCGATGCCGTAGATCTTGCCCTCGAGCGCGTCGCGATGGGTCGCGATATCGCCGAAATCGGCGATCCCCAGCGCCGCGCCGGCGGCATTGGTGGCCAGCGTGTATTTCGCGCCGGTCAGGTTCATCGCCACCGTCTCGACCGTGCCGGCCTCGCGGTAGGGCGCGATATCGGCCTCCATCGTCGGCATCCAGTTGCCAAGGAACACGTCAACGTCGCCCTCGGCCAGCGCGGTATAGGTCACCGGCACCGAAAGAACCTTGGTTTCGGTGTCGTAGCCCAGCGCCTCCAGCACGACGGTCGTGGCGGCGGTGGTGGCGGTGATGTCGGTCCAGCCGACGTCGGAGAAGACGACGGTGCCGCACTCGGCATGGCTTCCGGCAACGGCCGGGCCGGCGAGGGCTGTCGCCGCGGCCAGCGCGGCGAGCGATGTTTTCATGGTCATGTGCAGGCTCCCTGTTTTGTTGATTGACGAATCAATAAAAACGCGCGGCCGGACCCGCAAGGCCTTTCTGGGGGCAGGCCGGTTCCGGAGGTTTCGCGCAGACTAACCGATCCCGCCCCGGCCGGATAGCCGTCGTGCCGCGCCGTTTTGTTGATTGACGAGTCAATTACCCGCCTGTAGCGCTGGGCGAGGTCCGCGAACGGGGCAGGGCGATGCCGAAACTGGGAATGGAGCCGATCCGCAAGGCCGCGCTGGTCAGCGCCACGATCGACGAGATCGGGCGCGCCGGGTCGCTGGACGTGACGGTGGCGCAGATCGCCCGGCGCGCCGGCATGTCCTCGGCGCTGGCGCATCACTATTTCGGCTCCAAGGAGCAGATCTTCCTCGCCGCCATGCGCCACGTGCTCACGCTCTACGGGGCCGAGGTGCGCGGCGCGCTGGTGGCGGCCGAAGGCCCGCGCGGCCGGTTGCAGGCCGTGGTGCGGGCCAGTTTCGCCCCCACCAGCTTCCGGCGCGAGGTGATCGGCGCCTGGCTGAACTTCTACGTGCTGGCCCAGACCGTGCCCGAGGCCAGCCGGCTCCTGTCGATCTACCAGCGGCGGCTGCGCTCGAACCTCGTGCACGCCCTGCGCCCGCTGGTCGGCGCGCGGGCCGGGGCGCTGGCCGATGCGCTGGGTGCGCTGATCGACGGGGTCTATATCCGCGAGGCGCTGGGCGGCGGCGCGCCGGACGGGGCGGCGGCGGCGCAGGTGGTGCTCGATTTCGTCGATGCCGAGCTTGCGGGCCGGGCGAATGCGAAAGGGTAGGGCGGCGATGCAGGCGGATTACGTGATCGTTGGCGCCGGGTCCGCCGGCTGTGCCATGGCCTACCGGCTGGCCGAGGCCGGGCGCAGCGTGATCGTGGTCGAATACGGCGGGTCCGACGCCGGGCCGTTCATCCAGATGCCCGCCGCGCTCAGCTACCCGATGAACATGGCGCGCTACGACTGGGGGATGAAGACGGAACCCGAACCGCATCTGGGCGGCCGCGTCCTCGTCACCCCGCGCGGCAAGGTGATCGGCGGCTCCTCCTCGATCAACGGGATGATCTATGTGCGCGGCCATGCCCGCGACTTCGATCACTGGGCCGGGTCCGGCGCGGCCGGCTGGGCCTATGCCGACGTGCTGCCCTACTATCGCCGGATGGAAACCTCGCACGGCGGTCAACCGGGCTGGCGCGGCACCGACGGGCCCCTGCATGTCAGCCGCGGGCCGCGCACCAACCCGCTGTTTCACGCCTTCGTCGAGGCCGGGCGGCAGGCCGGCTACGAGGTGACCGAGGATTACAACGGCGAAAAGCAGGAAGGCTTCGGCCCGTTCGAATCGACGATCCACAGGGGCGAACGCTGGTCGGCGGCCAAGGCCTACCTGCGCCCGGCCGAGGCCACCGGGCGCTGCACGCTGCTGCGCGGCCTTGCCCGCAAGGTGGTGATCGAGGATGGCCGCGCCACGGGGGTCGAGATCGCCACCCGCGGCGGGATCGAGGTGGTCAGGGCCGGGCGCGAGGTGATCCTCGCGGCCTCGGCGCTCAACACGCCGAAACTCCTGATGCTGTCGGGGATCGGCCCGGCGGCGCATCTGGCCGAACACGGGATCGCCACGCTGGCCGACCGGCCCGGCGTCGGCGGCAACCTTCAGGATCATCTGGAGGTCTACGTGCAATACGCCAGCCGCCAGCCGGTCACGCTTTACAAGTACTGGAACCTGCTGGGCAAGGCGGCGATCGGGGCGCAGTGGCTGTTCACCCGCAAGGGGCTCGGCGCCTCGAACCAGTTCGAAAGCTGCGCCTTCATCCGGTCGCGCGCCGGGGTGGACTATCCCGACATCCAGTATCACTTCCTGCCGATCGCGGTGCGCTACGACGGCAAGGTGGCGGCCGAGGGGCACGGGTTCCAGGCCCATGTCGGGCCGATGCGCTCGCCCTCGCGCGGGACGGTGCGGCTGCGCTCCGCCGATCCCGAAGCGCATCCGGTGATCCGCTTCAACTACATGTCGACCGAACAGGACTGGGCGGATTTCCGGACCTGCATCCGGCGTACTCGAGGGATCTTCGCGCGAGCGGCATTCGAGCCCTTCCAGAAGCGCGAAATCCAGCGCTGTGCGGCCATGCAAGCCCAATACGAGACTGACGCCGTCATCCGCGAGCATGCCGAAAGCGCCCACCA
>Ga0180435_10002839_pt1 | contig 17552 bp, 17 predicted proteins | sample SS_ome_3_FD_132467 | JGI IMG/M metagenome (GOLD analysis project Ga0180435, IMG submission 132467) | Hypersaline lake sediment archaeal communities from the Salton Sea, California, USA - SS_3_S_1 metaG | ecosystem: Environmental > Aquatic > Non-marine Saline and Alkaline > Hypersaline >...
CTGATCGACGGCAAGGGTAGCGTCGTCCGGGAGGAGAGGACCGCCTATGACGGCTTCTACCTGTTCGAAAAGGTTTCTCCCGGCAGCTACAGGGTGCGTGCAGCCCCCGCACAACTGGAGGAGTTGAAGCTGCAGCCAGATAGCGGACAAATGGTCGAAGTGGGTGACGATGGTCCGATCATCAGCGGTATCGACATGGTGCTGCGCCGTGAGGGCGATGATCACGCTATCGCTGACAGTCCGGTGACACCATTGCCCAATGAAACTCCCAAACCGGCTGAACCTTCAATCGAAATCTCAGCCTGGGTAGTCCAGATCGGCAGTTTCTCCAGCAGGGAGAACGCCGAAGGCCTGATTAAAAAGCTGCGGGAACAAGGCGTGAAGATGCGTCCGCCCGAGATCATAGAGATCAACGGAAAGACCATGTACCGTGTACTTGCCGGACCCGCAGACTCACGGGATCAGGCCGAAGCCATGCTGCACACGCTTCGCCAGGCAGGCGGTCCAGCCCGCCTGCTGGTGCGTACGGTACTGACCCCGGGCTCCTGATCACTGCTTTCGCACCAACTGAACACATGAGCATGAATCCGTTTTGAACGGACTTCAGCGCCTTGGCTTTTCGGTCCCTCTTTCGCTAAAGATTTTGTTGACGCATTCAGGCGCAGTAACTGCTTTCCACGCAAGCGTCAAAATTTTTTTAAAGAAATATTTTCTGACGTCGTTAACAGCGTCAAGCCCGAAGTACAGCGCAAAACGAATCAGGCGTTAGCTGCTCCGGGTTACCCGTAAGGGAACATTATCGACAGCGACCAACCTGGTTTTTCAAAGGAAAAAGAAACGATGCAACGTAACAAGTTCTGGTTTATCCCCCTCGCCGTATGTGCACTCACCGCTGCTAACGCGAATGCCGAATCCGGTACCGCCAATGCGTCGGTCATCACTCCCCTGACCCTGACCGAGAGCTCGACTCTCGAGTTCGGCCAACTGTCCTCTTCTGCAGCCGCAGGCACCGTGGTGATCGATTCCGCGGATGGCCGTACGGCAACCGGCGGGGCAACTCTCGAAGGCGGCACCTTCCGTTCCGGCGAATGGGCAGTGGCTGGCGAGGCCTCGACCGCCTATACCATTACCCTGCCGAGCAGCGATGTCACCCTGACCTCGGGTGGAAACAACATGACGGTGAACACCTTCACCGACGACAAGAGCGGCTCGTCCACCACCGATGGCTCGGGAGACGATACCTTTAAGGTGGGTGCAACCCTGACCGTTGGCATCAACCAGGCCAGTGGTACTTACACTGGCACCTACGACGTCACCGTAGCGTATCAATGATTTCCGAAGGGTTGGTTGCGGGGCATGGATGCCCCTATCCAGCCCGTGATCGCGAAGCAGGAAACGTTTCGATCGGACTGAAACAATTCCAAACAAGACACGCCATCCCTGACTCCCGCCTCATCCGAGTCCAGCGCAACTGAACCGATTCAGGCGCTTTTAAGCAGATCGATATCCCGACCGACTGACTCCAGTTCGAAGCGTTCCCCCGCTACGGCAACACGGTAACCGCGTGTTCGCATCTGCTCTCCCGCCAAATCCGATTCATAGTGATACAGCACCAATTTCTGTCGCTGCTCCGCAGAATAGAAACGAGCCAGGTCCTCGATACCGGTATGTGAGGGATTGCCCTGCAGGGCGCAGTCATGAAAAACAGTTTCTTCATTTCCAGCATATTGCGCCAGAACCTCAGGCACCGGGCGGGTATCGCCGGTGTAGAGGAAACTTCCCCTAAGACCCAATCCAAACGCGGACCGATAGGCATGATGCTGCACCGCGAACACGTTCAGTAACCTGCCTGCATGCCAGAAATGATCGCCGACCGGGATGAGATGGAAACAATCCCAGAAGTTCACTCCACCCTCGGCGAGTCGCATCGGATCGTTACCGAGCTGCGCATGCAGACGCTCGATAATCGCAGCGGGGACGAATAGCTTGACCGGTTCGACCTTGTCCTCGCCACAAGCGAGGCGATAGAACAGGGGTTCCAACCCGCCAACGTGGTCGAAATGATTGTGGGTGATGAATACGGCCTCGGGGACAGGCGTCGCATAGGTGCGCTGAAAGGCATCCGGCACAGTCGGGCCGCAATCGATCAACAGACGCGGAGCGCCCCCGCTCTCGAGAACGGCCGAGGAGTTCCCCAGAGCCACCGCATGCGCATTGCCGACACCCAGGAATCGCAGTGAGAGCATCTCGCTTCCTCCAAACCTTCGGGCGCGAGGCTAGCAGTTCAATATGTCAGCTCCGCGAAGGGATGCAGCTGCGCATACCACCCACCATTACCGCAATGCGGCAGGATTATTCGAGAGTCTTGAAAAAGATCGCCACCAGGAAGCCCATCAGGGTGGACATCCCGACCACCGACCCTCCCTTGAAATAGGCCTCGGGCAACATGGTCTCGGCAATCATCGTCAGCATCGCACCGGCTGCGAGCCCCTCCACCAAGGCGAAAGCGGTGGGCCCCGCATCGGCAAAAAACTGACTGCCCAAAGCCGCACCGAGGCCGGTCAACAGCATCAAGGATACCCACATGAACAGAATGCGTCCGTGCGACATGCCCTGTTGTCGCATCCCGGTGGAACTGGAGAGTGCCTCGGGGTAGTTGGAAAGGAACAGGCCCGCGATCAGCGAGTAACTCACCGACGATTCGATCAGGCTGGCGCCGATGACCAGCGACTCGGGGATGCCATCCAGGGTGATACCGAGCCAGATCGCCAGCGGTGCGCCGTGGTTCTCTTTGATTTCCAGCGAGGCGTCCGCTGCCGCGGGCATCAACTTTCCGGACTCGATACTCTTGACCGCCTGGCGTGCCCAGCGCTCAACCCGGTCGGTCTCGAAACCGTGGCAACGATTTAGATACTCACTGACATTCCGGGTTTGCACGTAATCACGCATCCGCCGGGCGAACTCCGGGGCATCAGCGAACACATCTTCCAGGTCACCGCGGCGTAGCTCCCACACCCGGGTATCCGCAACGGCAACCGCGGTCGAGGAACGCAGCGCCCCGGTCAGGAAAGACAGACCGCCAAAGGCATCCCCATCCCGCAACACGCTCGGGCGGGCCCTCGATTCGAGTGGGTTGATCAACTGGACCTCACCGGAATCGATGAAGAACATGCGATCGGCCCCATCCCGCTGGTGGTAGATGGTCTCCCCACGGGCATAGCGCTTGTACAGCAGGTGCGCCGAAATGAAGGCCAGCTCCTCCTGTGGCAGTCCCTGGACCAGGGAAAAGCGACGCACCCGACTGTTTTGTTCAATGAAGTCATCCGCATGCCGCGCGACACGCAAGGCCTGTGGTACCGCGCCGCGCTTGTTGAGATCCTGTGCCGCCAGGTTCAGCCAGTCCTCCGCCTGCTTCGGTTCCATTCCCTGGTGCCTGAGCAGATAGTCGAGCATGCCCGGGGCGCGCAACAAACGATGTACCACCTGCAGGAAGGTGGGCGAATTCAGGATCAGGGCATCCAGGGTCCGTTTGGGGATAGCCCAGACCGTAACGGCGTTGCGCGCCACCGTGGTGGCACCCGCCGGTGACCCGGTAATGCAGGCGCGCCACCCAAAGACCTCGTACTGATGAAACTCGTCGATTCGTTCCATATCGTGGCGATGATCGAACATATCCACCACCCCCTCCGCCACGATATAGAGCGCATCGGCCGGGTCACCCGCACGGTAGATCGGGGTTCCGGGGCGGAAGTTCTCGGTACGAATCGAAGAGGCAATAGCCTTGAAATCCTTGGTATCCAGATCGTGGAACAGATTCACCCGCTTCATCTGTCCCGCGATACGCCGTATCCGCTGGTGTTGCTTGCGGCGCAAATGGTAGATCGTGGTGGAAGCCTTTCGCAGGAAGCCGCCGTAGTCATTCACCACCTGGTTGAGACCGATGAACAACAATCCGCCCAGTACCGCCCCCAGGGCAAGCGCATTGAAGTGCCCCGTCTCAACCGATGAGGCAACCAGGTCGATTGTCAGGGCGGCCAGCAGCGCGCCGCCGCCGAAAGCCATCAGGATCGCCGTTACCCGGTCGCCAGGACGCCAGAATGTCGCAGTGATCGCACCGAGGGGGAGCGAGCAGGCGCTGAGCAAACCCAGGAAGAAGGCCGTGGCAAATACGGTTTCCATTTTTGAACTGAATTGCATGGAATACAGGCAGACAAAAGTATATCCCGCTATGAACACAATCGTGCGGCTTGTAAATATTTTGTCTCAATTAAAGAGCTACTATGCTTGATATCAAATAAAGGCCAGCGATTGGCATCGATTGATTGCCCATTGGGCAATGCACTCTCACTGAAGTCACGGGAGCAGACATAGTGGATCAACCAAAACTCAGCATGAAGCGCCTGTCAGAGGAAATCGAAACCCTGCGTCAAAGATTGATGAGGATCGAGGGTCAGCTGGAAGAGACCCTCGGCGAAGCCGCTGATACAGCCAAACGCAAGATGCGCGAGTTCGTGGGCCAACAACCTGTCGATGAGGAAACGCGCGAAAACCTCATTCGCCAGCTCGCTGAGCTCAAATCCAGACAGCGTGGCGACAATCAGGCCATCACCCACTGGCTGGAGGCCGAAAAAGAGGTCGACAAACTGCTCCAATTGCTCAAGCTTCGGCCCTGATCACCAACTCAAGGTTCCCGGTTCACACGGAAGAAACGGTAGGCGTTGCCCCAGCGAATCTGGTCGGCCTTTTCAGACGGAAGCGTGGCCAGCCAGTCGCGGTGAAAATCGATGAAGCGGCCCACCTCCTGCCAACCGGTGTCCGGCTCATCCCAGGCATCCAGGCGATCCACCGGCCACACGGGATCGGAACCGACCATGAACCGGTCCGCGTAGGCAACGATCAGGTTGCGCCATTCCTCCTTCAATTTCCCGGTTTCATCGGTGATCCGGTTACGTCGATGACGCCAGGGATCGCGCGCGGAAAGCTCCACCTCCACATTCGGGCATCCGTCGAGCACGCGCTTTACCTCGGAAGGCTTCAGCATCGAACCCGCATGCGCCAGCAGGAAGCGGGTGTCCGGGTGGGCATGACATAGCCCCAGCGTGTAATTGGCCCGTGAGAACTCGACGTGAATCAGGACCGGAACATCGAACTCCGCTCCCAGATCGAACAGTCCGGCGATCACCGGGTTTTTCCAGTGACTGACGAAACCACCAATCAGGTGAACCTCGCCGATGCCCCGGTAGGCGCCGCTCTCCAGGGCCACTCTCACCCGCCCCAGCAGACCGGGATCATGATGCCAAGAGGACCACTCCTCGGGGTCCCGATACAAACCATAGATAGGTATTACGCGCTCCGGGGTTGCCCGGTACAGTTCCAGTGCCAGCTCGGGAGGCGTTCCGGTCACTACGGCAAGTCCGATGTTTTGCCTTTCCAGCGTTGCGACCGCCTCCTCGACGGAGGTGACCTCCTTCTGATTCCACTTCCAGTGAAGATGCACATCGGCGATCCGGGATTGTGCTGCCTGCCCCGTACTCACGACAAACAACAGGACAAACCACCCCAACAGTCTGTAGATGTAGTGCGACATGCCGACCCGCCCCCTGTTAATTGGAGTGGATCAGGGTAGACCATTGACCCGAGCCCGGGGAAGACGCACGTGTTTTCCGGGCAAAACCAGGTAACCCCGGACACAGACCCTTCCCTCGGGATCCGATGCTGCACCCCTTCTCCCTGCGCAGAAAGGGTCAGCATCAACCTGGTAAAAAATTAGTCGCTCAGACCTAAAATCCTGCTAAAGCGTGCCGCTAAAGAGGCATGCAAGAAAAATACAATATCGACTCATTGCGTCACATCGCAATTCTCGAAGACCTTCCTCCCTGGCAGATGGAAGTCGTCGCGGAAGCGATGGAGTCCGTTGATACCAGAAACGGGAAACTCATCCTGGAGAGCGGCACGGACGACGGCTACACCTACTTTTTCACCGAAGGCCAGCTCGAACTGCAAGCCGCTGATGGTGGTAGCAAGGTGATCCAGCCGAATCTGGATAACACGAGCATGCCGTTCGCCAACCTGCGCCCACGCATGTTCAATGTCAGGGCCAGGGGAAAGGTCAACGTGATGCGTGTGCCGGATATTGTGCTCAGCGCCGCCGGGTGCAGTGGTCGCGCGCACGATCCAAACGAGATAGTTGTCCAGTCCGAAGAGGATCTGGCCCGTAGCGAGGCGGAGACCAATCTGAGTTTCCGACTGTACCGCGATCTGCAGTCCGATCAGGCGGTCCTCCCGAGCCTGCCGGACCTCGCCCTGCGCATACGTCGCGCTATTGACGATGAGATCAGCGACGCCAAGGCCGTGGCCAAACTGGTCGAATCAGACCCGGCGATGGCCACCAAGCTACTCAAGGTGGCAAACAGCGCCCTTTATGGCGGCCTGAACAACGTGGAGACCTGTTCCAATGCGGTGGTCCGCCTTGGTATGGATACGACCAAGAAACTGGTGCTTACCTTCGCCTTGAAAGAGGTCTTTCGCAGCAGGGACCCGGTTATCCAGAAACGGATGCAGGCGTTGTGGAAACACAGTTCCTACATCGCGGCGATCTGCTTCGTGCTCGCCCGCAGGGTTCCCGGAATGGAATCCGAGGAGGCCCTGTTGATCGGCCTGGTACACGATGTCGGTTCGATCGCGATCCTGAACTACATCGAAAAATACCCGAAACTGGCTGAAAATGAAGCTGTTATGGAGGAGACCATATCGCGTCTCCGTGGCGAACTCGGCGCCATGATTCTGCGCAAATGGAACTTTGGGCCACAGGTGGTTGCCGGGGCACGCGATGCCGAAAACTGGACTCACAAGCATAACCGTGAACCTGAGTTCACCGATCTGCTGATCGTCGCCCAGGTACATGACCGCCTGCGCCTCGGACAGACGGACGACCTGCCCACGCTCGACAAGATCTCCGCGATCCAGCGCGTCCTTGGAGACGAGGCCTCACCAGAGACCAGCCTGGAAATCCTGCATGAAACCAAGACTCAGATCGAGGAAATGAGTCGCGTCCTGCAGGGCTGATTCAGATCGTCGAACACCTTTTCAGGTGACCCCTTCCAATTCCCTGACGCCTGACCCTCTCAGCCACCACTGATCAGGGCGCGAATCTCGCGCACATCCGCATCTGCCTCTTCGAGAATCCCGAGCGAGTGTGTCGGTGAAAGTTCCCCTCGTGCGAGCTTGGCGAATGCAGGTACCGTATCGATGCGTGGCAGATGTACCTGACGGGGAGTACCGATCATTGCGTGCAACTGGGCCAGAACAACCACATCCTCGTTGCTGGGGACAGCGCTACCCGGCCACATCCAGTTCTCTGCGTTTCGCACGACACCTTCGAGCTCACCAGCCAGACCCCATCGCTTGAGAATCAGCATACCGACCTCGACACGCAGGCTGTCGATACTGTAGTCCAGCATCTCCTTGCGCTGAGCGAGCACGGGGAAGTTTCTGATACCCCCGATTATCGCGACCGCCCCGATATCGTGAATCAGACCGGCCAGAAGCGCCTGTTCCGGATCCACTCCCGGTGTCTCACGGGCGAGCACGTAGCACAACGCGGCCACATGGGTCGAATGTTGCCAAAGTTCCTCCATCCGACGCTTGAGCAGGGACGAACTGCTCTTGAATGTGTTCTTGAGCAGACAACTGTAAACGAGACTCCGAACCTTGTTGCGCCCCAGGCGGGAAGTAGCCAACTGGATACTGTTGATCTTGCTTACGCCGCCGAAGGCTGCACTGTTGACCACGGCCAGGATACGCGCTGCCAGCGGAGGATCGAGTTGGATCAGGCGCGCGATGTCCTCGTTGGCATTGACCGGATCGTCGATCGCCTTTCCGATCTTGAGTGCGAGGTCGGGCAGACTGGGGAGGTCACTACGCGTCTCACGAAAATACTTGCGCAACGCCTTCAACGCACCGACCTCCTCATCGGTCATCTCCGGGCGCGGCAGGGCGAACTCGGGGATGATCATGGCGCGTTCCGTCACTGATTCGGGCACGCAGAGGATCTGCACCGGCTCCGGCGCGTACAGACTGACTATCTCGGGTCGAACCGGAACCGGGTACCGGGCAGCAGGCGTACCCGCTACAAGGCGCACCACCGCCTCCGTACGCGTCTGCACCTGGAGACTCCCGCTTTCCAGAAAGATCAACCGGTCCTGGGGAATCTCGTTGGTAACCAAGCCCGGTTTCAGGGCCTTCCCTTCCGCCATATCCGCGGCCACCTCAAGCTCGGTAGCCGTCAGATTGGCACAGCCGGAGAACATGGCCAGGGTCTCGCCCGTGATCGTATTCTTCCTGGCAGCGTTGCCGATCCATTTTCCAAACACTGTACGAAGCCCCGTGCTGTGCGACCGGTGTTTCCCACCGGCCGGAGAAGGTATACGCGAAACAGTATCCAGCAGGCAGCGGAAAACCGTTGGCCTTGAACGAACCGCTTGCGCGGCTTACTGCATCACGTTTTTCCCTACCCTTAGCGGCCGGATGACGGGTTCCTTTACAGGTTCGGAACCCGTTCCACCCATGCTCCAGAACAGGCTGGATCCCTCCTATTTATGCAACTGCAAAAAACAGGGCCCGAAAGCCCCGTCTGGTGCGCACCCATTGTCCATCCACAGACACACTGCCGGCCAATTTGTCATGGCAGCGGTGCTACATCTATCGCCGTGCAATCATTCCTGCCTGCGATAGATCTCGTCCAGCCCCGCGATTGCCACGAGACGATAACCTTGCCCGACGAGGTAACACTCCACCTCGTCGTTGAAATAATTGTTCTCCACGCTGAGTATTTCGACTTGAATGGCATCCAGGTCGATACTTCTCAGGATATCCAACTCCCCCCCTTCCGTATCGATACTCAGATAATCGACATGATCGATGGCATGCTGTTTCAGCAGGCTGTCCAGGCGAAAGCACGGAACGGTGATCTCTTCCGCCGTGGCCCGTTGGCGTTTGAGGTTCTTTCGCACCCTCCGCTTATGTCGCTGGTCGTATTTCTCCGGGATACCGCTGAGCATCTCCGGACCACCCGTGATGGCATAAAAAGCGGTATGTCCGTCGTACTCTGTAATCGCACCCTGAACGGTGATGCAGGAGCGGTTCTTTTCCAGCTCCCTGTAAGCACGTGGCAGGGGTTCCACAGAGATTCCCTTCCAGCCCGCTTCCTTCTCCAGGTAACAGGTGTTGCTCAATGTGATGCCATCGTTGCCACCGATTTCGATAAATACGCGGTTCCCGTCGGCATTTGGCAGATGTTCCGCGACGTAGATGTCCTGTCCATTGCTGGCACGGGACGCAGGATCTTCGGTATGAACACGCGGCAGGAGACGGTGTCTGCGATTATAGAAAAGCTTGGCCAGCCTGGTTCGTATTTTCATGAAGCGTTCCGATTCAGCTCCGAAAGCAGGGATAAAATCCAAAGGTTAGGCGTTTCCCGGCAATACACGCAAATGCCGGGCGCCGATGCTGTTAAAGATCTTACCCGTCTGCCGATTAACTTACGAAGCATTGGAAAAGACGCCGCGCGGGCGCGGATTCTCATATTTGCCAAGGAATGTTTTCATGGGTTCTCTATTCAAAAGTCTGCAGTACAAGCTTGGGTTCCTGATCGGAGCCGGCATCGTCGCCACAGCCGTGGCAACCATGACCGGTTTTGCTTCGGCATGGTCATCGTTTGACGACTTCGAACACCTGAGTGAGGTCGAGTTCGGACACGAAAGAGCCGTGATGAACATGACGATTGACTTCAAAAAGCAGGTTCAGGAATGGAAGAACGTCCTCCTGAGGGGACACGACCCGAAACAGCTCGAAAAATACTGGGGTAAGTTTCAGAAGACAGAAGCAGCCATACAAGCCAATGGCAGCGCGCTGTTGGATGAACTCTCCAACCAGGAGGCACACGCCACCGTCACGCAGTTCCTCGAGGCACATCGCAGCATGGGAAAGGCCTATCGGGAAGGTCTGGAAAAATTCAAGGCAGCAGATTTCGATCCCAAGGTCGGGGACCGGGTGGTCAAAGGTATCGACCGACAGCCTACGCAACTCCTGGAAGATGCCGCAGTCTTGATCGCGGATCAGGCGAAAGCTGCGATCAGTACCAGCATTGTTGCCGCACATTCCGGCATGCGAGGCAGTCTCATCGCCATTCCTCTGCTCATGCTGGGACTGTTCCTGGGCGTGGGCCTGCTCATCAGGCAACAGATACTCAAGCCCGCCTTCGCACTAAAGGATTATCTGGGCAGGCTGGCGAATGGCGATTTTTCCAGGGACATCGTTCATGAGTCTCAGGATGAGTTCGGCGATATCGCCTCCAGTGCCAGGAACCTGCGCCAGCAGCTTGGTCAGATGATCGCTGAAATAGCGTCAATTGCATCACGTATCGGCGATTCATCCTCCCAGCTGGAAGATCTGAGTACGCAGAATATGGAAGCCGTAAGTCGACAGCGGCAGCAGACCGAACAGTCCGCCACCGCCATGACCCAAATGAACGCCACGGTACAGGAGATCGCCCAAAACGCGGAGTCCACTGCCGGGCAGGCAAGCCAGGCGGATGAATTGACCAGGGGCGGACAACAACTGGTCACCGGCCTCGCCACGACGATTCAGGAACTGATCGACGAAGTGACACATTCAAGCGAGGTGGTCAGGCAGGTCGAACACGATTCCGAGGAAATCGGCAAGGTCCTGGATGTCATAAGAGGCATTGCCGAACAGACCAACCTGCTCGCATTGAACGCAGCCATTGAGGCGGCAAGAGCAGGTGAGCAGGGGCGTGGCTTCGCCGTAGTGGCCGACGAGGTGCGCACCCTCGCGAGCCGGACCCAGTCATCCACCGAAGAAATCCAGGAAACCATCGAACGCCTGCAGGACGGGACCCGTGTTGCCGCCCGGGCCATGGAGCAGGGCAGCAGCAAGTCCACCGAAACAGGCACCAAGGCGGAAGAGGCCGCAGCGGCATTGTCTCAGATCGCTGAAGCGGTCTCGGGAATATCGCAGGCCAATCTGCAGATCGCCAGTGCGGCCGAAGAACAGGGGGCCGTCTCCGAAGACATCGACCGCAACGTGTCCATGCTGAACGATTCGGCCCTGAATATCCGTCAGGCAATTGAAAAAACCGACAGCACGGTAACGGATATGCGCGGCATGTCTGCAGCACTACTGGAAATGACCCAGCGGTTCAGAATCTCCTCCTAAGTGGCAATGCATCAAACCGGCAGTCCGGCGTTTTGGCAGCCTTCTCCGTGCGCAACAAAGGCTGGAAAACTGTAATTTACCCAGGGCTGATCATCCCGGATCTGTGCCGGGTCCGGCCGTACATTCCTAACACAAGTTGATGCGTCCGCCTCTCTCGCGGCGGGAACTCGGCTATATTCTCTCGCAGGTCCTGCGCAATTGCGGACTCGTAAACACAATTATTCGAAGAATGAGGACTGAGGAGGATATTCAAGTGGGCATTTCCAGGTATTTTCCTATCGATTTCAGCACAACCCGCGTTCTTGGGGTCAGCGTCGTGCTGGCGTCGAACATCCTGATATTCGGCAGTGTCTCACCTGCCATGGCAGAGGAAGGGGGGACCTCTGCAACCGCAACAATGATGGATGCGGCCAGCGCAGCCAAGGACATGCTCGGAACCGCAAGCGACTCTGCCGCGGAAATGGTATCGGAGGTGACCGGCGTGGATGTCGCGGCACTTCAGGAACAGATCGACGCGACACGGGCAGCCATGCAGGAGCTGCAACAAGACCAGCAAAGCCTGGCGGAACAACTCAGCAGTGCTCAGCAGAAGGTGGAGGATCTCGAAGCCGCCAGGAACGAGGTCGAAGGCCAATTGGCCGACAAGGAAAACGAGCTTGGCAGCACGAAAATGGCCCTTGCCGACACAGAGAGCCAGCGCGATGCCAGCCAGCGTGAGGTCGAAAAACTCCAGTCCGACATCACCGACCTGGGCGGGGAGAATGACCGCCTGGTCAGCGAACTGGCCGATTTGAAAGCGACGCTTTCGGACCGCGAGCAACGCATCGACTCACTGCAACAACTGCTGCCGGCGGGCGAAGGCGGCACCGTCACCACGGACCAGGCCCGCGAGGAAACAATCAAGGCGCAGCAACTTCTGGCAGAGCCCGGCACGTCCGACCAGGCCGCCTTGGAAGAGGCCCGGACCCTCATTCGTCGCAACCAGTTTCTGCTTGGCTATGCGGAAGGCGCACGCGGCGTCTACCTGACCAAACCGGGGGATTCCCTGAGCCTCGTCAGCGCCTACTTCTACGCGGAAGGGAAATACTGGAAGGATATCCTGCAGGCCAACCAGCACCTGCTGGAAAACCCGGACCAGCTGGAATCGGGTATGACCCTGATCATCCCCTGATGCACAAACCCCTGTGCCCGAAAAGAGGCATGACCCGCTGGCATCCGGGTGTCGTCCCGGCACCCGGATGCCTGTCATCGCCGCAAGGCACCCTTCCGGCGGTGCTGCGATTGAAACCGGTATCCCTGCATGACTAATCGAAAATGGATATGGCGCCTGGCCGCGGGTCTTTCCGCCCTGTGGGTCCTGGGTGCCTATTTTCTGACCGAGACCTCCGACACCTTTCGCCTGTTTCTAATCGTTGGGGTTCTTCCGATCCTGGCCGGCTGGATAATCTACTGGGTGATTGCGGGCTTCCGGGAAGATAAACAAAAGGAATCACGACGCTTACGAATGCGACTGACCTGGTGGAAATAGCGACCTGCCACAGGACCTGAATAATCTTGGAACCGTCACAGCTTATCGAGGCATCAAGCCGGTTGGCGTGGGATGTACTCACGTTCCGCACCTTCATCAGTCCTCCAGTCCTGATCTTCATTTACTACCTGGGGGCAGTCGGGATACCTCTGCTGGTATGGAGAATCGCCAGACCGGTGAAGAGGCGCCTCTCGGACATCAAACTCCCCGAGGTCGAACTGCCGGGCACCCCGGTAACACACTCGCTGCCACCCTCAACCAGGGTGATCGCCTACTCGCTGGCCGCCTTCGTTCTCATGGAATTGCTCTGGCGACTGATGTTCGAATTCCTGCTTGCCTATTTCCAGATGCACGACTACCTGGCTGCAATGCAGGCCGCTTGATCGAGCTTTCAGGCTCTGCGCAGAAGCAAAGCCAGCGCGATCCCCAGAAGCACGACCTGGAACTCCATACCGCCCATGGGATGCGATTCGGTCGCAACAAAGGACCAGCGCGGCCAATGCACCAGTGCGATCGCACCGACAAGCACCGGTATCGCGGCCAGACCGGTCAATCGATCCACGAGGGCACGGTAAGGCGCCCTGTCTATCCCGCCCACGATGGCACCCACGCCGGCCAACAGTTCCGCCAGCCCGACGACAACCACCACAAAGACAGGTAAGGACAGCATCTCTGCCGAGGCCGCCGGCATCAGCAGCTTGCCGGCCCCATGTCCGGCAAAGACAGCGGCGAAGGGTATACGAACAAACCAGTTGGTGAGCATCGGGATCTCCTGGAAGTTGCTTTCGGTTCACAAGGGGACCAGCGCCAAAGCGAATGTATTTCAACCACCAAGCCAAATCGAACCTTCCTCTCCGTAACAGACGCGGCGATTTCGGTTAATAATTAGAGGATGACCCATCTGCACCCCCCCCTTTCAACGACGGCTTCCTGCCTCGATCGCATACGACAGTTCGCCAGGGACGGGCGCTTGCCCGGCTGCCGACTCGGCGCCATGACGCTGCTATGCGCTCCCCTACTGACCGGGTGTTTTCAGACCCCGGCACCGGAGGGCTCCCCGACCCTGCGCGAAGCCAAGCGGATCGAAAACTCCGCTTCCCCGCAACGTGCCCAGGCCGCTCCCGCCCCGGTGCTCGAAGACCTCGCACGAGCGCATCGACTGTATGCCCTGATCGATGACACCGCCGGATTGATCCGGGTACATCTGAACATTGCCCATCTGCGCGAGCTGCACGGTCAACCGGAAGTGGCGCGACAGGAGGCCCGCCTGGCACTGAAACTGGCAGACGAACTCGGCGATCCGGCCTACCTTTACCGGGCCCTGCTCGCCGTAGGGCGCCTGGAAAACGAGATCGCCATGTTCACCCGCGCCCTGGAACACGCCGGGGACGCACTGCAACGCGCTGTCGTCTTGACCTACCTCGGGCGCCCGGCCGAGGCCGTCGGCCTGGTACGTGGACTTTCAGAACCCGATGACACCCAGGTGGGGGACCTGGCCTTCGTGCTCTTTGCTTATGCCCGGCATGCGCTCGACCAGGCAACGGCGGAGCATGCGTTAAGCCTGTACAAACGTGAAGACAACTACGTCGGCATCGCGCGCAGCCTGCGACTGCTCTCCCGTATTGCCGGAGAACATGGCAATACCACCCGGGCTGGCATCTATGCGGCGCGGGCAAACCGGGTCGAGGCCGCCCTCAAGGATGCCTCTCCCTCCCCGCCGGACCAGGGAGCCCGGTGAACATGTTGGGTTCCCTGGGGCGTACGGTACGCCTGCGCGGAAAGCAGATCAGCGAAATGGCGGCACTGCTGGGGTTGCTGGTCAGGCCACGGGCCTATTTCGGACACCCGGCACGCCGACGCATCGTATTGACGATGTTTCGCCGTCAGTTCAAGAACACGGGTGTGGATGGCCTCCTAGTTACCAGCATGGTCGCGATGCTGGTGGGTTTCCTGCTGGTATTCATGCTGCCGACCACCTCGGCCCGCGAGCAGCTGCTGCCGACCTTCTCGGAGCTGTACATCCTGACCATCGTGCGCGAGGTCGGCCCGGTGATGTGCGCCATGATCCTGATCGCGCGCGCGGGCACCGCCATCACCGCGAGGATCGGCTACCTCAAGATCTTCCGCGAGTTCGAGAGCATGCACATCATGGGAATCGACCCGGTGGCACTGTTCTTCGTGCCCATCTTCTGGGCCTTTCCCCTGGCCATGCTCCTTCTGGTCGTCTACTTCAACCTGTTCGCTCTGTTTGCTGCCTACCTGAGTCTTTCGCCGCTCGATCCCGACCTGGGCGCGCGCACGCTGCTCGACAACGTGATCCGTCGCGTGGACCTGCAGGACATGCTGGTGGTGTTCATCAAGTGCGTGATCAGCGGCTTTATCATCGGGCTGTACTCGATCTATTTCGGCGCTCGCATGCGCGGTCGGGCGCGCGATGTTGCACGCGCGATGCACAGCGCCACCACGCGCCAGTTCATCGGGGTGTTCGGTGCCAACGTGATCATCTCGGTCCTGGCATACAGCTGATGCTCCTGGAGGTAAAAAATCTGACCATCCGGCCCAGCGAGGAGGTCGATCTGCGGGACCTGAGCTTCGGCGTGAATAGCGGGGAATGCGTGATGATCCGCAGTCCGATCCTTCTGCTGGGCACCCGCCTGCTGCAGGCCCTGCTCGGCCTGGAGGACACACTTTCGGGAGAGGTCTGGTTCGATCAACATGACATGGTCGCTCCACTGTCCCTGGGCCGTCGCCTGAAACTGCGACGCCATATCGGGTACGTGCACCGGGTAGGTGGCCTGGTCAGTCTCCTCAACGTGCGTGAAAACATCGTTCTTCCGCTCAGCTACCATGAGAATATCGGACGCGGGCAGGCCAGGGAGCTCATGGGGGAGGTTTCGGAGGCACTCCGGATAGAACATCTCCTGGACCTCGAGGTGGACGAGCTGGACATGGGCCAGATGCGCCTGGTGAACCTGGCCCGTGCACTCATCTGCCGGCCACGCCTGCTACTCGTCGATGCCATACTTGAAGGCATGAACAAACAGCAACTCGAACGAATGACCGCCACGATAAGCCACTATCGCCAGGAAACCGGTTTCGCGGTGGTGATGACCTCTCGCATGCACGCCCTGCCCTGGGCCAACCGCGTGTACGAACTGCGCGACAGCTCCCTGCACGAGGTGAGAATCTGAATCATGCGCAAGAGCGAGAAAGAGGCCTACGCCATCACACCCGCGGACCGCCTGGTCGGCCTGGTGGTGGTACTCGCCGCGATCGGGATCGTGGTGGCCCTGGTTCTGCGCGCCCAGGAGATCGGCCCCGGGGAAAAGACACTCACCTATCACACGATCATCGGACGCTCCTTCGGCATCGTGCAGGGCGGTGATATCCGTCTTTCCGGCATCAATATCGGGAAGATCAACCAGGTCGCCCTGATGGATGACGGGCGCGTGCGCGTGGACATACGAGTCTCGCAGAGGTATCAACGCTTCGTCACCACCGGGAGCCACCTCGAGATCGGCACCTCCATCGGCCTCGCGGCCGTGCTCGGTAGTACCGGGCTGAACCTTGTCACCAACGCCTCCTCGCAGGAACTGCTGGATGAGGGCTCTCTGCTGCAGACGCGCGAACCAGCAAGCCTCGCCGATGTGTTCAACGAAGAAGAAATCGGGCGTGCAGCGGAGAACGTCAAAGCCGTACTTGAGAACCTGCGCTCGGTAAGTGAATCGGTCGCCTCCAACCGCCAGATCATTACCGAGGCCCTGCAGTCGATGACGACGATCAGCGAAGGGCTGCAGGATACGGTCAATATGCTGCCCAACATGGTCGAGACGGTGAACACGGGCTTCGATACCTGGCGCGATGCCGGTAGCGAGGTGGGTAGCATGGTACGCGACTCCGGTGAGGATATCCGTGTCGTTGCCGCCGACGCCCGCGTGGCATCAGCTCAACTCAAGGTACTGCTTGCGGAACTGACCGGACTGACCCGACGTGCTGACGATATCGTCGCCAATATACAGTTGAGCGCGGATGAACTCCCGGCGCTCATCTCCGACAGCCACGCGCTGGTACGAGGTGCCAACGAAATCACCGAACGGGTCAACCAGCACTGGTTGCTGGGGGGAGATCGGGCCGGTGAAACTCCGTCCCCGGCTTACCTTGCGCATCCCACACCGCCTCCGCTCCCCCCCCGCGCGGATCAGCCCTGAGATTCCCCGGGCATGGCATTGTGGATTATCAACTCTGGCCCGTATGCAGACGGGACAGTCGATGCATGGCTTCGGACCCGCTCCCGCGCAACAACTTTTCCAATTCAGCGGCCGGTACCGGCTTGCTGAACAGGTATCCCTGCATCTCTTCACAACCCATGGACGCGAGCAGTTCCCGCTGCGCCTCTGTCTCTATACCCTCGGCGACGGCGAAGTACTTCTCAGGTTGGATACCGTTTTCCTTGATGAGGAAGTAACGCGGCATAAGATGTCCGGAGGTCGACAATCTGGAACCGAAACTGAATCGCTTTCCTTTGAGGTCTGCCAGCGTTCTATCGTCACTGTCCGCAGGAACCATAAGCACGCTGGTGAAACGACTGTCGACATCCCGCATCACCAGGGGAACCGCGCCATGTTCGGCCCGCGCCCTGACGAAGGTCACGCCACCAAAATAGGCGAGTTCGACTTCCCCCCTCCCAAACCGGTCAAGCAGATCACTGTAATTCGCTGGAAAAATCAGCTCGCAGGACGATTGGGTGTCCTGCTTCATGAATTCGCACAGGGGTGCATAACGCTCCCGC
>Ga0180435_10002840_pt1 | contig 17551 bp, 14 predicted proteins | sample SS_ome_3_FD_132467 | JGI IMG/M metagenome (GOLD analysis project Ga0180435, IMG submission 132467) | Hypersaline lake sediment archaeal communities from the Salton Sea, California, USA - SS_3_S_1 metaG | ecosystem: Environmental > Aquatic > Non-marine Saline and Alkaline > Hypersaline >...
CAAATCACGGCGCGTGCCATACCGACCGTGTAGCTAAGAATCCCTGGATTGAGCATCGAGGATGGCTCGCACGGCCTCGACCGTGTCCGCCTCATCCGCCGTCTTGTCCATCCGGTATCCCTTGACCCGGGCGAATCGCAGTGCCACGCCCCCCGGATAGCGGCTACTTCTCTGCACGCCGTCGAACGCGATCTCAACCACTTGTTCGGGACGGACGTAGATGACATGTCCTTTGCGGTGCGTCTCCAACTCGAGGAATCGCTCCGTCTGCCATTCGAGAACTGCATCCGTCATTCCCTTGAATGTCTTGCCGAGCATCACAAAGCCACCGTCCGGATCACGGGCCCCGAGGTGGATGTTGCTCAACCACCCTTGCCGCCGCCCCGAGCCCCATTCGACGGCGAGGACTACGAGATCCAAGGTGTGGACCGGCTTCACCTTAAGCCAGCCCGCGCCCCGACGGCCCGCTTCGTACCGGGTGTCGAGCGCCTTGATCATGATGCCCTCATGGCCGGCGTCGATGGTCGTCCCGAAGAACTCGTCGACTTCGGATGCATTGGAGGTGATCAGGCGCGGGGGTCGGTGGCTTTCCGGAACCAGTGAATCCAGCAACGCAAGCCGTTCGACCAGCGGCAGATCGACAGTGTCGGACCCGTCCAGGTGAAGAAGATCGAAGAAGAACGGTGTCAGCTCGACCGAGTGAGTCGTTGATTCGCTGCTGAATCGGGCCATCGTGACCTGGAATGGAAAAGGTCGATCATCCGGCCGAAGCGCGATTGCCTCACCGTCGAGTACGACGGCAGACACGTCGAGTTGCTCCAGCATTGTCACGATCTCCGGCAGTCGGTCGGTTACGTCGTTGAGGTTTCTCGTATAAACACGAACTTCGTTTCCCAGGACGTGGGCTTGAATCCGTGCGCCATCGATTTTTCGCTCGACGGCCGCTTCACCGAACTTCTGCATAGCTGCTGAGGCCGACTCCGCTGTCTTGGCCAGCATCGGAAGTACCGGCCGCAGCACCCTGAGACCGATCCGTTCCAAGCCTTCCCGGCCTTGACGCCGGGCGATCGTCGCCACTTCTCCCAGGTTGCCGGAGAACATGACGGCGCGGCGCACCAACGTTGCCGGCACTCCTGTTGCCTTAGCCACCGCATCCATCATCAGCCGCTCGCTTGCTCCCTGCCGCAACCCACCCACCAGCAGAGCGGCGAGGAATTCGCTTTCATCAACCGTGGCCCGACCGAACAGGTGACGCAAAGCCTCCCGGCGCCGCGCCGTTGATCCCGGTCCCGAAAGGCTGTCCAGCTCAGCGATAGCCTCATCAACATCGGCAACTGTCAGCACCGGATCATCCGCCGGCGGAGGAACATCGCGCAGCGCCACGTAGCCCACCCCAATGGACCCCTGCGGGAGGGTTCCTGCCAGATAGGCAACACCGCCGGCCAGCTCGTCATCCTCGAGTGCCTCCACGGCACGGGCGAGCAGAGCAATCTTCTCGTTGCGCGCCGCGGCGGCTGCCACCGCATTCGATGCCACAACAACGTCTTCGAGCAACATGACCGAACCGAGGTTATCCCACACCATCTGAGAACGCGGCCTCAACATGGCTGCTAGGTTGCCGATCCAGTCGATTGGCCAGCCGGTAGTGGTCCCGCCAGAGGTATGCGAGGCATACGTGAACAAGAGTCGAGGCCTGAGGAAGCGCCTGCCCGCGGGCGTTGTCGATGCGTCGTTTGCTTCACTGGCAACGTTTGCTGTTGGGCTCGCGGCCATCAATTTGCTGCCCGATGCGGAGCGGGGTGTTTATGAACTCTTCTTCACAGCCTTCCTACTGGGAACGGTTCTCCCGAGGAACCTGATTTTCACTCCTGCAGAGGTCGATGCGGTTGGGTTTCCCGTCGACAGCCGGCTCCCGCTCATCCGAAGAACCCTGACCCTCGGCAGCGGTCCCGCGCTCGGATCGGCTGCGAGCGCTCTACTCGCGGCAGCCGTCGCAGCACCCCTGGCGACATCCGATGTCATATTCCCCTTCGTTGTCACTGCGACCGTCGCCGGTTTTCTCTCCCCCCTGCAAGATCACGTGCGCAAGATGCTTCACATCGGGATCCGATCCTGGCTGGCGGCAGCCATCTCCATCGCCCAGTTCGTAGTGGCCGTCATCGCGATTCTTGTGATGATGGCCCTCGATGTTCCCGTCCCGTGGATCCCGTTTGGGGCACTCAGCATCGCCAATCTCGCCTCGCTCAGCTTCGGTTGGTTGATTACCCGCGAGGCCCACCGCCACACCCCCGGCGAAGAGCGCCTGCGATTCTCCGGCCTAATCAAAAGGGGGCGTTGGCTGGTATTGCAGGCAGCCGGGCCGTCCCTGGCGGGCTTCCTAGCAGCGACAATCATCACCCGCCTGGCAAGCCCGGAGGCTCTCGGATTCGCCGGTGCGGCCAGAGTGGTGGCACAACCCATAGCCGTATTCGCTTCGGGGCTGACTGCGGTGCTTGCGCCCCGGATTGTCGAAGCCGCTATGAAGCGCGATCGGCCCCTGGCCCGGCATACCAATACCGTCTACCTCGTCGCCGTTGCCGGCGCCGGAGCGGCGTATCTGGCACTCGCAGGATGGTCCTGGGCTCTGAATCCAATGACCAGGATCGTGCCGTCGGCTTATGAAATCTCGGGCCTTGTCGCCCTCACTATCGTGGCCAACATTGCCGCCGCCGGCATCTTTCTGCAGGTCAACGACCTCCTGGGAGCCAAGCGCGAGACGACGCTCGCCGCAGTGTCGTGGGCGGTGTCGCCGGTGCTCATCCTTGGTGCAGCAACCGCTGGTGTCACCGATGCTTTTGCCCGAGCCATCGGCCGCTTCGCCCAGGCAACGATCCGCTTCTTCGTCCAGCTTCACGTGATCAAGCCGCAATACGACGAGCCCCCCACCCCAACAGCTGGGGCCAGTCCCTAGATCGGAAATTCGGCTCTCATTGCGGGGTCATGCGGCTTCAGATCGGCGTTGCGAACCACTCGTTCCAGCCAGATCGCGTGCGATATCGCTACCCATGTTGTCGCTATTGGCCGGGCCGTCAGCTCAGAGCGATCCTCGCCACTGAACAGATCCGGGACTTCATACCGCTCCCAAATACCTGTGAGCGGTCCGTTCTCATAGAAACGTTGCCATGGAAGCGCAGTTGCCTTCTTCCGCTTGTAGACCGGGTAGTCGGGGACCTTACGCTTCAATAGGTCCTTGAGAATCCACTTAGCCGACATCCCGCGGATGTATCGATCGCGAACCGGAATCGTCGCCAGAGCGTTGAGAATGTTGGGTGCGCAGAACGGCCCGAACGCACGCTTGCCAGCGGCTTGACAGGCCGCATGGCGCAAAGTCATCGGGTTGGCCATAACAATGTGCCAGTGCGCGAGCTCGACGTGGGAGAAGAACCGGCTCGCCGGATCGGCGATTGGCACAACACGTTCCAAGGCGTAGTCAAGGCTTGATTGTCCCGCTTCTTCGATGGCCTCGAGTCCGAATACTCGCTCCAGCAGAGGCGTATGACCGGACACCCGTGCCGTCGCTGCATACCCCCGACTGTCGAGGAATGATCGGCTGAATCTATTCGCAATCGGGCCCACCTGTCCTAGCCGGTAGCCGAGGTGGCCGGGCATCCATCTCGAAGAAGCATTGACTGTTTGCCTCGCTATCGGCCATCGGAACCAGCTCGAAAAGCGGGCCAGCTTGAGACTGATGCCGAATGCGGCGTCTGCACCCTGCCCGAAGACGAATCGGCCATTTGGCTGGCTCGTGACAATCTGAGTGAAGTACGGCGAAGAGTCATCCGCACTTGGAGTACCGAGCGTCTCAGTGTTGAATTCCACCATTTGTAGAAAGTCCCGTTCGGGAGTTGGGACCTCATTAATGCTGACCTCGAGTAGTGCTGCGGCAGCGCGTGCGTACTCGGTCTCGGTTGCGAACTCTGGTGTGTCCGGCACAAACGTCACGGGTTGCACCTTGTCACCGAGGTACGCCAGCAGGAGCGTCGAATCAACACCCCCAGAGAAGAGCAACGCAGCACGATCATCGCCCCGAACACCCTGCATCGCCGTTTGCAGCTCAGCATCGATCATTTCGAGGTACTCATCTCGAGGGCGCTCCACGACGCCGCTGTCAACGCGATCAAATACCGATACCGTCGCTTCTCCGTCCAGCAGATCGAGAACGACCTCTTCTGCTTGTCCCACCTTGGAGATGTGGGCGGAGTAGGTCAGGTGACCGTAAGGCCGGCGATACAGATAGTGTTGGACAACGGCGTCCTCGCTTGGGTAACGAGCTGCGCGAGGAAGGCGCACGATGACGTTCCGGAAGTGGTCGCTGACAATGACTTCCTCAGCAGCCGCCAATGAATAGTAGAACTCTGCTGTCGAAAACAACCCGCGCCAAACGCGTAGCCAACGAGCCCGGCCATCGGCGAGCTCAACCTTCACGATCAGGGCGCCGCGGTTGCGCTTGCAGAAGCTCGCTACGTCTCCGCCGGCAAGCAGATCAGAGATCTCGCTCTCCGCTACATCTTCACATCCGAGCAGGTAGCAAGAACCGTTGCCCACCTCAGCCATGCGGGCATCCGGGTTCAAGAACTCGAGCGTAAGCTGCGATTGTTGCTCTGTCATTGCATCCTGACCTCCGAGTACAGATCGGTCCATGCTGTTAACGCCCGATCCCCCGAGAAGGTTGACGCGTAGCTCCGACGGCATGCTTCCCGCATCGCCGCGAGCCTTTGCGGATCAGCTAACAACGAGCGAATCCGATCCACCAATGCGACGACGTCACCCGGAGGAAAGAGCAGCCCGGTCTCGCCTGCAACCACAATTTCGCGCAGACCTCCGTGATCGGCAACGACCGCGGGAGTCCCCTTGGCAAGGGCCTCGGCGGCTACCCGACCGAAAGTCTCGATGCCAACAGTAGGGACCACAACAAAGCTCGCCCGTCCCACCAACTCAGCGTAGACAGCCTTGTCGAGCATGCCGACGTACTCGACGAACGGGTTCCGGAAAGCAGCGGCTTCGACACGATCAAGCAGCGGACCGGAACCGGCGATCTTGAGCGGATACTCAATCCCGCCTTGTTCCCATGCGGCCAACAGAGTGTCAAGACCTTTGACAGGGTCGAGGCGGCCGGCATACAGCGCGAAGCCGCCATCTCCAGGCCCTTCGCGAGGATCCGGATAGATGAAGTTAGGAATCACATCGATGGCTTCCGGGTCCCAACCGGCATCGACGAAGACGGAACGGGCGTACTGAGATGGAGCGACGTAGCGGGAAATCTTGCGCTTCCAGGTTCCCGCCCATCGGTGACCGGTGGACATGGCTGCCACCGCAGCCGTTCCCAGTGTGCTGTTGCGGTAACACCGGTATTTGACTCCGGGCCAAGCCACGGATCTGCCAATACAGTCGGTGCACACGCTGCCACCTCGATACAGCATGCCCTGCGGGCAGACGAGCCTGAAGTTGCGCAATGACTGAATCACAGGTACATCCGCTTTGTCGGCTGCGTAGTAGACGGAGGGCGAAAGGAGCGGAAACCAGTTCTGAACGTGCACGACGTCGAATCTCGATTCCTCGAGAATCCCGGCAACACGTCTGTAGGACTCCCGTGACCAGATTGTTCTCGAAGCGGTCACCAACCTGCCGAGTTCCGCAACCCGCTCGTTGGATTCCTCAAAGAGGACTACCTCGTGGCCTGCCCCGCGTAGCAGATCGACCTGAGCCTCGGTCGATACATCCTCTCCCCCACGGATCAGATAGCGATTGTGCAGCATGAGTATGCGCAACGGTCTTGTCATCTTCTACCTCGCCAGAAAGCGGCTGTGGTTGTGCCATCCGGAAACCATGAACAGCGGAATGAGAACGTGCCAAATGTATGGACGTCGGTGGAGAGCGCTCAGCCAGTCATCCAGCATCGGCTCGATCGCAGGTTCCCACAAGTCACAGGACAGGATTTCCTCACGGACAAACTCCGTGTTGGTCTGAAGGAATGTGATTCCATCGAAGCTGAAATGGCCCCTCCCGACCTTGGCCGGGTCGTAACCAATCTTCTCTTTCAGAAGCTTCCGCAGCAGTAGCTTGTTCGTGTAGGTGGACGCGTCGAACCGAGCAGCTGCTGGCAAGTGGAAGCAGTAGTTGGCCAGGTCCTTGTCGCAGAAGGGGAGCACAGCTGTCATGCTCAAAGACTCGGCAACCAGCCGGACTTTGAGATTGGCTCTGGCTGTCTCGGTGTGGCGAAGGGCGAGAGTCATGACATCCATGATGTCTCGCCCTTCGAGATTGGTGCTCTGTTCATACCAGTAGTCATCACTGTTGATTGCCTCGGGATAGAACTGCTTCGTCTCGTGATATCGCAGACTTCGGCCTGGCAAAGCGGCACCGACCATTGATCGCGCCAGATAGTTGATCGGGGAATCGACCTTGACAACTCGTCCCGTAAGCTCAGCGAGACGACGATTGCGAATGCGAAAGCGCTGCTTGAATCGCTTCGCGCTCGAGGCCACAAAACCCATGTACGCATCATTGCCACCGCCATCGATTATTCCCCCCGACGATACGCCACTAGCCGCAACCGAAACGATCATCGGAATCGTGGCATGATCGCCCGACGGTGCGGGAGCGTTCTCAAAGAAGTCCGTGAGATTGCGCCTAATCACCATCGGATTCCGAGGCATCTCGAGCGTCGCATGCTCCAAGCCGAGCTTCCTACAGAACTCTTCCGCCACGACATGCTCATTGTCATCCGGACTCGACTTGAATGTGAAGCAAGGAATAGCCCGGCCGGCCTCCGCTAGCGCAACCGCCAGAGCAACGGAGTCCTTCCCCGAGCTCATCATCAAGAGCCCGGATCCGCGGCAGCTATCCAACTGCCGTTCTGTGCTCGAAATGATGAACTGGAGCAATCGCTCGGTGCTGGGTGACTGATCCTCGCGCGATTTAGCGTGCATCCACGGATAGTCGCTCTCAACCTCGACACGTACTTCCCCCGAAACGGAGGCTGCAACGACGCTATCGCCGCTCGTGACGCGGTATACATCCCGGAACTCCGTGTACGGCAGGGGCACGAATCCTGTATCCACGACGTGGGTGACTCCGAAAGGGTCGATCATGCCCGGCTCTCCAGCAGCGCTCATTTCTGGGAGGAGTTCCGATAGCGTGTTGCCGACGAGCAGGTGATCTTCGCGCCTCACCACAAACGTCTCGCGGTATCCACCTTCGTCGCCAACAATCTGCATGCCACGAGGATGCGGCCCAATCCACGAAGGCGCCGCGCCCGGCGGCGTACTGGACGCAATTTCATCCAAAGTCAGGTCGTAGATGATGTCTCCCACCCTTCGGCCGGGCTTGGCCGGCACATACCGGCAAAATGGTAGCTTTGCCCGACTGCGCCACGACGGCGGCTAGACCAATATTGGCTCTCCGATCCTCTTTCTAAACTTGTCATGATCTCAAACCAGCTCGGCAGCACAAACCACACAGTCACTCGCATCGGCCTCGGCCTTGCTGCGCTGGGGCGACCCGGTTATATCAACCTTGGACATGGAGAAGATCTCTCCGGACGCAACCGATACACCGACCTCGAGCACCACGCCCGTTCGGTACTCGACGCCGCGTATGGGCTCGGGATTCGCTACTTCGACACCGCACGGTCATATGGCGACGGTGAGGCCTTCCTCGGCAGGTGGCTTGACGAGAAGAACGCAATGGCCGGGGTTGACGCAATTGTCGCATCGAAGTGGGGGTACCGCTACGTCGCCGACTGGCGCATTGACGTCCCCGTTCACGAAGTGAAGGAGCACGACCTCGCCTCCCTGGACCGTCAATACCGGGAAACACGGGAGCGGCTTGGCGAAGACCTCGCCATTTATCAGATTCACTCGGCGACCCTCGAGTCTGGTGTACTCGACAACGACGCGGTGCTCGATCGGCTCGCCGCGATCAAGGCCGGAGGCGTGACCGTAGGGCTGAGCACGAGCGGACCCAACCAGGCGGCGGTCATTTGCCGAGCCCTCGCGATCGAACGGGATGGCGAGCGGCTGTTTGGCACCGTGCAATCGACGTGGAATCTGCTCGAGACGTCGGCAGGCTCGGCACTCGCCACTGCCAGTGCCGAAGGAATGGGAGTGATCATCAAGGAATCGGTTGCCAATGGCAGACTCACCGAACGCGACCCTGACTCCGTTGCTTCGCTTCGAGCCGCATTGCCCGACTTCACGCCGGACGCGGTTGCCATCGCAGCTGTCCTTGCGCAGCCATTCGTCGATGTCGTCTTGAGCGGAGCAGCTACGCGTGACCAGCTCCAATCCAATCTCGCTGCGCGCAGTGTTGATCCCGACCAACTCAACCGTTTGCCCGACATGGCAGAGAACCCCGAGGCCTACTGGGCGCGACGCAGCCGCCTCAGCTGGACGTAGGGGCAAGGTCGAGCGCACTGCGGAGAATTGCCACCCGATCCGATTCGACGCGAAACCACGCCCACTTCCCGCGTTGCTCCCGGCTCAGCAAGCCCGCCTCGACCAACAGCGAGAGATGATGGCTGACGGTGGGCTGGCTTCGCTCGAGCTGCTCCGGCAGATCGCAAGCGCACAACTCGCCGCCCGGAGCGTTAGCCACAAGTGAGAGAATCCGCAGCCGGACCGGGTCGCTGAGCAGCTTGAATGAGGCAGCCATCTCCTCGGCCTGTTCGGCAGCGAGCGGCTCGCTCAGCAGCGGTTCACAGCAACGCTTGATCGTGCTCATGCCCGCATCCTATCCATTGACAGCCATCGATACGATAACTAGCCTTTTCATATCGATCAATATCAATATGAGGAGCGCATCGTGTCTAGACCCGGCGGCGACATTCAGGAGCAAGTGAGGGGACGCTACGCCGCAGCAGCCCGCAGCGCATCGTCGAACTGCTGCGAAGCGGCACGTTGCGGATCGGATGTGACGGCCGCATTCGAAACCGCGGATTCGAGAGACTTCGGAACATGGCTCTACAAAGCCGACCAACTCGGCGAGATTCCGGACGGCGCAGCACTAGCTTCCCTCGGCTGTGGCAACCCGACGGCGGTCGCCGACCTTCGCCCCGGGGAAGTGGTGCTCGACCTGGGATCAGGCGCCGGCCTCGATGTCCTTCTGTCCGCCAGGCGGGTAGGGCCGAAGGGGTTCGCCTACGGCATCGACATGACCGACGAAATGCTGGAACTCGCTCGCAAGAACCAGGAGGAATCAGGAATCGGCAACGTCGAGTTCCGCAGAGGGCTGATTGAAGACATCCCGATTGACGACGCGGCCATCGATGTGGTCATCTCCAATTGCGTGATCAATCTCTCCGCCAACAAGACGGCAGTCTTCTCCGAGATCGCTCGCATCCTGCGCCCGGGAGGTCGCATCGGCATCGCCGACATCGTTGCGGAGGACTCGCTGAGCGAAGCTGCCCGTCGGGAGCGCGGTTCCTGGGTGGGGTGCATTGCCGGCGCATTGAGCTTCGCCGAGTACGAGCACGGGTTACGAGAGGCCGGCTTCACCAACATCAGCATCGAAGCAACCCACGAGGTCGCCGATCAGATGCACTCGGCAATCATCAAGGCATCGCGAGGCTGAGGGGCGCCCGGGGAGAGGCGCCCCTCGAGACCGCTACTCCATCACGCGCAGCGTGCCGGGGAGGTCCATCCGACGCATCCTTCGGATCGTGAAGACAGGAGCGATTGCCACCGCCAGCACACCCAGCACGACGACCGTTACGAACGTCGCAGGGGCAACATCGACCAGGAGGCCGACCTCCGGCATCGTCTCCTTGGCGGTGACGTTGACTACGTACCAGACCATCCAGGTACCACCCACGAAGCCCATGGCGGTAGCCAAGACGCCGATGACCGTGTTCTCGACAATCGCCATGCGGAGTGCCTTCTTGACCTTGATTCCGTAGGCGAACATGGTGGCGTACTCCCGTTGCCTCTCCTCAAACGAGATCGAGGCTGAGTTGAATGCCATGAGTACGGCCAGCAGCAGAACAAAGAAAGCGATCGTCTGCAGGATTCCGACGAACTCTGCCATCAGGTCGTCTAGCTCGTCCGCAGACTGCGATGCCTTCTGCGCTGAGCTCACTACGTCGAGACCCATTAGCTCTCGTTGCACGTCGCCCGTTTCGTAGCCCGGAGCCGGATTGGCATATACGACATTGGCCAGACCTTCAGCGTTCATCAGACCCAATGCAGAGTCGTCCAAATAGGCCGCGAACCGGAACGGATTGTCGTGGAGACCGGAAACGACCATGTCCGTCTTTGCGATGGCAAACGTCGTGTCACCGGTGCGGATCGGGTGGGTAACACTAACCGTTTCCCCAACCGAAATACCGAGGTCGTCGGCAGCCGCCTGGGCAAGCACCAGACCGTCGCGGGCGGTCGCGCTGTCATCGACAAATGCCGGCTGCCAAAGGTCGCTCTCGAGATCGAGTACCTCCAGGAGCAGATTGACGTCCTCGTCACCCGAAGCGCGGGCTACAACCTGAAGAATAGGCAGCGTTTCTCCGACACTCTCCGCCCCAGTAACAGCCTTGATGCCATCCTCGCTTGGGATCGCCCCTTCGAGTGTCACCACGACGCGGTTCGGCGCATCGCCCTTGATTGCTGCCTCACCGCGATCGATTGCGGCGAGGAACGAGTCGATCGATCCCAGGAAGCCGACCAACACTGCGATCACGGCACCGATCCCAAGCGTGGTGAGAATCGCCCGCCGTGGTGCCCGGAGCAGGTTGCGGAACGGCATCTGGCTGAATGTATCTCCCGGAAGCGGCAGTCGCTTTAGCAGCGGTGCCAGCCCGCCGCCGCGAGCCGCCAGATGCCCGGTACGAATGGCATCGATCGGCTTGACCCGCACTGCACGCCAAACTGGGTAGGCGGCGGCAAGGAACGGAACGATGAACCCAACAACCGCTACACCGAGGAAAAGACCCCACTGAAAGTCGGTGATCCATACCGGCAGGAACAGCAGCGTCGTCATGAAGGACCGCAGCAGCTGCCCGATCAGAACGCCGACGCCAACGCCGAAGATGACGCCGAGCAGCGCGACCTGCGCTCCGACCAGTAACGGTCGAAGGGCGATCTTGTGCGGCGAGACGCCGAGCGCCATCGAGATACCGATCTCGCGACGCTGTGCCTCGGACAACCGCGTGATGAGATTGAACGCACCGAAGACGGCGCCCAGGAAGATCATGACGGCGAAGACCGTGAAGTTCTCGGCGTCGTTTTCGACGTCCTCGAACAGTACCCGGTACGAGGGGTCGTCTTCCTTGAACGTCACATCGACGCCAACACCCAGGGTGGCCACTGCCTGTTCGACCTGATCCACAATCGTGTCCCGGTCGGCATTCTCGGTGAGAGTGACTACGAGATCGTTCACAGCACCGTCCATCCCAGTGAGCGTCTGCGCCGTTTCTAGCGAGGTGAACACACCGGCATAGGTGCCGAGCGCGAACGAAGTCGTGTTCTCCGGTACGACCATGAAGAATTCGGGGGTCGTAGCTCCACCGACGTATTCGAGCGTTTCGTTACCACTGACGACGACCGTTCCCGTATCGGGAAGATCGTTGTGGCGAATGAAGCCGTACTCGAGCAATACCTTCGGCTCGCCGGCGGAGTCCGCGGTCAGCGGTGACCCGGCCTCGACGTTCCATCTGCCAACGTTGGGGCCACCTGCGGAGAGATCCACGCCTACGATCTCGCCCGGAACGAGAATTGTCTCATCGCCGGTCGATGCGTCGATCTGCGTCGGCCGCACCAGCCGTTCATCGGCAAACTCGATCCAATCTGCGTTTGGAATCCCGGCAAGAGCAGCTGCCAGCTCGCCTTTCGGCAGATGACCGTCGCCAACGAGTTCGAACCGAATGTCGTACATGTTGAGCAACTCGACGCTGGCGTGGTTCGAATCACGCCGCCAGTTGGTACTGCTGATCATGCCGGCGTAGGCACCCGTGCCGATGCCGATGACCAAAGCAATGGCCACTACTTTGACCCAATACTTGCGTAGATCCCGCCAGGACCAGCGCAGCAGAAGCATCCAATCCTTCATGATGTCACCAGTGCAGATCTTCGAGATGAGCCTTGCCTTCTGCTGGTGGCCCGTCGCTGACAATGCTGCCGCTACTCAGCTCAACAACACGGTCGGCGATCCGCGAGATCTCCCGGTTGTGGGTAACGACCAAAACGGCCTTCCCGTCGGTGGCCTGCTTCTGTAGCAGTTGGAGAATCTGGACACCGGTAGCGAAGTCGAGCTCACCAGTCGGCTCGTCGGCCAGAATCACCGGATTGCCGGTGGCGAGGGCACGGGCTATCGCCACCCGCTGTTGCTCCCCGCCGGATAGTTCGTGCGGGAACTGGTCGACTCGATCGCCGAGGCCTACCGAATCGAGAACCACATCCGGGTCGACATCTTCCCGCTCGGCGGCATCGGCCCCGAACTGCACATTCTCAGCTGCGGTCAGACCGGGGAAGATGTTGAAGCTCTGGAAAATGAAGCTGACCGTGGAGCGGCGGAACTCGAAGAGCTCCCTGCGGCTTGCCTTCGAAATGTCGAATCCGTCGACGACGATGCTGCCCCCGGTCGGATTGTCCAGAGCCCCGATCATGTTGAGCAGTGTCGTCTTGCCGCTGCCGGAGGGGCCAAGCACGACAACGAACTCGCCGGCGTCCACCCGCAGATCGACGTCGGCGAGCGCCACAATGGGAACCCCGTCGCCGAATGTCTTCGACACTTGGTGGAGTTCGATCATGTCCGAGCCTTCCTCTTTGCTTTGACCAGACTTATCGCTAATATCAAACATATCAGTAATAACTGAAAAGTGTGATAGGGGCTAAAGTCACTATCGGGAAGGATCGCTTTGAGTGGCGAACAGCAACCATCACTTCTGATTCCCGAAGAGCTACACGAGCACGTCGAGACGTTCAGCCTCATCTTCGAGCGTTTCGGATTCCAAAGAATGGCAGGGCGTATCTTTGCCCTGATGTTGCTGCGCGACGACCCCTACGTGACCCAGGCCCAACTCGCTGAGGAGCTCAAAGCCAGCCAGGGCTCGATCAGCACGATGATCCGACTGCTGGAGCAGTTGGGTTTTGTCGAGCGTGTCTCTCTCCCGGGATATCGGCGCGATCGTTACCGCTTGACGGGCGATCCGTTGGTCGAGATGACGGTTCGCCGGCTCGAGGGAGCGAAACAGATGATCGCAATCATCGAATCGGCCCGATCCAGCAACCACGTCGGCCCCAATGCCGATGCCCGCCTCGACCGCGCGCTTTCCTTCTATGTTTTCTTCTTGGAAGAGATGACGCGCGCCCTCGCCGAGTGGCGCAAGACAGTCGACTGACCGTAGAAACCGGGAAAAGCCCCTTCGCAAAGACACCGCAACCATGCATACTGGATCCGGGTAGGAAGGCGGTCGCCTCAGTAGAACGGAGGTGCGCATGCTCGCAGGCGATCTAGACCGCTGTATCGCCTTCCCCTGTACCGACGTTCGCCACGTTGGCCACACAAGGCCAGACCTACCTGTCCGCCGCGACACGATCCGTGTCATCATGATTTCCGCCGCACCCCCGACCGATGCGGCAATCATCAAGCTGGGCTACCGCGAACCAATCGACCGAGGCGAGACGATCCAGGCGTTCCGCTCCGCCGGCTTCGATGTCGGCAGCATCGAAGACCTCCGCCGGCTCGGGGTGTACGTCACTACCGCCGTCAAATGCCCGAAACTGGGCTTCGGACTGAAGCAAGAAACGGTGGAGCGGTGCTCTCACCTCCTGGAGGCAGAGCTCGACCTATTCCCCAATGTGAAGTCCATACTGCTCATGGGCAACACAGCGATTCGAGCTATCAACGCCATTGCCGAACGAAAGTTCGGCGCACCCGTCATCCCCCACGGGTCGGCGTACAAAGTGAAAGGCCGCGAGTACCCGTACGGAGACATCAGCCTTTTCCCGTCCTACCCCGAGTCGGGAAGAAACCTGTCGGTGGAGGGAAATCGCCAGGATGTAATCGCAGTCGACATTCGCAACGCTATCGAAGTGGCCGGAGGGCCGGCTACTCGACCACATCGAACCCGACCGTTGCGTGAACGACGCCATTCACCTGCGCCTCCACCGTATGTATCCCCGGCAGGATCCTCCGAGTAGTCATCTGTTGCAGGCTGATCTTGCGACGGAATTGGATTTCGTCGTGCGCACTCACTTCTGTCGTGACGCCTTTGAACACCTTGCGCGAGCCAGTGCCCGAGGAGTTCTGGAATACGACTGCGTAGTCGACCATGACGCGTTCGGATCTCTCGGATCGCGAGCGCACCCGAAATTCCACAGAGACGCTCTCCCCTACCTTCCCAACCGGCGGCGACACCTTCATCCCGTCAACTACAACAGATGCATTCTGGGCGAACCCGAGTAGCTCCATCGCCTCGACGTGGCCCTGCTTCAGCAGCGTCCGCAGCGCGTGCTTGCGCAGTGACGCCGGCGTCGTCTCTCCCCAGCGATCTAGAACGGCAACAACCAGGTCGGGATGATCCTTGCTGATGTCGTTGAGGTTGTTGGCGACGCTGCGGCGCACGACCTCGTCGGGATCATTGCGCAGCAGATCGAGAACAGCGAGAACCGGTGTCGGATCACGCTTGAGTGCGGGGATGCCCATCCCCCACGGCAGGCGCGGACGGTAGCCCTCACTGGCGAGGCGACGGACTGCCGGATCATCGTTCGCCGCCCACTCGAGCATCTGAGCCGCCATCCGCTGCGGATAGCGCTCAATGAACGGTCGTACTGCGAACTCAGAAGAAGCAAGGCGAGTGAACTCCTCGAGAGCCGGTAGTGACACCTCGGGAGAGCCAACGCCGTACTCCTCAACAAAATCATTGAAGCACCAAACCGGGATCCCGGTCACCGAGAGATCTCCGGTCGCACGGCGAAGGATCGCCAGCTTCTCGGCGTATTCACCATCGAGACCCTCGGCGATACGAACTGCGACATGTCGAATTCGTTGCTTGAGCGCACGCTCATCCCAGGAGTCGTCAAACACCGAGTTCGTGAAGGCTTCTATGTCAAAACGCGGAGCAACCCGTGCAATAGCCTCGCCAATTCCGGCGATCGAGCTAGCGTCGACGAGATCCTTGAGCAGCGGCGGGTCAGCCATATTGCGAGAGTACACGGCGACGCGGCTTCGGATCGATCTGGAGACCGTTCTACGATTCCTGGGAAGTCCGTAGCCAATCCGTACACATCACGAGCGCCGAACGAATGGCGTAGAAAGTTGGGATGCAATGCGTGTTGCGGTAACAGGAGCGACTGGATATATCGGAGGTCGTCTCGTGCCGCAGCTGCTTGCTGCCGGGCACGAAGTCGTGTGTCTGGCGCGAACTCCATCCAAGCTGAGCGATCGGCCATGGACCGGAGACGTCGAGATCGTCACTTGTGATGTAACGGATGCAGATCAAGTCGACGAGGCCCTGCGCCGCTGCGACGCAGCCTATTACCTCGTTCACTCGATGGGCGATCCCGCAGATTTCGCTCAGGTCGATCGGCTTGCGGCGGAGAATTTCCGGTCGGCAGCGGCACGCCACGGCCTGCAGCGGATCATCTACCTCGGAGGGCTTGGTTCAGGAAGCAATCTGTCCAAGCATCTTGCAAGTAGGCAAGAGGTCGGCGTTGTACTAGCCGATGGACCTACCCCGGTTACCGAATTACGGGCTGCTGTCGTCATCGGGTCCGGATCGGTCTCCTTCGAGATGCTGCGCTATCTGACCGAGGTACTCCCCGCAATGGTGACGCCTCGTTGGGTCGACACGAAATGCCAGCCGATCGCTATCCGAGATGTGCTCGCAACGCTCGTAGCCGCCCTCGACGATGCCCCCGGGAGCCACGTCCACGAGATCGGTGGACCTACTCAAGTCAGCTACAAGGAGATGATGCGAGCCTATGCCCGGGTAGCCGGATTGCCGCGGCGTTTGATCGTTCCGGTACCGGTGCTCACCCCCCGCCTCTCGTCGCTGTGGATCGGTCTCGTAACTCCACTCCCTGTCGGTGTAGCGCGGCCCCTGGTCGACTCGCTGCGCAACGAGGTGACAGTGTCGGGAGAGCCAATCCCGGCACGGTTCGGAATCGACCCCATGCCTCTCGAAGACGCGATCGAGCGTGCTCTGAGCAGCGACGTCACCCTCGATATCCCCAGCAGGTGGTCGGATGCCAGCTCCAGCCCGGCGCGGGTGTTCGCCGGGGACCCCGATTGGGCCGGAGGCACGCTGTTTGTCGATCGCAAAGAAGTCCTATCTTCGGCACCGGCCGCCGATCTCTACTGGGCCTTTGCCCGGATCGGCGGCAGCGTCGGCTACTACACGCAGAATTGGGCCTGGCAGCTGCGGGGGTTCATCGACACCCTGGTTGGTGGGGTCGGATTGCGGCGCGGGCGACGGCACCCGGAAGAAGTCCGGGTGCACGACACGGTCGATTTCTGGAGGGTCGCAGACGTCCAACCAAACGAGAGTCTGCAGCTTTCTGCCGAGATGAAACTCCCCGGTGATGCCTGGCTGGAGTGGCGGATCGAGGAAGAAGGGTCGCAACGCAGACTCATCCAGACTGCATACTTCCGGCCGCGTGGCCTGTTCGGGCGCCTCTATTGGTATTCGCTGCTGCCCGCCCACGGCCTGATCTTTGGACGGATGGCGGCCCGTATCGCCGAAACGGCCGAACATCGCCACGAAGTGGCTCCTAGCCAGGGCTGATAGCCCCTAGGAAACCAACTCGATACCCGGCATGCTGTCGCCACGGCACGGCAGGAGGCACGGTGACCGGCGAGTCGAGAAAGTGGGGATTACCGACTGCGCTGCCCTGGATCATTGTGCTAGTCGCGATCATTGTGGGTTACCTCCCCATGCTCCCGCCGGCCGTGGCGAACGCCACCAGCGCGAGCAGTTCGTTCTCGGCAGAACGGGCCGGCGAGCACGTCTCAGTTATTGCTGCCCGGCCCCACCCGCTCGGGTCGACGGCCATCAGTGAGGTTCGCAGTTATCTAGAGAACGAGTTGAGCGCACTCGATATCGAGTTCACAACCCAGACGATCGCCAGACCGAATCCCTTCGTTCCAAATCAGACGGCGCAGATCGTCAATGTGATTGCTCGGCTACCCGGAGATGACAGTACCGGCGCAATTGCATTCATTGCGCACTACGACACGGTCCCCGAGACCCCCGGCGCCAACGACAACACCGCGGCAGTGGCCACACTGCTCGAAGTGGGGCGGGCGCTCCAGGCCGAAGCCCCACAACGCAACGATGTCTACCTTCTGTTCACCGACTCTGAGGAACCCTCCCAGCGGTATGGCTCGACCGCCTTTGTTGCCGAACACCCTGCGTTTGACGAGATTGCGCTTGCGGTCAACCTCGAGGCAACCGGCCACGCCGGCGCGTCGCTCCTAGTCGAGGTCAGCGGACCAGAGCGTTGGCTCGTCAGCGAGTTGGACTCCTCCGGAGCACACCCGGTGGCGTTCTCGTTTGCGACAGAGACGACACGGTGGATAGGGG
>Ga0180435_10002841_pt1 | contig 17544 bp, 17 predicted proteins | sample SS_ome_3_FD_132467 | JGI IMG/M metagenome (GOLD analysis project Ga0180435, IMG submission 132467) | Hypersaline lake sediment archaeal communities from the Salton Sea, California, USA - SS_3_S_1 metaG | ecosystem: Environmental > Aquatic > Non-marine Saline and Alkaline > Hypersaline >...
CTCCGTCATCGGTGTTCCATCGAGGCCTCGCGAGTACTGGAGACGTCCTACGGGTCAGAGGGTCACATTTGCCAAGGGCGCGTTTGTTGGTATAATACTCAGCTGCGAGCCACCCTAGCTCAATCGGTAGAGCAACCGCTTCGTAAGTGGTAGGTTTTGGGTTCGATTCCCAAGGGTGGCTCTCCGACTGGGCCCCATTTCGGGGCCTTCTTGTTATGGTGCACCTCGCTCTCATCAGAGGCTCTATGGCTGAGCAATCTCCCGATCCCTGGCGTGTGGTGTGGCGATTTGCGATCAGCGATCGTATGCTGGTCGTTCTCTTGGTAGGTATCGCACTGGGTTTGACGCTCACGGCGTGGATTCCGCAGCAACCGTCCTCCGACGTAGACTACGCTCGCTGGCTCTCCCAGATGCAGGCACGCTTTGGTGATGCGACCCCTCTGCTCCAGACCCTTGGCCTCTTCAGAATCACGTCATCGTTGACGTTCCGGGGACTGCTGGCGGTTCTCGCGGGGATACTCCTTCTCCGGGTGGCTGAGGGCATGGATCGGCTGGGGAGGGGCCGGGACAGCGCGAAGGTGGAGGGAGACTGGGAAGAGGTGGACGACTGGGATTTCGCCAGTTTGTTGGAGGCCCTTCGCGGACGTCACTATCGGGTACAGAGAGCTTCATCGGAGGCGCAGGTCGATCGGTGGCCGTGGTCCCTGGTCTTGCCCTTGGCAGCGCATGTGGGAGCTCTTCTGCTCTTGCTAGGGCTGCTTCTGTTCCAGGTGTTCGGATGGCGAGCCACGGACGTCATCCTCCAAGAGAGGGAACGCGTTTCGCTGCAGGAGGGTGCTGGTTGGATGGCTCTTGGGGAAGATGGGGAGCTTCGGCACGATCCGAGCATCGTAGCATTCCTGGGAGAGACGGGACCGGGCGTCGTGGCGGAGGCGGTTGACGCTGAAGGCGAGCCTCTAGGGCTTGTATTGAAACCGGACGCCGAACCGAGTGGTGCCCTGCGTGTCGCACTCACGGGGGATGCCTACTTCGCGATTCCATCCGCAGAGCTGGTGGTCCGGCTCACGCCGCGATCGGACGAACCTTACGCCCGCGCGGACGTCCAGATCTACGGCAGCCCGACGGGAGAGATCATTGCGGAGATGGTGACGGACAAGGGGGGACACGCCGTGTTCGACGTGTCCGCCGTCTCCGACGGGGCTCAGGTGACACTGGCATTCACTACGGCGCCCTACGTTCGGGCGACCGCCATCCACAACCCGGGGCGGCTTCCTGCCGCAGTAGGGGTTGCCGTCTTGGTCTTGGGGGTCGTGGGCAGCCTTGTTTGGACGGAACAACGCTTCTGGGTGCGCGAGAGCGGCGAGAAGGTCGAAGGTGTAGGGCCGTTGCCGGCATGGTTGTGCCCGGAAAAGGAGGAGGTCTAGGGTGGGTCTGATAGCTCTCCTAGTGGGTTTGGGTTGCGGTATTCTGCTGGCAGCAGTGACCCTTGGGCTATTGGGCGCAGTCCTGGAAGCGCATGCTGTTGTCGATGGCGCCCACGCGGTCGCACGGGGTGCGGCTGGTGTTCTGGTGATCGGTGCCCTCCTCGGTTGGGGCAGCGGGCTTCCGGCCCTGGAGACGGTATCCGGTGCGGTGGGTCAGGAGGCCCTAGAAGGGCCAGTGCTCTCCCTGCTGCTCATGGCTGCGCTCGCTGTTCCGCTGCGGGTGGAAGACTCAGCGCGTGCAGGCTGGAGTTCATCGCTGCTTTATGTGCCCGGCTGGATGCTGGCTTCAACGTCCCTTGTCCTGATGGTGACTCCAGGCAGGGCGCCGACGAGTAGTGATTGGGTGACGCCTGTGCGCTTTTCGCTGGCAGTGTGTGGTGGCATCGGGGGACGGGCCTTGGGGCAAGCCTTGCAGGCGGCTCTGTCGCGCCGAGCGGCCCTTACCTGGCCGGGCACCATGGCGTATGGTCTGCTAACCTTCATCTGCGGTACGGCGGGGTTGGTGAACCTCTGGCAGAGGGGCGGCCTGTGGGTGGCTTCGGATCCTGTGCTGCGGGGTGGAATGTCGGGGGCGTGGCTGGCCTGGACGGCTGACTGGCTGATGCCTCGGCGCTATGCCAGGCTGGGGGCTGCTATGACGCTGGTAGCTGCCTTGCTTCTGGTGTTGGCTGCCGTGAAGCCGGTCTGAGGGACAAGGAAGCTATGGAGCCGATCATCATCGGTGTGGCTGGCGGAACGGGATCGGGCAAGACCACGGTGGCGAGCCGCATTCTGGAGCGCGTGGGAGCTGAACACGTCACGTACATCGCTCACGATGCGTATTATCGGGATCTTGGGCATCTTCCTGAACGGCTCCGAACCCAGGTCAACTTTGACCACCCGGATGCCCTGGAGACAGCGCTGCTGGTCGAGCATCTGCAGGAGCTTCGGCGAGGGCATCCCGTCGAGATGCCCATCTACGATTTTACCTCACACACGCGCACGGAACGGACAGAGCGCGTGGACGTGGCCCCGGTGGTGATCGTGGAAGGCATTCTGGTCTTCGTCGAACTCGAGTTGCGGAATCTGTTTGACGTGAAGATCTACATCGATACAGACGCCGACGTGCGTTTCATTCGGCGTCTTCGCCGCGACATCGAGGAGCGTGGGCGCAGCGTGGAGTCAGTCTGTGAGCAGTACCTTTCGACCGTTCGGCCGATGCACCTGGAGTTCGTCGAGCCGAGCAAGCGGTACGCTGATGTGATCATCCCTGAGGGGGGGTTCAATGAGGTGGCCATCGAGATGGTGGCTGCACGCTTGAAGGGGATGTTGTTGGAGGACTTCCAAACTGAAACTTGAACCGCGGAACCAGGAGGAGGAACCCGTCGGACGGCCGACGAAATTGTCGATCATCGTGCCGGTTTTCAACGAGGTCGATACGGTTGCGGAGTTGATCGATCGGGTGCTTACCGTGGAGCTTGATGGGATCGAACGGGAGATCATCGTGGTTAACGATGGGTCAACCGATGAGACGGGAGAGGTGCTGAGCCGCATCGACCGCGAGCACCCCGATGTGGTTCGCGTCTATCACCACGAGAAGAACCGAGGTAAGGGCGCTGCTGTACGGACTGGACTGGAGCATGCGTCTGGGGACGTGGTGATCACCCAAGATGCCGATCTCGAATACGACCCGCAGGATTACCCTCGCCTTCTGGCACTTTTTGACAACCCTCAGGTCCAGGTGGTCTACGGCTCGCGGAACCTGAGAAAGAATCCTCGGTCCTCCTGGACCTTCTACTGGGGTGGGCGAATGGTCAGCTGGGTAGCCAATTTGTTCTACGGCTCTGACTTGACGGATGAGGCAACGGGCTACAAGCTCCTACGTACGGAATTGATGCGTGAACTGGATCTGGAGTCTGAGGGTTTCGAGTTCTGTCCGGAGGTGACGGGCAAGCTGCTTCGGCGCGGTATCGAGATCTATGAAGTGCCCATCACTTATCGGCCCCGTGGCCTCGATGAGGGGAAGAAGATTGGCTGGAGGGATGGGTTGAAGGCAGTTCTGACCCTGCTGAGGTATAGGCTTCGGCGCGAAGACGAAGGATCAGTCAGCGGCTGAGAAGATGTTGGATGAAAGCCCGCCGCCACGGCCTGTCACGGCGTAGGTACGTGAGGCACTGAGAGAAGCGGCAGGGTTCGAAGTTGAAATGCTTCGGAATGGTGCCCAGGTCGGTAGCGCTTCCAACGGCGGCCAATTCTAGCCACCACGCAGGTGTCGCAGCTCCCCCCGTAATGGTCTCCAGTCCGTCCACGCCAGATTGCATAATCGGCATACTGACATGGAAAAGGCTCCTGCGCGTGCCGGCCGCCTCGAGAATGCGCCGGATCATCTGCTCCAGGGTGAAGTGCTCGGGACCCCCGAGCTGGATCATCCGACCAATGAGGTCTTTGCGCTCGACGCTATCGACGACACACCTCGCCAGGTCCTCCACCCAAACGGGCTGAAAACGTACCATACCGGCGTCCGGGATGGGAAGGATCAAAGGAATCATCTTCGCCAGCATCACGAGGCGCGTGGTGAAGAGGTCCTCCTGCCCGTAGACGACGGCGGAGCGAAGATTTGTGTGCGCAAGGCCGCTCTCGGCGACGGTGGTCTCGGCTTCACCCTTGATCCGAAAAAGGGGATAGGCTGAGGCGGGGGTAGCGCCGAGTCGGCTCAGATAGATGAAGCGGGAGACGCCCTGCTCCGAGGCTGCGCGTACGAGGTTTCGGGTTCCTTCAGCGTGATCGTTGAGAGTCCTCTCCCGCAGTCGTTCCTCCTCACGGGTCAGGTGGATCACGACCTTGACGCTTTTCACGGCTTTCCGCAGGGCGGCTAGATCGTCCAGGCTCGCCGAGAGCACGGAGAAGGTCACGTCGGTAGGCAGGTCTTGTTCGAACCGTGATGGTTCTACGAGGCAGCAGACCTGGTATCCCCGGCGAGTCAGTCCTCGAACGACCGCGCGGCCAACGAAGTTGGTTGCCCCTGTAACTAGAACCATGGTCAATCTCGAACTCCGACGTTTGGACCCTATGCTTCGCTGCGAGAACGGCGGACGGGGTGTGGTGCCGTCACCGCGCCCTCATCGTGCTCTGGATGGGCGACGGACACGGCGTAACTGGGCCCTCAACGGGCATGGCAGCGGGCTGCGTCGACCGTGGGCCCGCCGGGGGGCGTGCCAAATGCGAGGTCGCACCTAAACCCCCTTGAGTGTCTGGGGGATACCTGCGACGAGGAGGACGACCCGATCGGCGGCGCGAGCCAGGGTCTGGTTGGCACGACCCAGCAGATCCCGGTACGCGCGGCCCAAGGGGTAGGGCGGCACTAACCCCCAGCCGACCTCATTGGAGACGATGATGACGGGCACGGACAACTGCTCTGCACACGCGATGATGTCCTGGACCTCCTCCATCACGGACTGCTCGATCGCGTCGGTGAAGAGGTCGTCGGCGTCCATCAGTAGATTGGACGCCAGGACCGTGATGCAGTCGATGAGGACGGTGTCGATCCCTTCTTGCTTCTGGACGACATCGAGGATTGCCTGTCCCACCCCCCGAGGTGTCTCCAATGTTTGCCAGTGCGCAGGCCGGGCCAGCTGATGGTCGGCTATACGGCGTTCCATCTCCGGATCGTTTGCTTCCGCGGTGGCTACGAAGAGGACTGCGCTGCCCCCGATGGTCTCCGCCATCTGCTGGGCGTAGTCGCTCTTGCCGCTCCGCGCTCCGCCAAGGATTAGGATCAGCCCCGGCGAGGAGGATGTGTCTTCGTCCCCTGAGCGGAGGTGGGAGGTATCGTTAAGTACGTTGAGGATGGCCCCCTGCTCGTAGATGCCGAGCTCCGACATAGATGCCTCGTCGAAGTTGAACTGCCAGTAAGCCGTGGGCTGGAGCCCAAGGGCAATGCAGACAAGCAGACGAAGGGTCCCGCCGTGGGCAACGATGGCCACGGTCTCGCCCTGATGATCCTCAAGGATATCCTCGTATGCGGCGCGGACCCTGTCCAAGACAGCGCTCAGCATCTCGCCCCCCGGCGGGGCGGTGTGCACCGGGTTATCGTACCAGCGGTGGAGGACGGCAGCCTCCCCGGCTTCTATTTCGTCGTGTGTCTTCCCCTCCCACGCCCCGAAGCAGATCTCTCGCATCCGAGCCTCGGCTTTGACGGGCAGCCCGTGGGCCTCGGCGACGATCCTGGCCGTCTCCCGGGCCCTTTGCAGGTCGCTAGCGTAGACAGCGTCGATCTCCTTGTGACAGAGGCGCTCAGCTAGTTGTCTGGCCTGTCTCCGTCCGGCTGCGTTGAGGGCGACGTCAGTCTGTCCCTGGTATCGGCCCTGGGCGTTCCACTCTGTCCTGCCGTGCCTGAGGAGGAGAAGCTTGGTCACGCGACGATCCCCCGGAGGGCCTCAATCAGCTGCGCGTTCTCTGTGGGCTGGAGGGTGGCGACACGGATGTACGCCGGAAGCCCAAAGGAGGCACAGTCCCGCACCTGGATCCTGTGGGCCAACAGGGCACGACGGTACGCAGCTGCGTCTCCGACCCTCACGAGGAAGAAATGGGTGTTGGACGGAACCGGGTTTAGTCCCAAGGCTGCAATCTCCGTGACCAGCTTTGATTTGTGCTCGTGAAGCGTGGAGATGCACTCAGAGACATAGTCAGTTTGCTGAAGGGCTGCGATGCCGGCCGCCTGGGCCATGGCGTTGACATTCCAGGGCGGCCGGACGCTGGCGATGGCAGCAGTGACCTCCTCGCGGGCTACGAGGTAACCGAGCCTGAGCCCGGCAAGGGCATAGTCCTTCGTCATTGAGCGAAGCGTCAGGACGTTGTGGGCGCCGAGGCCAGCCGTTGAGTGGAGGCCGCGAGCCCGATCTGCGTGTCCACGGTCCGCGAAGGCGTGGTAGGCCTCGTCTATCACGAAGAGCGTATGCGGATGGGCATCGGCCCAGGCCGCGATGACATCGTCCAGGATGGTGGTGCCCGTTGGATTGTTAGGGTTACAGAGAAAGAGGAGACGAGGTCTGACTTCACAGAGGAGCTGGTCTATCCGGGCGGGTGGGATGGCGAAGTCGTCTTCGTGGCGCGCGCGCCATGCCTTCACGCCCCCGCCCATCAGTGTCGCCGCGCGGGCATATTCCCCAAAGGTGGGGGCCAGGACCAGGGCGCGGTCGCCGGGGCGGACGAAGGTCAGCGCGATGAGCCAGATGAGCTCGGCGGTGCCGTTGCCGACAAGAATGCGATCCAGCGGGACACTCAGACGGGCGGACACTGCCCGTCGGAAGGCCAGGGACTCCTGATCCGGATAGCGATGAAGGGGGACGTCGTGCAACGACTGTCGGACTCCCGGGGGCGGGCCGTAGGGATTCCCGTTGACACTGAAATCGATTACGTCGTCGGGCGCGTACCCCAGTGTCTCCAGCTCCTGGAAGTCTGGTGCGCCGTGGGGGACCAAGGGTGCCTCGAGCACCTCCGGACGTGGAGAAATGGCCTCTAGGATGTCAGCGTCTGTCATTGGGAACTCGTGTTTGTTTGCCCATCCGGCGAAGGGCACCTAGATGTGCCCCGCAGAAAGTGAAGGCTGACGAGAAGCGCGGCGCCTAGCGCAACGGACGCGGTCATCACGCGCACCGCCCGGCTGATGTCGGCCGCTTCAGGGTGTTGACCTCCCCCACCGAGCGCATAATGGTCGATCTTCTCCAGCTCGACTCCCAAGGCACCGGCCATCGCACTCATGGGGTGTCCAGCATTTGGGCTGGCGGTCTTCCGCCTGTCACGACGCCACACGCGCCACGCTCTGCTGGCATCCCCGTCCGTCAGGAGCGCGCCGACTGTCAGGAACAAGGCGGTCAGCCGAGAGGGCAGTAGATTCAGCAGGTCATCCCAACGCGCTGGGATCTTGCCCAGCCACTCGCGGGCCGCATCTCGGTAGCCGAGCATGGAGTCAGCGGTATTGGCAAACCGATAGGCGAGTGCCCCGGGCAGGCCAGCGCAAAGGTAGCTCACAATCGGGGCCATGATACCATCAGATGTGCTTTCCGCCACCGATTGGATGGTGGCCGCGGCCACCTGTGACCGGGTCAGACCCGACGTGTCGCGACTGACCAGATGCCAAGAAGTGAGCCGGCGGGCCTCGGGAAGGTCGCCGCGATCGAGCGCGGACTGGATCTCGTCGGCGGCGCGAGCAAGGCCACGGACTGAGAACGTTGTCTTGAGCAGGGCAGCCTCCGTCAGCCAATGGAAGGGAGTTGGCAGACGATCGATCAGACCATGGGTGAGCAGCCCGAGCCCGTAGACCCCGAGTGATCCGCCCAGCCCGATGAGCCCCCCGTAGGCCAGAGGCAGCAGCTTCCCCCGGCCCACGTCCCAGTCCGTTCCGGGACGTGTGGGCTGACGGCGGGCAGCGGCTATGGCGGAGCCCATCCAAGCCACTGGGTGGAGGCGATTGGGCGGGTCCCCCAGAGCTACGTCGATGAGCAGCGCAATGATCACTACGAAGGGACGCGAGGAGGTTTGCGGATCCATGAACCTGGTTCAGTTAGCTACTTGACGCAGTGGCAGCGGTGAACAGCGGGTGAATGCTCCGCAAGCTCAGTCTTGCCTGGTCGGACCGTAGCCGGCTGAGGAGGGGTCTCACGCGGAAGGCCCTCACATTGAGCGGAGACGGGCCAGCATCGCTTCGCGGACGGAGTGGGCGATGCTCCAGCCCACCTGAGTGGCAGGCCCGGCGTAGGGCAGGGCAGGTCCGCGACCCGTGCACGCAACGACCAGGGCGTCAGTCGAGGTGCCGGTGGCGGTGTAGCCCTCCTGGGTCCGGACGCCGCGGCTGCCAAGCACCTGAGACTTGGCCTCGGTCACAGTCACGGCCGCATTGACCATGGCGGCCGGGGTGAGGTGTGCGTCGACCAGGACGATGAGGTTGATGGTTCCAGGGGAAAGCGGGATCGGCCCGGTGAGGCCGGCTGCGATCCGGTTACCGAGACCGACGGTTGCCACGGTGGCGACCTGGAGGCCGCCGCCCGTGCAGGTAGAGGCCTGGGCGTTGTCCAGGAAGACCGCTGTCATGAGGCCGACGAACTGTTCCTGGATATCGTGCTGGCGGGCGAAGGCGATCATGTCGGCGCGAGGGTCAAGAACGTCGTAGTCCTTGTGGACATGGCGATTGATGATGGTGCGAGCGCTGCTGAACCCCCCGCCGACAGTGGCTGACGAGAGGGTGTGAAGCGTCCTTCGGCTGCGTACAACCAATGCGTCGCCCGGGTTTCCGGAGATGTGCTCGATATCGATGTCGGGGAAATCAAAGTCTCTCATCGATTCAGGAATGCGTAGAGAAGGAGGATCGAAAGCTCCAGGAGCTCCCCAACGGCTCCGTAGACATCGCCGGTCAGTCCAGGTATCCGGGAGAGAGTGAGTCGGCTGGTGGCCCAGCCCAGCAAGGCGGCCACCCCAAAGGCCATCCAGCCCATGGGGCCGGAGATCAACCAGGCCACGGCGAGGGCGCTGATGGTTGCCAGCAGGGCCTGCGGCCACTGTGTCTCGTCCTTCATCGCCCTTCCCAGTCCCTGGGCGCGCGCGTACGGGAAGAGGAAGATACCCATGCTGATGCCCCAGCGGGCAATCGTCGGCGCCACGAGCAAGGCCGCCGTGCGATCGGAAAGGGCGTCTAGGGCGGCCAGTTTGAGCATGAGCAGCAGCACGCCGCCGCTGAGTCCGAAGGCTCCGACGGCCTCATCGCGCATGATCTCCAGTCGACTATCGGGTGTGTCGCCTCCGAAGAGGCCATCGAGGCTGTCCAGAAAGCCGTCGATGTGGAGAGCACCGGTCGCCGCGACCCATGTGGTGAGCAGCAGAGCGGAGGTGAGATGGGCAGGGAGCGAGGGCGAGATGACCCGATCGAGCCCCAAGAGAAGGGCACCCAGCAGGGTTCCCACCAAGGGAAAGAAACCGACGGCGCGGCCCAGCTCCTGCGGCGTGAAGGCACGCCGGACCAGCGGTGGCACCAGGGTGAGGAACTGGAGCGCCGTCAGGGGTGGCAGAACGATGTGATCGAGGAGCGCTCTACCTGCTGCCTCAAGTGTTCTGTCTCTCATACCTGGGAGTGGCCTATGCTGTTGTCGACTCGCCGCCCGACAGCCCGGCCTCGGCGAAGGTAGCCATCTCGTTGAGGGTCTTGCAGGCCGCCTCGGCGAGCGAGAAGCCCAACGCTGCGCCCGTTCCCTCTCCCAGCCGCATCCCCAGGTCGAGGAGCGGATCGAGATCCAACCAGTCCAGCATCATGCGGTGGCCGCGCTCGTTGGAGAGGTGCCCGGCGATGAGGTAGGGTTGGATTGTGGGGGCCAGCCCGATGCTGATCATGGCTGCCGCGGTGGCGATGAAGCCGTCGAGCATAACTGGACGGCCGTGTATGGCCGCTGCCAGAATCGCTCCCGCCATGCCTCCGATCTCGAAGCCACCGACCTTGGCGAGGACGTCGACGGCATCCGTGGGGTCGGGCTGGTTGACCGCCAAGCCCTTTTCGATCGTGCCGATCTTCCGATCCAGGCCATTGTCGTCCAGGCCGGTCCCCCGACCGGCGATCTCCTCAGGCGGGCGGCCCATCATGGCCGAGGCGATGGCCGTGGACGGTGTGGTGTTGCCGATACCCATCTCGCCGACGGCCAATATGTCGAGACCTCTCTCCAGCTCAGCCTCGGCGACATCGGCACCAGCCTTCAGCGCCTCGACAGCCTCACGGCGTGTCATCGCCGCCCCGTGGGCCAGATTCTGGGTGCCGTGGCCGATCTTCTTGTCCACGAGGCCCGGGGTGGGGTCCAAGTCGCAGGACACGCCCATGTCGACCACCACGACGCGAGCGCCGGCGTGTCGGGCCAAGACGTTGATGGCCGCGCCGCCGTTCAGGATGTTCCCCACCATCTGAGCCGTGATCTCTTGAGGGAAGGCGCTCACGCCCTCCGCCACGACGCCGTGGTCGCCGGCCATGGTGAGAATCACCTTGTCCTCGATGGTCGGGCCTGGACTATGGAAGATGCCGGCGAGCTGAATTGAGAGTTCCTCCAGGCGGCCGAGGCTGCCCGGCGGTTCGGTCAACGTGGTCTGCCGCTCGCGAGCGGCCGCCATAGCTGATTCGTCGAGCGGGGGGACAATCCGTGAGATCAGTGAGTGTTCGAGCTGCATCCTCTTCCTTTCAATGAGTCCGGTTGCTGTCGGAGAAGTGCTCTCGGGCGTCAGAGCTGCTCCGGGGTCAACGGGGCGTGAGCGTCCAACTCCAGGGCCAGTTCAACCTCATCAGCCAAGGGATCCAAGTGGACCTGGGTTCATCGATGGGGGCGAAAGAAGCCGGCTGCGGCGTCCAGCCGAGGGAGGCGAGCCATGCACGGTGGAAGCCCCGGTTGGCGAAGAGGCCGTGGAGGTAGCAGCCCCAGATACGGCCGTGGGCGCTCAAAGCTCCATCGGCCAAAGCAGCGCGCGTCCTCCCGCAGTCGGTGATCTCGAGCCAGTTGTGAACCCTCTGGGTGTGCCCCATGTGGATTTCGTACCCCTTTGGCTGGCGTCCAGAGGGCCTGGACATCCAGCTGGCGGCTCCGGTGACGCCCGCCGTCACCTGGTGGGTTTCCTTCTCACTCCCAAATCTGGTCTCCGTCGGGAGGAGGGCCAAGCCGGTCGTCTCGTCCACACGAGCCTCCACCTGCTCAGGGTCACGGATCGAGCGGCCGAGGATCTGGTGGCCCCCGCAGATGCCGACCACCGCCGTCCCTCGGGCTGCCGCGTGCCGGATCTCATCCGTCATACCCCGCTGACACTTTCACTCCAGGTCGGTAGGTATGATGCGGTCCCAGTGCGTGGGCGCATGCTCGCCCGGTGCGATTGCAGGGAAGGGGAGTCGGGCATTCAGACTAGCGCTCGATACCGAGCCGGGCGCCGATGCCCTGCTGGTAGTAGTGTTTCACCTCGCGCATTTCGGTGACCAGGTCGGCCCGGTCGATGAGGGCTTGAGGTGCCCGCCGACCGGTGAGCACGACCTCGACGTCGCCCGGTCGCTTATCGAGGAAGGCGAGCACGTCGTCGGTGGTCAACACACCGAACCAGATGGCGACGTTGACCTCGTCCAACACGATGAGGTCGTACTCGCCGGAAAGCATCGCCTCACAAGCCCGAGTCAGACCTTCTCGGGCCTCGGCGACGTGTTGAGAGGTGACTTCCTCGCGGTGGATGCAGCGCGGGCTGCCGTACTGTTCCACTGTGATGTATCGGTTATCGTGCAGGGCATCGAGCTCGCCGTAGTGCTGACCTTTCATGAATTGACCGATGTAGGTGCGCAACCCGTGGCCCGACGCCCGTAGGGCGAGCCCCAGTGCGGCGGTGGTCTTTCCCTTGCCGTCACCGGTGTAGAGCTGTACACGGCCTGGCGAGAGTCTTGGTGTCTTCAAGCTGTGCCTCCTTCACGGCGAAGAGCTCCGTCTGACGCGCGGTCCGTCTCATGCGGCACCAAGCCTAAGGCATGCGATCGAACAGTGTAGGGTCGGTTTCCGTACCTGCTGACATCCTAGGCGTCGGTGGCCCCTCCGTTCTTCCCGACACTGTCCAGGGCATCGTCGACCGTGAGCCACCCGGTGCCCGGAAAGAGCCGTGCGACCTGGGGTGCAAATAGTGGCGAGGTGGTCAATAGCTCCGGTGCGGCGTCGGCTATGATCTCGCCTTGGCTGAGCAACGCAACCCGGTCGGCTGCCTGAGCTACCAGCTCAACGTCGTGGGTCACGAGAAGAATGCTGGTTCCTTCCTCTTGCCACTCCCGGAGGAGGCGGACGAGCTCACGCTTCGCCTCGTAGTCGAGGCCGCGGGTCGGTTCATCGAGCAGGAGCAGGTGCGGCCTGGTGACCGTGATTGCTCCCAAGGCGACCCGCTGGCGCTGACCGGCGCTCAGATCGCGCGGGTAGGCCGCCTTGAGCATCTCCAGGTCCAAGCGCGCGAGCAAGTCATCGGGTTGAACCGGCGGGGCACCCAGCAGGTCGTGATTGCGGAGCGTAACGGCCAACTCCTCGCACACGGTGTCTGCGAAGAGCAGGTCTCCCGGGTCCTGAGGAAGGTACCCGACCTGTCGGGAGATTTCGGCGGTCTCCTGTCCGACGAGCGACTCGTCATCCATGCGGATCCCGCCGTGCTCAGGTTCCAGGAGACCCACGACGCACTTGAGAAGCGTCGTCTTGCCCGATCCGTTGCGGCCCATCAGAGCGACAAGCTCCCCTGATTCGATCTCAAGGTCGATCCCCTGCAGGACAGGCTTGCCATTGTAAGCGTAGTGAAGATCCTGGATAGCGAATCTCGCGTGACGGGCATCTCCCAGTTTCCCGTGTCCGTTTCTGGGACGACGCCCGCGCCCGCCCATCCCTCGGCGGTCAGCCTCGGCCGGCTTAGCTTTGTGACGCGGAACCTGGCTAGCGAACCTTCGCCCCTCCTTGATCGTGAGCGGCAGAGGATTCCATCCCAATGCCTTGCCCAACGCGACCAGCGGTGGATTGAGTTCGACCTGGCTGAGGACGTCCCGGGGCGGACCGCTATAGGGTGGATGGTTGGCATCAGAGAGATAGACCAACCGATCGACGTACGGCAGGACCCGCTCCAATCGATGTTCTGCCAGCAGAATAGTGAGTCCCAAGTCCTGATTGAGGCGCACCAGGGCCTGGAGCACCCCCTCGGCCGACTGCGGATCGAGCTGGGACGTGGGTTCGTCGAGGGCAAGGATCCTTGGCCGAAGTGCCAGAGCCGTGGCGATGGCCACCTTCTGCTTCTCCCCGCCGGAGAGGGTCTCTACCCTGCGGTCCCGCAGGTTGGCGAGATCCATCAGGTGGAGCACCTCCTCAACGCGGAGACGCATCTCCGCGGGCGGGACGGCGGCGTTCTCCAGGGCGAAGGCAATCTCATCCTCGACACGGTCGACGACGAACTGAGCCTCGGGGTCCTGGAAGACGAATCCGACCACCTGGCTCAGGGCCTGCGGACCATCCTCCAAGGGGTCGTGCCCACCAACCGAGAGTCTGCCACTGATCCGGCCACCGGTGAAATGGGGCACAAGGCCGTTGAGGCAGCGGAGAAGGGTCGACTTGCCGGCGCCGGAAGGGCCGGCGACGAGGACGAACTCGCCGTCAGCAATGTCCAGGCAGACCTCGGACAAGGCCGGTTGTTGAGCACCGGGGTATGTGTATCGAAGTCGGTCGATGCGGATTGAAGAAGAGCGACGTTCGGTCGATTGCCCGTCGGTTGTGTATCGTTCCATAGTGCTATCCATGATCAGTCGATGTCTGCGGCTGCTTGCTGAAGCCGTTGCCTTCATCTGGATCTCGGTGCATCTCCGCATCCTCGCGAGCCACGGTAACAATCGCGGGAACGAGGAGTCCCAGCATGGCCAGTCCCATGAGCGGATCGAAGGATGGGAGGGTCAGGACCGGATAGGGGGAGTAGTAGAGGGCTGCGCGGCCTCTACACGCTGCGACCAGGGTGACGGCGCAGCCGAGGAGAGCGAAGGAATCGCCGGCGGTCCAACTGCGCGCCCGGTAGACCGTATGGTTGACGCCACGCCCCGTCAGCCAAATGGCCACCCCGATGGTCACGGCGCCGATGGCGATGACCGCGACGGCGGGCGCGCTCCACGCCGCGTTGAAGAGATAGGCCAGCCACCCGGCAAGAAGTGTCATGAGCCCCACAATGATCAGAGCCTGAGTCCTGAATGGCTGCTTCTCGCTGCAGACGGCCCCGTACCCACGCGCTACCATGGCCTCGGCCAACCCCATAGCCCGCTCAAGGCCGCTGACGAGGAGCGGCACGACGATGGGCAGCCAATCGCGGATGCCACGGACGCGGTGTCCGCGGACGGCTTGAGCCTCGCGGATTCGCTGGAGGCTGCGCGTCGTCTGCGGGATGAAGGTCAGGGCGATGGAGAGCACAACGCCCCCTTCGTGGAAGGCCCGAGGCGTGAGCTTGATCAGGTCACGCACTGGCGTGACCTGGTTGAAGACCGAGAAGGCGGCAAAGATGACCGTGAGGGTGAGGCCGTTCAGCGCGCCGAAGGTGACCGCTTCCAGGGTTATCGCGCCGCCCATCAAGGGGATCCAACTTGGAAGGTGTAGGAGCACCGTATCCCCGAGGTGAATGGTCAGGGCATTGAAGAGGGCGGATAGCGGCACGGCGACCATGGCGAAACGGAGGGGGGATAGAGGGGCGCGTCGGCCCTCGCCCGCGGCGCAGGTTCCTCCCACCACCATAGTGGTCAACAGCAGGACGATGATATAGAGTGGGCTCCGGGTGGCCGATGCAGCCACGAGGGTCGTGAGAGCCCAGACAAACCAGACTCGGGCGTCAAGCATGGTTCTCCAACCCGGTCAAGTCTGAGTGGCTTCCCCGGACCTGGAAATGGAATCTCCGGCGGAATCGATTAAGGGCCCTGATCATGGGCTTGGCCAGGGCGAGCAAGAGGACGACGTTTCCGACGGCGCGAGCCAGGTCCCAGGCCAGAGACGTGACCATGTAGAAGACCCCGTAACGGGCTAAGGTCTTTCCCAACCCGATGCCCGGCTCCCAGGTCTGGGCGGCGGGTCCAACGGCGAAGGGCCAGAAGTAAATGTTCATGATGGCGCCATAGAGGAGACCCCAGACAAACCCGAAGCCGCAGAGGACGATGACGTCTGCGTCTGACACGTCCTGCGCCATTCTCTGTTCCTCCTTGGCGTGGGCTGGCCCGGGCATCTTGTCCTTCATCCACTCGCTTGCCTGACCCAGCCACCCCGCGCTCAGCCCGGCCCAGCCAGCGGTGAACATCTGGTAGGGCAGCCAGGGTCCGATGCCGCCAGTCACCAACCCAGAGGCAAGGAGCGTGAAGGTACCCATGAGGAAGCCGAAGCGCCCGCCGAAGACGTAGCCGGCGATGATGATGGGACCGAAGATGGGCGAGAAACCCCCGGGCATGGGGAAGGCGACCTCAAGGAAGCGGAGCACACTGGTGAAGGCCACGAGAACGCCGAGCATAGCGACGGTCTTGGCGCTGAGGGTGCGCCCCTGGAGCTCCACCAGGAGCGCGACGACGGAGAGGCCCACCAGCCCGGCAGTCAGCAAGGGGGCGTCCTGCGCGTGGGCGGCGCCGCGCTGGACCAGGGCGCCCGCCGAGGTGAAGAACGGGTAGATGAAGGCGAGCACGCCGAGCGCGCCGCTGAGGAGATAGATGGCCCCGCCAATCAGCTTACGCATGGGGTTCTCGGAATCTCAGAACGTAGACCAGCCAACCCAGCAGCCCACCGACGATGAGGCTGAAGGCAATGTAGCCGACGGGAAGCAGAATCGAGGGGCTCTCCGTCTTGCCGGGATCTCGTTCCTCGGCATCGGAGACAGTGCTCTCTCCCGCTGAGTCCTCCGAAGCGCCGGCCTCGGCTATGCTCACCGGTGTCGGAGATCCGTCGGCCTGGGCGATGATGGCAGCAGTCGGCGTCGGCGACTTTGAAGCATCGGCCTCAGATGTCGGGCCTGAGTCGGTTCCGGAAGTCGGCTCCGGTGGGGGAGACGAGGCGAGGGGCGCAGCGGCTGTCTCTGCAGGCGTTGACGAGACCGTCCCTCCATCGATGGCCACGGTGGGAGAGGGCGAGGCCGCGACATCCGACGGCTCTGGGGTGGGACTGGCAGCTGCGGCCGAGCCGGTGACGCCAAGGGTGAGCCCGAAGACTTCCTCTTGGTCCTCGTCCAGGCCCATCACTCTAAGTACATATTCGGTTGGGGCGCCGGGGCAGACCTGCTGGCTGCCAATGAGACTCACCTCGTCGCCGTCCAATCGTGCTTCCCGGGCGTTTGACACGTCCCAGCGCAGGATCGTGCACGAGCCGGCAGAGATTGGGTTCTGATCCAGCCGGAACCAGGCCTCGGGCGCAGGCACCGCGGTGGGTCCCGGCGTTTCGGTCGGCGGGATCGGCGTGGCCGTGGGGGCCGGGGTGTCTGTGGGGGGAATGGGCGTCGTCGTCGGGACGGGGGTGTCCGTGGCTGGGGGGGCGCAGATCTGGTCGAAGGGGATCACAGGAGGCTCCTGTCCACTCGAGTTGATGGTCCCCTCTCCCCAGCCCCAACCGTCCACATCGCCGTTCCGGACCTTACGAATGCTTGCGCCCAATTGGGCGTAGCGCCAGGAACCATTCTCCATATAGTGATACGACCAGTAGACGCACGGGGAACCCTGGCACTCGCAGAAGCAGTTGGACGGCAGGCAGCCGCTGGTACCGTCGATGTCGCAGACGGTCACACCCATGGGGTTCGAGGGGTCGACGACAACATCCAGTCCTGACCGCCTCAAGACGTCGTACCCCGTGATCTCCGACTCGGTGAACTCGATGCATCGCGTGACGTGGTGGTCGCCGAAGTCGACGATGAGCGCCACCCTATTCGTCTGCTGTGCTGTGGCGGTGAGGGGGTTTGGTCCAGGCAGTAGAACAGCGATCAGCGCGAGGGCTAGACTCACGATCGATGCGGCTCTTCTCTCAGTCATTCGTGCTCCAGTTATCTCCAGAATACGGCTGCTCCTGCTAGACTATCTTCCGATCTGCGTGGCTTCCGACGGGACCCAGATGGATCCCGTCGGTGCCGCGCAAAGGAGATCTTCGCTGCCTGAGGACAATGAGCAGGAAGACGCTCGATCCCTTCTAGTCGCGCAGAGCGAGCGGGAGGTACACCCGCGCCGCTCCCTGGAAGTCCATGCCTGGCGATGCACCGCCCGAGGTGGCAGGTACGTCGACGTTCTGCATCGTGGGGCTGAAAGTGAACCCCGTCCGTACCGGTGTCAACGCGTAGGTGTCACCGCTCAAGACCGACACAGTGTAGGCCCCGCTAGCATCGGTCGTGTCGAAGAATGCTCGACTATGGCCTGCGGCTGTAAGCGTGACGTCGGGCAGCGCGCTGTCCGGGGCGGCTCCGATGCCGCTGGTGACGTTGCCCGAGATACCGTGACAGTCTGCCACCGTCTCCACCTGTAGCGGGAAGGGCCGGTAGAGAAGAGCCAGGATGGCCTGCCGCGTGGCTGACTGATTCGGTC
>Ga0180435_10002842_pt1 | contig 17542 bp, 10 predicted proteins | sample SS_ome_3_FD_132467 | JGI IMG/M metagenome (GOLD analysis project Ga0180435, IMG submission 132467) | Hypersaline lake sediment archaeal communities from the Salton Sea, California, USA - SS_3_S_1 metaG | ecosystem: Environmental > Aquatic > Non-marine Saline and Alkaline > Hypersaline >...
AAAGGCTCCGGAGCCCTCTCCCGTTCCAGATCGGAGACAAAGGCCAGGAACATCATGTTCAAGGCGTTCTTGCTTCCCTTGAGAGCTTCCAGCTGACTTCCCAGGCCCTTGGCGTGCTCCTCCAAGGAGTCCAGGACGTCCTCGAATTCCTGGAAGCCTCCGTCCAGAAAGTCTTGGAGCGCGTCGTCCTCGTCGTCGTCCCAATCCTCGTCGTCGTCCCAATCCTCGTCGTCGAACAGATCCTCGTCGTCGAACAGATCCTCCAAATCCACGCCCACGTCGAAAGGAAAGGAGAAGGTGCTCGCCGGATCGAGCCGATGGAGGCGGAAGTCGTTGAGGGCGTCGAAAACCTGACCGGCGAAACAGGGAGCGATGTAGTGGCAGAAATTGCGCAGATCGACGCTCTCCTCCCGACTCAATCGGTCTTGAAGCTTCTCGAACCCGCCTTTGAACCGCGAGGAGGATTTCAAGTAGTCGGCCAGCAGGGCCAGGAGCTGCAACGGATTGTTCTTCTTGTGCTTCTTGAGACGCGAAGACAAATCCTTTTGCACGATCCCTACCCAGGAGGTCTGCCGTCTTTTCTGGGCCTTTCCAAGGATGCGGGCGTAGACCCCCGTCACCTGCCGCTCGTCCAGGCGACTCAGGATCGATGGCCATGATTTTTCCGCGAGAAACAAGAAATTCAGATCGGGGATGACTTCCCGCTCTTCTTCGGTGAAGGGAGCGACGATTTCGACGATCTGGGTCGCGGAAAGGGCCCGGATCTCCTTTTTCAACATGGTCGCCATTTCCGCGGCGACCTTTTGGGCCAAGGTTTGCCATCCCCACCCCATATTTTTCAGATCCCAGTGCAGGGCGCACAAGGAACGGTAGCGAAGAACGGGATTCTCCAACTCCTTGAGAGACTTCAGGGCGGACGGGTCCTCTTTGTTTTCCCGGAGGCTCAAGCTTGCTTGGAGGGCGTGAATCAAGGGGGCTTGGGACGACACGCCCACGGCTGCGGCCGCTTCCAGGTCCTGCCGGCTCAAATGGCTCGCACCCCGACCGAGCGATTTGACGGCGGCCCGCAAAAGTCCCAAACCGTAGGCCTCCCGTACTCGCGGATCGTAGGAAGCCCGGCTCCAGGCTTCCTCGAGGATCTTCTGGGACTTGCGATACGCTCCCTTCCACCAGTACAATCGGGCTAGCTGGAGATACGAGAAGGGATCGTCGGGAAACCGGTCCCGAACATCCAGGAGGACTTCTTCCAGAATTTTTTTGCCGTCCTTGGTCAGCAGGGGCCACCCCATGTCCTTCACCCTCAGGATTCTGTAGTAGGAGGGGACGTCGGGGTCCAGTTGAAAGATCTTTCGCCCCGCGGCCACGAAGGCATCGGTTATGGGCAGGGAGCCTTTTTGCAGCCACTGCCTAAGGGTGTCCAAGTCTTCGGAGGAGAGGCGTCCGGGGTCCAATCTGTCCTTGACGGCGCTGGAAAGGAGCTGGAAAAGAAGGGCCGCCTCCACTCTCCGTTGGGGCAGGTGCGGGAAATCCTCGGAAGCTTGGGAAAGGTATTTGTGAGCCGTCGAGAAGGGATGCCCCTTGGGATCCAAGTGGTCCCCCATCATGGCGAGATGGAGGCGAAGCATGATGGACTGGGAAAATTCCGCCGGCAGGACGCCTGCGATGCGATGGGGACCTTCGTCCTGGTCCAAAAGGGCCGAAGCCACCAGCTCCGAAATTCCCCGCGCGGCGAAACGCGGGTCCCGGGGCATGAGCTCGCGGGCGTACCCCTTGACGAGGGAGCTCAGGTCCTTGCGCCTGCCCTTCAGTGCCTTGATCACCTCGTCGGCGGCGGATCGGACGCTCCCGGTCATCTCCTTGCGTATGCGCTCCAAGCCTTGGGGACCGCTTTCTCGAAGCGCCTTCACGGTCTTGGCCATGGGGAACGCTTGGGGAATCTGGTCCATGGCCTTTCCAAGCGCAAGGGAGTCCCCTTTTTCCGCGGCGGCCATGGCCTTGGCGAGCCACTTCCAGGGAGCGTAGGGGGAGCGTCGGGGAAGCCCTCCCAGGCGGGCGATTCCTTCCTCCCAACGTCCCTCGTCCATGAAGGGCGCGGCTTCGGCGAGCTTTTCCGCGTCTTTCCGAAGGGGATTGTCCCCGGGGAGCTCCGCAACGCGATTCCACGCTCCGCTCATCACGATGCCGTGAGCGACGGCCTGCTCCAAAACGGGGCAGGCGGAGCCGGAGTATCCTTCCCGGTAAACGCTTATGGCTAGAGAGCAAGGGGCTCGGGAAAGGATCCCGGCCATTTCCATGGCGTCGGGCTTGGGGTGTTTTTTCATCTGCTGGTTGAAGTTGCCCTGAAGAACGAGGGATTCTTCTTCAAGTCCTTTGCTTTCGAGCTCCAGGGCCCGGGCCGCGTAGGCCTTCAACTTGAGGGTGTGAAGCAAAGGGTGATCGCTGTGGGGGGATTTCTGGATTTGCTGGAGAGCTTCCCGGGGCTGTCCTTTTCCGAGCTTCTCTTGGGCTTCCCGAGCGATCTCTTCGGGTGAAGCATCCGCCAGCGCTCTTTTCCGTGCTTTTTCATCTTTTTTCTTTTTCTTCTTGGATTTCTTGCCGGACGCCATGGACCTCTTTCCCGAAGTGAAAAAACGCGCCTTGTTTGGTCCCCGATTCTCCTGGGTTGGGTGGAATCAAGCTCAAATCAATCCTATATTAAATCACTGTTTCCCGTGCATGTAAAGCCTTGTTTTTCTAAAGGGAGGCTTCCCCCGGGGATTTTTCGTTTGCCCCTCGGTGGTGTTGGCGTTAAAGTCTAACCGAATTCGCGATCATCGAGGAGAGTGGAAATCGACAATCCCCGGAAGGGCTCGCAGGGCGAGCCGGAACAGGGCTGAAGGGGGCGGAGCTTGAGCGAGGTTGCTGGAGAAAGAGGCGGAGAGCGAAAGGCTTCCCGGCAGGTGGTCGTCGATGACAATCAGCTGGTGCAGCGATTGGCGGGAGAGCGCAACGCTCATCTGAAGGTGCTGGAAAAGCAATTGGATGTGAAGGTGCATTTGCGAGGGAATCGCTTTACCATCACCGGGGAGCCCTATGATGTGGAGCTTGGGGACAACCTGTTGCGTCAGTTGGCCGGACTGGCCGCCAAAGGCTATCCCGTTTACGAAAGCGATATCGTTTACGCCCTGCGCATACTGCGCGAAGATCGGCGCCGCAATCTGAAAGACATCTTTTTGGACCAGGTGTTCATCACTTCCAGCAAGCGGGTCGTCACCCCCAAAAGTGCCAGGCAGAAAGAATACATCGAGGCCATTCGGCGCTACGACGTGGTGTTCGGCATCGGTCCGGCGGGAACGGGCAAGACCTATTTGGCCATGGCTCTGGCGGTGGCCGCCATGGCGGCGGAGCAGGTGAGGCGCATCGTGCTGGTCCGGCCGGCCGTGGAAGCGGGAGAAAAGCTGGGCTTCCTGCCCGGAGACTTGGCTGAAAAGGTGAATCCCTACCTGCGCCCCCTTTACGACGCTCTGCACGACATGATGGACTACGAGCACGCTTCCCGGTTGCTGCATCGGGGAGCCATCGAAGTGGCTCCCTTGGCTTTCATGCGGGGCAGGACCCTCAACGACGCTTTCGCCATCCTCGACGAGGCTCAAAACACCACCCGCGAGCAGATGAAAATGTTTCTCACCCGCCTGGGACTGGGCTCCAAGGCCGTCATCACCGGCGACATCACTCAAATCGATCTGCCCGAAAACAAGCCTTCGGGGCTTGTGGAGAGCATGGAGCTGCTCAAGGGCATCGAGGACATCCGGTTTGTATTCTTTTCCAAGCGCGATGTGATTCGGCATCGCCTCGTTCAGGAAATCATTCATGCCTACGAGCAGGCGGAAAGACGCTCCGCCTCGTCGGCGCAAGGAAATTTTTGACGATGGACGGGGACAAGAAAAAACCGGAATCCGAAAAGCGCAAAGCCAAATCCAAGGGCGGGCCAGGAAGATATTTCCTGTCCTTCCTGGAGGACTCGCCGTTCCAGAAGCCTTTCCTTCTGTGGGGGGTGAGTCTCTTGGTGGCTTTCATGGTGACGCCTTCTTTCAATGTGACCACGACCCACTATCGAGTGGGAGACGTGGCCGACCGCAACATCAAGGCCCCCCGCGACCTGCTCATCGAAGACGAGGAAGCGACCCTCAAAAAACGCCAGGAAGCCGTGGAGGAGGCCCCCGTGGTCTACGATTTCGACGAGCACGTCGCTACGGAAGCCTTGAAGCGATTGCGCCAGGCTTTCGCGTCCATGCGTCAGTCGATAGCGGACTCGGATCTTTCCGGAGGAGAATCCCTCCTGTCCCCGGACCGCGCCCGTGAAGCTTCCGAGGGCTCCGTCGTCCCCGCGCCGGATGGAAAAACGATGCTCCCCTCGGAGCAACGTTTGGCGGAGCGATTCAGGGAAATGCTCGGTGTTCAAGTTTCTCACGACGCCTTTCATCGTCTTTGGGAAGAGGGGTTTTCTCCGCAAACGGAGGAAACGCTGGCGGGGCTTGCGAGGGGAGTCTTCGAAAAGGGCATCGTTTCCAACAAAGCCCTCCTTCTCCAAACGGATTCCAAGCGTCTGGTCATCCGCAAGATTCGCTCTCAAAAAGAGGAAGTGCTGGACCCTCCCTACCGTTTTCCTGACCTGGAAGAAGCACGGGAGCTCCTTGAAATCCGGGCTTCGGGAGCGGACGACGATCCCGAGACCGTCGCCGCCATGGTCCATGTCGCTTCGCAGATCCTCCAGCCCGTCCTCACATTCAACCGGGACGAGACCGAGCGGCGCAAGCAGGATGCCGCGGACTCGGTGAAGCCCGTGTTCATCCACCTCAAGAAGAATGAGATGCTGGTTCGCGAAGGAGAAAAGGTGGACGCCGAAGACCTCATCAAGCTGCGAGGACTGCGGCGGGCGGGGGCGGACCAGAATCGGTGGCTCACTTTCCTCGCCATCCTGGCTTTCAGCGTCCTGGCCATGAAATCGGTCGTACGGGAATCGCCTCGCCACGCTCCCTCCCTGCGCATGGAAAACCGGGATTACGTTTTCCTTGCCGTCCTCATGGTCGTTCTCGTTTCCGCGAGCCGCTTCACCGGCTGGCTTGCCGACAGCATGTCCGACGGATCCTTGTATCTTTCGGGGAAAAACCTGATTTACGCTCTTCCTCTCACGGCCGGAGCCATGATGACGGCCGTTTTTTTCGGCGTCACTCTCTCGCTGCTCTTTTCCCTGTTGCTCACTCTTTTCGTTGGAATGCTGCTGGGCGCGGACTTCGAGCTTTTCCTGTACTTTCTCGGGGGCTGCTTCGTCGCCACTCACGCCGTAATGCCGTGCCGGGATCGCATGGCTCCCATTCGAGCCGGGCTGCTGACGGGGGTGGCCAACATGTTTCTGGTGGTCATGGCCGCCCTTCTTCACGACGGAGGGTCCGTCCTGACCACGACCGTCGGCCTTCTGTTCGGGTTTTTCGGAGGTCTTTTCGCCGGGGTGCTGGTGGCGGGATTGACGCCTCTGGCGGAGATGCTCTTCGGCTACACCACGGACACCCGCCTTCTCGAGCTGGCCACCATGGACCAGCCCCTCCTGCAGGAGCTCATGGTTCAGGCGCCGGGCACCTACCACCACAGCATTATCGTGGGCAACATGGTGGAAGCCGCAGCCCAGACCATCGGGGCCAATTCTCTCCTGGCCAAGGTGGCCGGCTACTACCACGACATCGGGAAAATCAAGAAGCCTCTTTACTTCATCGAAAACCAGTTCGAATGCGAAAACCGCCACGAAAAGCTCGCTCCTTCCATGAGCAGCCTCATTCTCATCTCCCACGTGAAGGAGGGTATCGAAATGGGGCGCAAGAACGGGCTGGGAAAGCCCATCCTGGACATCATCAGCCAGCACCACGGCACCAGCCTCATTTCCTTCTTTTACAAAAAGGCCCTGGAAGCCCGGGAGAAGGCTCAGCACACCAAAGGGGCCGAATTGCCTCCCATAGACATCGACGACTATCGTTATCCCGGCCCCAAGCCCCAGACCAAGGAGGCGGGACTGGTCATGCTGGCCGATATCGTGGAAGCCGCCTGCCGGTCTCTTTCCGAGCCCACTCCCGCGAGAATTCAGGGCATGGTCAACAAGCTCATCAACAACGCCTTCATCGACGGCCAATTGGACGAGTGCGAGCTGACCTTGAAGGACATGCACAGCATCGCCAGGAAGTTCAACCAGATTCTGTCCACCGTGCATCACAAGCGCATCGAGTATCCGTCCGTTTCTTCGGGGGAATCGAAAGGGAAAGGCAATGAGCCGGATTCGCATCAGCGTGAATCAAGATCGGATTCCGATTCGGGAGCGAAGCATCGAGAAAGCGGCCGAAACGATCTTAAGCGCCTTGGGCTACACTGATGCGGAGCTGAGCGTGCTCGTGGTGGACGACGACGAGATGGCTCGGCTCAACGGCCAGTATCGCCGGATCCCCTCCACCACCGACGTGCTTTCCTTTTCCATGTTGGAAGGGGAGCTCGGCGACGTCTGCCCCGAGCTCCTCGGCGACGTGGTCCTTTGCGCTCCCGTGGCCCGTCGCATGGCCCTGCGCGGAGGCTTCCCCCTGCAAGAGATCCTGGATATTCTGCTCATCCACGGCATCCTCCATCTCCTGGGCTACGATCACGTCCAAAGCCCGGAAGAGGCACGCCTCATGGAGGCCCGATCCTTGGAGATGCTCGCGCTCCTGGGACACTCCCCCGAAAGCTTCCACTGGTATCTGCGAGGAGAAGACGCCCCTTGACGGGCGGGAGGGGACCATTCCACGATTTTACGGCCGTCCCGCCGCCAAGCCCTCTCCCCCGTCCGAGCGGGGCTGAAGTCCCCGCGCCGGCCATTGGAGAAGGACGCTGAAGCGCCCTTGTGCGGGAATCGGGATCCCCGGGGTTTTAAAGTTAGGGAATGCTCCCGGCGGGAGGCGAGAGCCGGAGGGCTTTTCGTTGGATCCCCTCTTTATTTTCCATCCGTACGCTCCTTCCGGTTTGCTCTTGCCCCTTCCTTCGGAAGCCGATAATTTAAACAACCGATTAAACGCTTGGGCCCATGGAGGAGGGGGACATGAACGAGCGAGAGATCAACCGGTACTGGAAGGAGATCATCAACACCATGAACGACGGCTTGGTGCTCATCGGCCCCGACGGGACCATCATGATGGTGAACCGGGCCTTGGAGCGCCTCACGGGCTACGACCGCCAGGAGATCCTGGGACGTCCCTGCACGGCTTTCAACTGCGACGCCTGCGAGATCGCCCGCAACCGGGGCAAAAGCAAATGGTGCCTGCTTTTCGAAGAAGGAGTCCTGAGCACCAAGCAGTGCATGATCATGCGCAAGGACGGCTCCTACCTGCCCGTTCTGAAAAACGCCTCTTTGCTCAAAGACGACGAGGGCGCGGTCTTGGGAGCCGTGGAAACCTTCACGGACGTTACGGAGATTTACAAGCGAGACCGGAAGATCGAGGAGCTCAGCCGGCAACTGGACGCCGGGGGAGGGCGGTTCCAGGGAATGATCGGGGAATCCGCCGCCATGCAGAGGATTTTCGGCATCCTGGAGAAAGCGGCTCAAAGCGACGCCCCGGTCATCGTTTACGGAGAAAGCGGCACGGGCAAGGAGCTGGCGGCACGGGCCGTCCACGACCTGGGACGGCGCAAGGACGGGCCCTATATCCAGGTGAACTGCGCGGCCCTCAACGAATCCCTGCTGGAAAGCGAGTTTTTCGGCCACGTCAAGGGGGCGTTCACCGGGGCCTACCGCCATCGGGAAGGACGTTTCGAGGCGGCCCACGGAGGGGACGTCTTCCTCGACGAGATCGGGGACGTTCCCCTGTCCATGCAGGTGAAGCTGTTGCGGGTCCTGGAAACCAAGCAGTTCGAGCGCGTGGGGGACCATCGGCCCGTTTCCGTGGACATTCGCCTCATCGCCGCCACCAACCGCGATCTGGAAAAGCTCGTTCGGGAGAATCGATTCCGCGAGGACTTCTTTTTCCGCATCAACGTCATCCCCATTCATCTGCCCCCCTTGCGCCAACGCATGGAGGACGTGCCCCTGCTGGTGGAGCACTTCATCCGCCAGTTGCGCTCCCGCAGCGGCAAAGACATCACCGGGCTGAGCCCCGACGCCATGCAGCTTTTGATGAGCTATTCCTGGCCGGGAAACGTTCGAGAGCTCAAAAGCGTTCTGGAGTACGCCTTCGTCATCGCGGAAAAGGGCCCCCTCCGGCCCGACCATCTGCCCGCGACCTTTGCCCGTCGGGAGGGCGACCCATGTCCGAGGCCCCTTGCCGACGCGCATCCCCGCGAGGAGGACGACGAGAGGACGGCTCTCGTGGAGGCGTTGCGTCAAGCGGGAGGCAACCAGACCCGGGCGGCCACGATCCTGGGCATCAGCCGGGTGACGGTATGGAACCGCATGAGAAAATACGGCATCGACCTCAAGCGGGTGATCACTTCCTGAGGTCCACGTTGCTCGCCGGGCCGGGAAAGGACGGTGGCTGGGGCTGAGAGGAGAAAAATTTTCGGGCTCGCTCCTCGTACACGGACATGAGGAAAATGGTCGCGAAAGGCTGGGTGAACAAGGAAAGAATGACGGAGCTTCCCAAGGCCGAGATCCCCACGAAGAGGAGGGCGGCGATGGCCTGCTCCCCCACTTGGTCGCGACTGACCATGGCGAAGCTGGCTTTCACGGCGTCCACGAGGCCGAGATCGCGGTCCGCCATGAGAGGCAGCATGTAGAGACAGACGAAAGTCAGTCCCGCGGCCACGGCGATACCGGGAAGCACCAGCAGGAACAGCCCGATAACGACGACCACGAGGGCCGCGGCGGAAAAGAGCAGCAAGGGCAGGAACAGCCTCATCTGGGAGAAAAGGTCCTGAATGCGGGGCTCTCGCCCTTCCCGTATCATGCGCAGGATGGAATGCATGTATCCCGCCGTGAGCACGGGGGCCAGCACCATGAAGGTCACTCCCGAAACCGCCAGCAGCACCAGGGTCGAGAGAACCAAGGGAACGATGAAGCGCAGCATCAGGTTCCAGGCCGTCAGAAAATGTTGCTTGAAATCCATGGGAGGCCCTTCCGTTTTTTCATGCGTTGCGGGATATGCTTTCCAAATCTCTTCGATGGAAGAACAACCTTCGAAGGATAGCAGAGGATGGCGGGAGACTCAAGGCGACGATCTTCCCTTGGGCTCGAAGAGGGCCTCGCCCGGCATAAGTGGTCCGTCAAGCAAATTTCTTTGCTTTGCGAATCGTCCCCGGGAGGGAGGGCGTCCCCGCCCTCCTTGCGGATGGATCGCGATCCCGGGACCGAGGGCGGGACGCCCTCGCTCCCGGGAAAGCCCGACGCCCAATGTCGATGGAGTTCGTTGACGGACCGATAAGGGCTTCGGCCGCTTTGAAAAATATGCCAAGGGAGGGGAGGGTCTTTCGCGGGCGACCGTCCCTTCACCACGAGCAATTCTCCACCGCCCGCCGCACGGCTCCTTCCAAGGAAGCGGAAGCCTCGATCCCCTTGTAGGCCTTGCGCACCACCCTGCGGGATTGGCGGGAAAGGGGGGGCTTGGGCCTTTGACTCATCAGATGGTACAGCAGCAGCGTGAAGACCGTCCTCGGGTCCTCCCCCTTTCGCTCGCGCTCCTTCATGAAATCCACCAGCTCCCGGGGCAGTCCTTCCCAGATCAGCGTATCGAAGGAGGGAAGCCAGCGAGCGTCCCGCTGCAGATGAAAGTCCGCGAGGATCCAGAATTTATTCCGGGAAGCCGCCGGGAAGCCGCCGCCTTCGACATCCATGGAGAGGGAGAGGCTTTCGATGTCCGGGGAACGTTCTCGCTCGCAACTTCGCTCGAAGAGGATTTTTTCCTTTACGAGCCTCGGCGTCTTCCTGCAGCGGGGGGAGGCGACGGAGGCTTTTGCGGCGACGCTTCCCAGACCTCCCCATCCCGCCGCCCTCATGTGGGGCGTTTTGCGCAGCTTGGGCAGGTCCTTGGCCCGCTCGCCTTCCGACCGGGGGGCCAGGGCGAACAGGTGGGTATGAGGGCTCACGAGCTGGTAGGGCAGGGCCAGCTCCAGGACGGCGTCCCGGTCCCGAAGGGGCTGCATGAGAGCGTGGGCCCCCATGCGCGCCAAGGTCGAGGCTTCCGGGGCGGCATCTTCTTCGTGCGGGAAGAGCACTTGACAGCCTCGCTCCACCAAGGTGCCGTCGGCCAACCGGGCCCGGAAGCTCACTTCTCCCCGGGGCTCCTCGTCGAACCAGGCGAAGTAGCGGAGGGCTTCTCCCGCATAGACGGGGCCGGAGGATTCGGGAAAGACCTTGCGCGGAGGAAGGGGCCAGCTCACCTCCGCCTTCACGGTCCCGGGGGTGCGGATTCGCCTGAAGTGGGCCACGACCTTTCGCGCCATGTCCTCCCCCGGATAGGCCGTTTCCGCCGCTCCCTCCGTGGACGCGGCCAGTTGGCGAACGAGCCCTTCGGAAACGGCGGCCCCCACCCCCACGGTGAACAGCCGGTGCCCCGACCGCCTGGCCGCCTTGACGATGTTCCGGCCGTCCCACACTTCCCCGTCGGTGACGAGCAGCACCGACCGCGGAAGCTCGGGAGGGCCCGGCAGATCGAAGGCCGCCTCGAGGGCCGCGCCCATTTCCGTTCCCCCCATGTCGGCGTCCAGTCTTTCCACGAATCGTCGGGCCTTTTGCAAATGCACCTCGTCGGCGGGCTCCTGGCGGGGAAAAAGGGCCTGGTGGCGGGTCCCGAAGGCCACGAAGTTGAAAAAATCCCCGGGGGCCAATTCGTCGAGGATGGCCGCCAGGGCTTTTTTAGCCTGCCGGATGGAGTCGCCGCCCATGGAGCCCGAGCAGTCCACGACGATCTTGAAGCTTTGCGGCTCGTCCGTCGCCCGCCGAGGAAATTCGGGACGGAAGAAGGCCGCGACCACGTGCCCCTTCAAATCCCGCCCGCACGCGGCCCCGCCCTCGAAGGCTCCCCGGTCCGCCCGAAACGTCACAACCAGGTCCCGGTCCATGGCTTCCCGCCCGCCGGCCAAGGTCACCACCGTCGCCTCGTCGCCCTTCTCTTGGGCGACGGCGTGGGAAGGACTTTGAACGGAGGCTTCGCGGAGCATGCCCGAGACCTCGAGGCTCAGGTCGTAAAGGTGCTCCACCCACAGATCGTCCTCCGGGGCTTGGTGGGGCCGCAGACCGGCTTTTTCGGGATCGCCGTAGCGGGGAGCCAGGGTGGTGGGAAGGAAAAAGCGCACCTCGCCGTCTCGCCAATCCAGAAACATGGCGAAGCGAAAAGCGATCTCCGCCGTCTCCCCGGGAAGCAGGTTGCCCACGCTCACGGTGTACAGATTGGGCTCCGCCTGCTCCAGAAGCACCGCCCCGTCTCCGTCCGTGACGGCTTCCTCGTACCGGTCCTCCGCTTGCGCCGCCTCCAGAATCCGGCTTTCCAGCAGCCGCTCGCCCATGCGCGCCTTGAAGTCCAGCAGGACGGCGTCCAGGGGCAGGGGAAAGGTGTAGACCGCTTCGACGTTCTCCTCCTCTCCGTTGCGGTAGCGCTGGGTGATCGTCACTTCCGCCAGCAAGTCCCGGATTCCTCCCCGGACCTCCATGCCTTGGAAGGGCACCGCCTTTCCCTTGGAGGTCTTCAATTCGGCCGCGGCTTCCGACACTCTCATGGCTCTTCCTCCCTTTCCGCCACTATTCGGCGATAAAGCTCCATCACGCCCCGAGCGAACCGCTTGAATTCCTCGGGCGTGAACCCCGTCTCGCGAGGTTCCAGGTGCAGCTCCACCCCCCGGGCGACGAGCAATCGGCTCCAAACCTCCACGTCCCCCGGCTTGGGGCGAGGCGTCTCGGGCGGAAGCGGTCCTCGCCCGTCCCTTTCCAGCAGCTCCCCGATGCGCTCCAAAGACAATCCCGCCCGGCGCCACTTGCGGATGGCCAGCAACTGCTCCACGTGGCGCTGGGTGTAGTAGGCCCCCCGGCTCACCCCTTCCGGCCGATCCAGGACCCCCTGCTGGATGTAGTAGCGCACCGTCCGCTTGGGCAGATCCAGCAGCCGGCACAGTTCGTCGAGAGTGAGCTTGCGTTCCCTTTCCATCGTGACAGTGTTTATATCGGTTCGACTGTATCGAATCAAGGGGTTTCTTGAACTTTTTTTCCCTTTTGGATAACGTGCGCCAAAGGGATTTCCCGCAAGGGGAGGAGAGGCGCCACCATGCGGCGCAAAGACTTCAGGGAGGCTTCGGGGAGGGCTCGCGCCTGCCGGCGGGAGGCGGCGGGCCCGAGGCCAAGTCCCCGAACAGGAGGGGAGAGGACTCATGAATTTTTGGAAGCAGCACGCTCCGGAGCTGGTCACCGATCTGTACGAATTCACCATGGCGGCGAGTTACTGGCGGGAAAAGATGTTCGAGGAAGCCACCTTCAGCCTTTTCGTTCGCGACTACCCGCCTCGACGGGCCTATTTCGTGGCGGCCGGACTGGAGCCCCTCCTGGAGACGCTCCTGGATTTCCGCATGAGCTCGTCCTCCTTGGAGTATCTGGAATCCACCGGCATTTTCCCCGGCGAGTTTCTAGGCTACCTCGAGGATTTGCGCTTCACGGGCACCGTGCGCGCCATGCCCGAAGGCCGGATTTTCTTCGCCGACGAGCCCCTGCTGGAGATCGACGCCCCCATCATCCAGGGGCAGTTGGTGGAAACTCTCGTGATGAACGCCCTTCACTTGGACGTTCTCGCGGCTTCCAAGGCCGCCCGCTGCGTTCACGCCGCCGGGGGCAGGGGCATCGTCGATTTCTCCCTGCGCCGCACCCAAGGCATCGACGCCGGCATGAAGGTCGCCCGCTGCAGCTACATGACGGGCTTTCAAGGGACCAGCAACGTTCTGGCCGGCAAGGTCTATTCCATTCCCGTTTTCGGCACCATGGCCCATTCCTACATCACCAGCTTCGACCACGAGATGGACGCCTTCTCCACCTATGCCCGGACCTTTCCCGACGCCACCGTCCTTCTCATCGACACCTACGACACCCTCAGCGGTGCGGAAAAGGCCGTCGAAATCGCTCGCCGCCTCGAGAAGCAAGGGAAAAAGCTGGGAGGGGTGCGCCTGGACAGCGGGGACTTGGCGGATCTGAGCCGCAAGGTGCGCCGCATTTTTCGGGACGCCGGCCTGGAGGACGTGAAAATCCTGGCGAGCGGCGGGCTGGACGAATACAAGGTGGCGGATTTGCTGGACGCCGGGGCGGAGATCGATCTCATCGCCATCGGCTCCAAGCTGGGGGTCTCCGCCGACGCCCCTTGTCTGGACATGGCCTACAAGCTCGTGGAGTACAAGGGGCGTCCCGTGTTGAAGCTCAGCCCCGGCAAGCGCACCTGGGTGGGGAAGAAGCAGGTGTTTCGCTTCCACGACAAGGACGGAAAAATGGAGCGGGACATCCTCGGGCTGGACTCCGAAGACTACGCCGAAGGTAAGCCCCTTCTGGAACGGGTTGTGGTGGATGGGCGGCTCCAGCGGCCTCTCGAATCCATGGAAGCCGTCCGCCGGCGCTTCGCCCGGGAGTGGGAAAGCCTGCCCGAGCCATTGCGGGCCATCCGTCCTTCATGCGTTTACCCGGTGGATGCGAGCCTCGCCCTGGAAAAACTGGAAGAGACCGTGGCTTCGGAGAAGGAGCGGGAAGAGATTCGCTCCTGAACGGCGAGCTTCACAGGCTCCGTTGCCAGACGAAGAGCTGGCGGGATCCCCCTCCTCGGGGAAGGCGGTATTCGAAGCGCTCGCGAAGAACCAGGAAGCCGGCTCCGCCGGGGTGATCCACCGAGGGAGGGGTTGCTTGCGGGCCCGCCCACCAAGCGAGGAAGCCCCCGGAGCCAAGGATCCCCGGAGCCCAACGAGCCAGTTGTCTCTCTTCCAGCTCCAAAGCTCTCAGGATCACCCCCCGGAAGCCCCCTTCGTTCCCGAAACCGCCTGAAGCGGAAAAATCCTCCCATCGTCCCTGCACCGCTCGAAGCCCCTTCAAGCCGAGACGGGCGACCAGGACTTTCAGGAAGCTCGCCTTTTTGCGCCGGGCTTCCAGAAGGGTCACGTCCAGCGAAGGGTGGAGGACTTTCAAAGGGACCCCGGGAAATCCCGCCCCGGAGCCCACGTCCAGGACCCTGCCTTCGCGGGGGAGGCGCTCGGCGGGCAGAAAGGAATCGAGGAAGTGCTTGACGGCCATTTCTTCGGGGTCGGTGATGCGGGTGAGGTTCACCTTGCGGTTCCACTCCAGGAGGAGTCGCCGGTGAAGATCGCACTGCCGGAGCTGTTCCGGCGTTAAATTGACGCCCGCTTGGGAGGCCGTTCGTCGCAGGATGTCAATGAATCGGCATTCAGTCATGAAGGGGGTCGCGAAAAAAAAATGATCGAGGGGGGTTGAATTTTAAAATCGACGTGGTTATTGTCTAACTCAGACGACGTTGTGTCGCCTTCTCCTAACCCCTCCTGTCCCTGCCCGGCCTCCCCCTCCGGCCGGGCAGGGTTCTTTTTTGCGTCAAAGTCATGACGGGCTCTTCCAGCCTTCCCCATCCCAAACCCCCAACAGGGTCCCCGAGCCCGACACGTCGTACCCTCCCAAAGCCTCCACCATGCGTCGGAATTCCGCCGACCCTACGATATCGAGAAGCATGCGGATTTTCGGGTCCTCCCACTCGGCTTCGGGAACGATCAGATCGTAGCGCTCCCGGGCCACGGGGATGAAGTCCAGGCCCAGGGCCTTGGCGGCGGCGTAGATGGCCATGCCGGCTTGGGCGCGGCCGCTGAGCACGTTCACGGCCACGGCCATGTGGGTGAACTCGTCCTCGTCGTAGCCTTGAATGGCGTCGGGGGAGAGACCGAGGCGCTCCATTTGGTAGTCCAGGAGGATGCGGGTGCCGGAGCCGGCCTGGCGGTTGACGAAGCGAACGTCGGGGCGGAGCAGGTCCTCGACCCCTTGGAGGTTCAGGGGGTTTCCGGGGGAGACGAGGAGCCCTTGCTCCCGCATGGCCAATTGCACCACGCGAACGGGGACGCCCTTGAGATACCGGGCGATGTACGAAAAATTGTAGTCTCCCGATTCCGTGTCCAGCAGGTGGGATCCCGCCAGATGGGTCTGCCCCCGGCGCACGGCCATGATGCCTCCCAGACTGCCCACGTTGCTCGAAGACAGATGAACGCGGCTGTCCCGGCGCTTCAGCTCGTTGGCCAGCAGATCGACGGTGTTGTCGTGACTGCCGATCATGATGAGGGTGTGGTCCAGCTCCTCGCGAGGGCGCAGAAGGCGAATGGAGACCGTTTCGCTCACGTCAACGCCTTCCTTTTCCCGGGGGATGCGAAACATGCCGTCGGCGCGGGTGAGGGAGGTGAGGACGCCGGCGCCCCGTTGCAGGGGCATGGCCACGAGCTTGCCTTGCACTCGCCCCAGGATGACCCGCACGAATTCCTCGATCCCCAGCTTGGAGGGCATCTTTCGCCCCACCTCCGCTTCCACGCTGGGAAATTCGGGACAGGACAGCCCCTGGAGGGAATGCAGGAGGGGACGGACGAACTGTTCGAAGGCCAGGATGGCGGAAACGGGATAGCCGGGGATTCCCACCACCGGCTTGCCCCGGATGCGGCCCAGGACCGTGGGCTTTCCGGGCATCATGGCGACCCCGTGGACCCACATTTCCCCCATCTCCCGAACGAGCCCGGCAGTGTAGTCCTCGGAGCCCGCCGAAGAGCCGGCGTTCACCAAAACGACGTCGGCGGGGGATTCCACCGCCTCGACGAACATGGCCTTGAGGGTCTCGTAATCGTCGGCGATAACGGGTCGCAGCAGAGGATCGCCTCCGCATTCCTCCACCATGGCCGAAAGGACGGTGCCGTTGAATTCCACGATGCGCCCCGGAGGCAGCTCCGTCGCTTGGGCGGCCGGCGTCACTTCCGTTCCCGTGGGCTGAATCCACACCCGGGGCCGCCGATGCACGTTCACCTCCAGGACCCCGGCCGCCAGCAAAGCCCCCAGATCCGCCGGCCGCAACCGGTGCTGCAAGGGCAGGAGCAGCTCCCCGGCCACCATGTCCTCGCCCACCTTGCGCACATGCTGCCAGGGAAAAGCCGCCGAACGGATCTCCGCCTTCTTCCCGGCGAGCTCCACTTGCTCGATCATGATCACGGCATTGCAATCCGCCGGAAGAGGGTCTCCCGTGTCGATCTCGAAAGCCTCCTCTCCCAGCTCGAGCCTCCGGGGACTGACGTCGCTGGCGCCGAAGGTGTCCTTGGCCCGAACGGCGATGCCGTCCATGGCCGCTCCGTGGTAATGGGGGACGGAGCGAAGGGCCGTCACGGGCCCCGCCGTCGCTCGGTGCAGTCCTTCCACTACCGGCACCCGCTCGGAAGGGGTCCTCAGGGAGAAAGTCTTCTCGAGCCAGAGGGCGCGGGCTTCCTCCAACGTCTTCATCTTCAAGTAAATGTTTCGCTGGGTGGACTTCATGAATGACTCGCTTTTGTCGAATGGCACGCTCCGCGCCAGTCGCTTGGAATCCGTTCCTCTCGCTATCGGGATTGCGATGACGACCGGCGCAAAGCCGTTTCCTTGACTAACCACTCGTACACTCGCCGACGCAGCCGGCTTCCGCAAGACGCCCGCAAGGGGCCGGGCTACGGACAACCGCGAGCCTTTCCGGGAAAAGCCGGCTTCGAAACGCAAAACGGCGCTGCCGACGAACCCCTCAGCTCGGCCGCGCCTCCCGCCCTCGGGGGCCGCCGGGAGTGTCTTGCAGTTGAACGACTTGAGCCGCAAGATCGTCCCGAATGCGGTCGGATCGAGGGAAGTCCTTGGCCCGCCGGGCTTCCTGTCGCTCCCGGATGCGCTCTTCCACGTCTTCTTCGGCAAGACCCGTCTCCTTGAGCTTCAAGCTCCGCTGCTCCTCCAGAAAGACGCGAGGCTCGCGCTCGAGGAGGGCCAGAATGCGCCCGTGCTCCCGCAGGGCGGCGACGCCCTTGCGAGCCAGCGCCGCGGCGGGGCCCTTGAGCTTCTTTTTGCCGAATTTGTCCAGGAATCGCTGGAGGTGCCGTTGCAAGTCGAACAGCAGCCCGATGGCCTGGGCCGTGTTGAAATCGTTGTCCATGGCCTCCCGGAAATGCTCGCCCAGTTGCTTCGCGCGCTGGTGGAGCTCGGCGTCCAGGGCTTCGAGTGCCTTGTCTTCCGGCTCCCGACCGGAAGCGTCTCCCGTCCGCTCCTCCGCTTCTTCCAGGGTCTGGTAAAGGCGCTCCAGGCTTCTCTCCGTTTCGGCGATGGCCTCGTCGGAAAAATCCACGGGACTGCGGTAGTGCTTGCTCAAGACGAACAATCGCAGGGCTTCGGGATGGACGGTTTCGAGAATGTCGCGAATGGTGAAGAAATTGCCCAGGGATTTGGACATCTTTTCGTTGTTGACGTTGACGAAGCCGTTGTGGATCCAGTAGCGCACGAAGGGGGCGTCGAAAGCCGCCTCGCTTTGGGCGATCTCGTTCTCGTGATGGGGAAAGATCA
>Ga0180435_10002843_pt1 | contig 17541 bp, 15 predicted proteins | sample SS_ome_3_FD_132467 | JGI IMG/M metagenome (GOLD analysis project Ga0180435, IMG submission 132467) | Hypersaline lake sediment archaeal communities from the Salton Sea, California, USA - SS_3_S_1 metaG | ecosystem: Environmental > Aquatic > Non-marine Saline and Alkaline > Hypersaline >...
GGTCCTGAGCTTCTTCGCACTCGGCCTTCGCATCATCGAACAGTACCCCAAACGACTATCCATCGCAAGGAGTCCACTTCATGCTGCTTGAAACTGGGGGCGGGTCAGGGAGAAGAAATGGGAGCAGGCGCGGACGAAAGACACATGCGGCTGGCCCTGCGGCTCGCGGCTCGCGGGCGCGGCCGGGTGGAGCCGAACCCGATGGTCGGCGCGGTCGTCGTGCGCGGCGGCACGGTCATCGGCAAGGGCTGGCACCGGCGGTTCGGCGGACCGCACGCGGAGGTGAACGCCGTGCTCGACGCGGGCGGCCGCGCGGCCGGCGCGACCGTGTACGTCACGCTCGAGCCGTGCGCTCATTTCGGCAAGACGCCGCCGTGCGCGGGCTTCCTGGTGGAGCACAAGGTCGGCCGGGTCGTCGTGGCCTGCCGCGACCTTTTTCCCGAGACGGCGGGCAAGGGAATCGCGCGCCTGCGGAGGGCGGGCGTCCACGTCGAGGTCGGCCTGCTGGGGAACGAGGCCCGCTCCCTGAACGCGCCGTTCTTCAAGCTCGTCTCGACGGGAATGCCGTACGTCACGGCGAAGTGGGCGATGACGCTCGACGGCAAGATCGCCACGAAGTCGGGCGACTCGATGTGGATATCGTCGGAAGAGGCGAGGAAGTGCGCCCACAAGGTCCGCGGGCGGGTGGACGCCGTCGTCGTCGGAATAGGGACCGTCCTGGCCGACGACCCGGAGCTGACCTGCCGGCTGGCCCGCGGGCGGACGCCCAAGCGCGTGGTGCTCGATACGCGGGCGCGACTGCCGCTCGGCTCGAAGCTGGTCCGGAGCGCCGGGGAGACGCCGGTCGTCGTCGCCGTCTCTGAGAGGGCGCCGGCGAAGCGGGCCGAGGCGCTGATGAAGCATGGCTGCAAGGTCGTGACGTTCCCGGAGAAAGGCGGACGGGTCGACGTCGTCCGCGTGCTCGAATGGCTTGGCTCGATGCGCGTGACCAACGTGCTGGTCGAGGGCGGGGGCGAGGTGCTCGGCTCGTTCTTCGACGCGAAGGTGGTCGACGAGGTGCTCGCCTTCATCGGGCCGAAGGTCGTCGGCGGCCGGGGCAAGTCGCCGGTGCTGGGAGGCGGCGTCGCAAGACTCACAGATGCCGCGGAGTTCGATCTTGTCGAAAGCAGGCGGTTCGGGAGCACCGTCCTGGTCCACGCCCGCGCGAAATCAGGGTGAGGCGGATTCGCGCGGCAGTTTCATCATCTTCCGCATCTTGCGGCCTGTTTTTTCGAGCGGGAGTCGCTCGTCCTGCTTTTCCAGTTTGTTGAACCTGGGGCGGCCCTTTTTGTTCTCGCGGACCCACTCGCGGGCAAACGAGCCGCTCTTGATCTCGGCCAGTATCTTCTTCATCTCCGCGCGGGTCTTCCCGGTGACGATGCGCGGCCCGCGTGTCAGGTCGCCGTACTCGGCCGTGTTGCTGATGGCCTTGCGCATGTGGGTCAGGCCGCCCTGGGCGAGCAGTTCGACGATGAGCGAAAGCTCGTGGAACACCTCGAAGTATGCGACCTCGGGCCGGCAACCGGCATCGGTCAGGACCGAGAACGCTTCCTTGACAAGGGCGGACACGCCGCCGCAGAGGACGACCTGCTCGCCGAACAGGTCGGCCTCGGTCTCCTCCCTGAACGTGGTCTCGACGCCGCAGGCGCGCAGGCATCCGATGGCTCCGGCGTAGGCGAGCGCGGTCTTCAGGGCTTTCTTCGAGGCGTCCTGGTGCACGGCGACGAGACAGGCCAGCCCCCGCCCCGCCATGTATTCCGAACGGACGTGCCGGCCCGGCCCTTTCGGCGAGACCATGATCACGTCGATGCCGTCGGGCGGCTCTATCAGGCCGAAGACGATGTTGAACCCGTGTGCGAACGCAAGCGCATCGCCCTTATCGAGACCGGGCGCGATCGCCTTCCTGTAGACGTCGGCCATCGCCTCGTCGGGCAGGAGGACCATGACGACGTCGCCCCGCCTCGCGGCCTCGGCTATGGAGACGGGCTTGAAGCCGTCCTTCACGGCGAGCCGTCGGCCGGGGCCCTGTCGCTGGCCGACGACGACGCGGACGCCGCTGTCGCGCAGGTTGAGCGCGTGTGCGCGGCCCTGGTTGCCGTAGCCGATCACGGCCACGGTCCTGCCCTTGAGATGCTTGGGACTGCCGTCCTTCTGCGAGTAGAACTTCGCCATTCGTGGGGACTTCCCGCGGGTGAACGGTTCCGGAGCCCGGCGTCAGTTGCTTTTTCGCCCGCCGGTGCCCCTGGCGGTGCGGGCGCCTTTCTTTGCGGACTCTTTCGGGCGGAGGTCCCGCGTCGCCTTGCCCGCACGCCACATCTCGGAGTTGCCGATTACGTCGAGTTCCTTGCTCAACTGCTTCTGGTAGTCGGGCTTGCCGCAGGCCGACAGCACGCGTTTGGTTTCGGCGCCGGATGCGACCCGCTTGTAGAGCTCGTTGAAGACGGGCAGAACGGCCTTCCTGAACTTCGGCTTCCAGTCGAGCGCGCCGCGCTGCGCGGTTGCGGAGCAGTTGGCGTACATCCAGTCCATCCCGTTCTCGTCGACGAGCCGGATCAAGCTTTGCGTGAGTTCCTCGACGGTTTCGTTAAACGCCTCGCTCGGGCTGTGTCCGTGCTTCCGCAGGACCTCGTACTGTGCCTCCATTATTCCGGCGAGCGCTCCCATGAGGACGCCGCGCTCTCCGGTCAGGTCGCTGTAGACCTCTTTCTTGAAGGTGGTCGGAAAGAGGTAGCCCGATCCGATGGCGATGCCGAGCGCGATGCATCGTTCGCGGGCGCGCCCGGTCGCGTCCTGTTCGACGGCGAAGCTCGAGTTGATTCCGGCGCCGGAGAGGAAGTTGCGGCGGACGGACGTGCCGGAGCCCTTGGGCGCGACCATGATGACGTCGACGTCTTGGGGCGGGATCACGCCGGTCTGCTTCCTGTAGACGACCGAGAAACCGTGTGAGAAGTAGAGCGCGTCGCCGGGGTTCAGGCACTTCCTGATGACGGGCCAGATGGCCTTCTGCGCCGCGTCGGAGACGAGCATCTGGATGATCGTTCCGCGCTGCGCGGCCTCTTCGATCTCGAACAGCGTCTTGCCGGGCTTCCAGCCGTCCTTCTTCGCGCGGTCCCAGTCCTTCTTGAACCGCTTGGCCTGGCCGATGATGACGTTGAAGCCGTTGTCCTTCATGTTGAGCGCCTGGGCGGGCCCCTGGACGCCGTATCCGATGATGGCTATGGTCTCTTTCCGGAGCACGGTGCGGGCCTTGCTCATTGGGAATTCCTTGCGCATCACGACTTCTTCCTTCTTGCCGCCGAAATCGACCAGTGCCATTTACGTCTCTCCTTTCGTTGTTGGTGAGGTGAATCCTGTGCCGGGCCTGCGCCCGTTCATTCATCTTTCACGCCGCGCGACATCGCAATACGCCCGGACCGCACGACCTCCCTGATGCCGTAGGGCCGGCACAGGGAGATGAACGCATCGACCTTCGCCTCGGGGCCCGAGAGCTCGATGCTGATGTCGCGATGGCTGATGTCGACGACCTTGCCTCGGAACACGCCGACGAGCTCGATGATCTCGCCCCGCTTGCCGGCCGGCGTGGCGACCTTGACGAGCATCAGGTCGCGCTCGACATACGGCCGGTCCGACAGGTCCTGAACCTTGAGGACGTTGATGAGCTTGCGGAGCTGTTTGATGACCTGCTCGATGATGGCGTCGTCGCCGTGGACCACGATGGTCATGCGCGAGACGTCGGGGTCCTCGGTCTCGCCGACGTTCAGACTGTCGATGTTGTAGGCCCGCGCGGCGAAGAGACTGGATATGTGCGCGAGCACGCCCGCCTCGTTCTTGACCAGAGCGGATATGAGGTGTTTCACCTGTGCGCCTCCTTACGCCAAGTCGATCATCTTGTCGATGCGCTCGCCCGGCGGGACGATGGGGAACACGTTTTCCTCGCGGTCCACGTGGAAGTCGAGGAGGACCGGGCCGTCTATCGCGAGTGCCTTTTCAAGCGCCGGGCGCACCTCCTCGTTCGTCATCACGCGGATTCCCGCGACGCCGTAGGCCTCGGCTACCTTGACGAAGTCGGGGTTGCCGCTGAGCTCGGTGTGCGAGTAGCGCTTCTCGTAGAAATGCTCCTGCCACTGGCGCACCATGCCGAGGTACCCGTTGTTCAGCAGAGCGATCTTGACCGGTGTGTTGTTGCTCGCGACGGTGGCCATTTCCTGGATGTTCATCTGGAGACTGCCGTCGCCGGCGATGTCGAACACGGCGGCGTCGGGCCGGGCGAACTGCGCGCCGATGGCGGCGGGGAACCCGAAGCCCATCGTGCCAAGCCCGCCGGAACTGATGAACTGGCGGGGATGCTTGTACGTGAACCACTGCGCGGCCCACATCTGGTTCTGGCCGACCTCCGTGCAGATGACGGCGTCGCCGCCGGTCACCTCGCGGATCTGCTGGATGATGAACTGGGGCTTCAGCTTGCCGTTGTTTCTGTACGTGAGCTTGTGCTTTTCCTGCCAGCTCTTGATCCGGCCCCACCATTCCGCGCGGTCGCGTCGCTCGATGAGGGGGGTGAACTGGGCCAGTATCTGCCGCGCGTCTCCGACCACCGGCAGGTTGACCTGTACGTTCTTGCCGATGGACGACGGGTCGATGTCGATGTGTATGGTTTTCGCGTGTTCGGCGAACTCGGATATCTTGCCGGTGATGCGGTCGTCGAACCGGGCGCCGACGGCGATGAGGAGGTCGGAGCTCATGACCGCGTAGTTCGCCACCGGCGTGCCGTGCATGCCGAGCATCCGTAGCGCGAGCGGGTGGTCCTCGGGGAACGCGCCGAGCGCCATCAGCGTGGTCGTCACCGGGATGTTGGCGGCCTCCGCGAAGGCGATCAGTTCCTTGTGTGCGCCGGCGGCGATCACGCCCCCGCCGACGTAGAGCACGGGCCGTTCGGACTGGTTGATCATCTCGACCGCCCGCTCGATCTGGCGCGAGTTGCCCTCCACCTCGGGGTTGTAGCCGGGCAGGTCAAACTCGACGGGCGGGTCGCCCTCGACCTTGCTGGTGCTCACGTCGACGGGGATGTCGACGAGGACCGGGCCGCGCCGGCCGGTCGTCGCGATGTACGCCGCCTCGTGGATTATCCGCGGGATGTCCTCGGCGTTGCGCACGAGGTAGTTGTATTTCGTGATGCCGCGCGTGATGCCGACGATGTCGGCTTCCTGGAACGCGTCGTTTCCGATGAGGTCCCGCCTCACCTGTCCGGTGATGGCCAGCATTGGCACCGAGTCGAAGTTGGCGGTCGCTATGCCGGTGACGAGGTTCGTCGCGCCGGGCCCGGACGTGGCGAGGCAACATCCGAGCCGCCCGCTGGCGCGGGCGTACCCGTCGGCCGCGTGCGCCGCGGCCTGCTCGTGGCGCATGAGGACCGCCTTCAGCTTCGAGTCGTAAAGGACGTCGAATATCGGAATGACGACGCCGCCGGGAATCCCGAACAGCGTCTCGACCCCGACGTCAATGAGCGAGTCTATCAGGAGTTGCGCTCCGGTTCTCAATGCCTTGCCGCTCCACTAAAAGAATTGCGCCGGGCGCGTTCCCGCGCGCCCCAGCGCAGTACGCCCTGGCCCCGGCGACGCCGAGGCCGGGGGCTAAAGGATGCCACTGCTGAACGATGTCTTTTCCAAGTGCGCTCCGCCGCCCGCGGCGTCGGGGCGCTGGGAACGGGGCTCGGGCGGCGCCGCCTGGCGCGACCGGCCGGGGCCGTTGGCGCCGGACTCGTACTCGTCGTCGTCCACGGACGCGACATAGCCGGGCTGGCGAGACCGCTCGACCTCTTTCTCATACGCCTCGATGATCTGCTTCTGGACGCGGTCGCGACAGTCCGACTTGATCGGATGCGCGATGTCCGCGTGCAGTTTCGGCCGGCCCTGTTCATCGTGGCTGACTCGATTGGTGCGCAACGTGGCGCCGCAATCGTTGCAATAGGCGGCTCGCACGTGGTTCTTGCCGCCGCACGACGGGCACCGGTCCATCAGCTTGCGGCTGGGCATGGCGAGGAAGCAGCCATGAGTCCCTTCGATGACCTTGATGTCGCGCACGACGAACTCGCCGTCGATCGTGACACTGCAAAACGCCTTCAACTTCTCCATCTTGTCGGAAACCAGTTTCACTTTCACCTCGGTGACGTTCACTGTCGGCCCCCTTCCCTGCCGCGGCGCAACTCCGGCCGCGCGACGGCAACGACGCCCACCTGTCAACCATACTCGCTCGCCCGCTCCCACACGAACGGACGACCCGCAAGGCGCTGCTAGCCCGACCCAGTGGCCGGCATCTCGGTGTGAACCGCGAACGCCTGGCCTATCCCTCGGGCATGTGCGCGCTCGGCGACCTCGGCCGCCCGGCCCGCGGTGTCAAGAAGTGCGTAAACCGCCGAGCCGCTCCCAGATACAACGGCAACACCAGAAGCCGCCTCTGCCAACAGTTCCTGCGCCCCGGCAACCGCCGGGGCCATGGCACAGGCCGTTTCGCCCAGCCGGTTGAACAAGGCCGAGCGAACGGCGCTAAAATCCCCGTTTGCAAGGGATTCGAGAAGCACAGTAGCGCTCTGTTTTCTGCTTGTCAAGTTCAATCTAGACAGCCCGCCGTACACCTCGGCCGTCGAAAGCCGGCAGGCGGGACAACAGATGACGTAGTGGTGCGCCGACGGTGTGCGAACCGGCTCGACCCGCTCGCCCCGGCCGGTGCAGAGGGCCGTCCCTCCCTCGACAAAGAAGGGCACGTCCGATCCGAGCCGGGCGGCGAGCTCGCGGAGCCGGGCCGCGCTCAGCCCGAGGCCGAAAAGCCCGTTGAGGCCGGCGAGCGTGCCGGCGGCGTCACTGCTCCCGCCGCCCAGCCCGGCGGCGTGCGGAATCCGCTTACTGAGCTCGATGGACACGCCGGCGGGCAGGCCAACCTCGCGACGCATCAGCTCGGCGGCCCGCCAGACCAGGTTGCCCGGGCCGCTCGGAAGTTCGGGATCGGAGCATCGGAGCGTGATTTCGCCGCCCGCCGCGGGCCGCAGCGCCAGTTCGTCGTAGAGCGTGACCGCCTGCATCACCGTTTCGATTTCGTGGTAGCCGTCGGGCCGGGGGCCGTGCACCTCGAGGAAGAGGTTGAGCTTCGCGGGACAGCCGACCGTGACGCACTCCCCTGTCCGGGTCAGGATCATCTCTGGGCGTCCACGAGGAACCGGCAGATCGAATCCTGCAAGTTGTCGGCGGCCGCCTGCCTCAGGCCGTTTCCGTTCACCAGGACGCTGAACGCAAGAAGTCTGTCCCCGGACCGGACGTAGCCCGACAGGGCGCTCACCCCGCGCACGTGGCCCGTCTTGCCGAGCACGTTGCCGGCGTACGGTGGCCGGCCCATCCGGCGCTTCAGCGTCCCGTCGACGCCGGCGACGGCGAGGGAGCCGATGAACGGCTCGGCCTGATCGCTCAGGGCCATGTGGCGGAGGAACGCGGCGAATTGCCGCGCCGAAAACGCATTCTGTTTCGACAGGCCCGAGCCGTCGTCCATCACGTAGGAGCCCTCCTCGATTCCGGCGGCGTCGAGTTGCCGGGCGACGGCCCGGACTCCGTCGGCGAAGGAGGCGCGGTCCGCGACCGTGTGGCCCATCGTCTTGAGTATCATCTCGGCGTAGAAGTTCTGGCTTCTCTTGTTGGCGGTCTCGACGGCTCTGACGAGCGAATGGCTCGTGCTCGCGAGCAGTTTCGCCGATCCGGTGTCGACGGCCTGCCCGGCCAGCATTATTTCGCCCTGGACGCGCACGCCGGCCCTGGCCAGGCGCTCACGGAGCACGACAGCGGCGTACGCGGCGGGGTTTGCGACCGTGACGGGCGACCCGGCCCCGGCGCTTTTGGGCGTGAGCTTGCCGGAGATCACGAGCGTGTCCTCGCCGGCCAGCCGGTGGATGTACGCCGCGGCCTTGCCCGACGCCACGGTCTGGCACTTGTTCTGGATCTTGAAGTACCTCGTCGGCGGGTCGAGCAACACGCGCGCCGGTTCTCCGGGCCCGGCCCCGGGGAGCACCCTGACGTCGATGCAGTTGTCGTTCAGCGCGAAGGCGGACACCGGTGCGCAGTACCAGCGGACGAGCTGGTTCGCGGGCCACGCGGGATGGACGTACTGCCGGTCGAAGATGGTGTCGTCGATGACGAGGTTGCCCCGGACCACGTTGACGGACCTGGCGATTTCGGCGGCCCATGCGTCGAAGACGGCGGTCGTTTCGCCGCCGTGCTCGCGGCCCGAGATGGCGGGGTCGCCGCCCGCGACGACGACGAGGTCGCCGGCGAGCGTCCCGTCCCCGTCGACCCTGCCCGCCGCGTAGACCGAGGTGGTGAACTCGAACTTCTCGCCGAGCCGCAACAGCGCGCAGCCGGTGGTGATGAGTTTGACGTTTGACGCGGGCGTCATCAGCGCGTCGTCGCCGATTGAACAGAGGACGCCCCCGTCCTCGACATCGATGACTGACACGCCGACGGCCGCGTTCTTGAGCCCCGCCGCCGCGATGAGGCCGCGCACGCCGGCGTTGAACTCGTGCTCGGCGCACTCCGCCGGCGCACACGCAAGAACAAGCAGGAAAAGGACAAGAGACAAACAGGATCGGCCCATGTGGGGGGGGCGGCACATGTGCGGGTTGTTATCGAAAGGTGGCTTTCTCCGCATCGCGTCGGTTCACCCAAATCGCGGAGCCACGCCGCCGCGCGAAGTCATCCCGGCCTGGGCGCGGCGTTACGGGTTCGACTGTTCCTCCGCCGGGCCGGCCGCTTCGCGCGCGGGCTTCGTCTTCGGCACGATGTCGTCCAGCTGGATTCGCGCAAGGCCCACAAGATCCCTGATTCTCGGCTCCGGCGAGCCGGCATGCATCTCGATGAGCGTGCGGTACGTGCGCACCGCCCGTTCATAGTCGCGCGTGACCCGATAGCACTCGGCCAGCTTGTACATGACGGTCGGCCGCAGGACGTCCTGGCTGTCGTGATAGTCGGCCAGCCAGGCGCGCAGGGCGACGGCGGCCTCTTCGTACCTCTCTTCGTCGAACAGGTCCCGGGCGGTGTTCCATTCACGAATGCTCGGTTCTTCGCCCATGAGCCAGTCGGCGATGCTCCGGCAACCGCCGCAGGCGACGGCGGCGGCGAGCAGAAGCGCACATGCCGACCGCGTGGTCCAATGCCCGTTCATCATCTTGTGTCCTCTCTGCCACTGTGCCCGGATGATAGGCCCGGGGCGACGCCTTGTCAAGACGCGCGGAATCCTTCGAGCGGTCGGGCCGTCCGGCCGCCCGGGGCGCTCAGCGGCCCGCGCAGCGCCCCCTGCTCGCCCGTCATCAGGAGCACCGGGCTGGCGACGAAGATGGACGAATAGGTTCCGACGACGACGCCGACCATCAGCGTGAAGGCGAAGTCCTCGATCGCCGCGCCGCCGAATATGAACAGGGCCGCGACCGCGATCAGCGTGGTCAGCGAAGTCAGGATCGTTCGCGACAGCGTCTGGTTGATGCTCATGTTGATGATGTCGGGGAAGCCGGTCTTGCGAACAATCCGGCGGTTCTCCCTGATGCGGTCGAACACGACGATGGTGTCGTTGAGCGAGTAGCCGACGATGGTGAGCAGGGCGGCGATGACGGTCAGACTGATCTCGCGTCCCGTCAGCGCGAGCGCGCCCATCGTGATCGCGACGTCGTGAGCAACGGCGATGACGGCGCCCAGGCCGAAGCGGAACTCGAACCTGAACCAGACATAGGCCGTGATGGCGAGCAGAGCCAGGCACACGGCGACTATCGCCTTGTACGTCAGCTCCCTCGCAACCGCGGGGTAGATTTTCGTGATGCCGGAGAACGGCTCCATCGTGGCGAATCCGGCGGTCTTGAGCGCCTCCTTGATCTTCGGCACGGTCCCCGGGCCGGCACTTATGCGGAACATCCTCGTCCTGCCGTCATCCAGTTCGCCTTCCGGGTCGACGTTGACACCGGCCCCGATGTTGTCGACCATCGCCTGCTTCAGGTCCGCGGGCGCGGCCGCATCTTTCAGAGCGATATGAACGGCGACTTCTTCCGGCGTGTCTTTATCTGTCCGGACGCCCTGGGCCACCAGCAAGGTGTCCAACGCGCGGCGAATGTCGCCCGTGACGAGCTCGCCGCCGAGAACAGCCTCCACGTTGGCTTCCAGGTCGCTCACGGCCTCGTCGGACTTGTCGGGATTCCGCACGATGTAGGTGAAAAGTCCGCCGGCCTGCGGCCCCTCCGTCACGGTGCATCCGGGCGACCCAACCTCGGCCAGACTGGCCGCTATCTCCGCGGGCCCGGCCTTGCGGTTGACCTGCACGGCCACCTCGGCCCCGCCGGCGAGGTCAGGATTCGCCGTTCCGTCGACGCGCCCGGCGCTCTTCACCTTGACGACGGGCAGATAGCGGAGGCGTATGGCGAAGCTGGCGCTGCCCACCTTGCCCGCGGCGCTGCTTTCCGAGGCGAGCGGCTGGACCTCGACATCCTTGTAGCCGACGTCCTTGAGCCGCGCGCGAACGACATCGGCGTTCACAACCTCCTTAAGGTTGACCGTGACGCGGGTGCCGGAACTGAAGTCGATGCCCATCCGCTTGCCGGGGCCGGCGAAGAAATACGCCAGGGCCGCGACGACGAGCACGCCTGATACGGCCATGAAGAGCTTGCGCATCGCGACAAACGATATCTTGGGCGCGGACACGAACTGCAACATCGGGAGCGTCTTGACGAGGCCGCACTTGACCGCGGCCTCGAGTACGACGCGCGTCACGATGATCGCCGTGAACATGCTGACGATGATGCCGTAGGACAATGTCACGGCGAAGCCCCGGACGGGCCCGGTGCCGAACTCGTGGAGGATCAGGGCCGTGATGAGCGTGGTCAGGTTCGCGTCCAGAATGGTGACGAGCGCCTTGCTGTGGCCGTCGCGCATGCACTTGAGGAGCGGCTTGTCCGTCATCTTCTTCAGTTCCTCGCGTATGCGTTCGAAGATGAGGACGTTCGCGTCGATCGACATGCCCACGGTAAGGATGATGCCGGCGATGCCGGGCAGGGTGAGCGTCGCGCCCTTCAGCGCAAGCATGGCGACGAGTATCAGGAGGTTGAGGAGCAGGGCGAAGTCGGCGACGATGCCCGCCTTCATGTAGTATATCATCATGAAGGCGACGACGGCGACGAAGCCGATGACGATGGCCTTCTGGCCGTCCTGGATCGCCTTGAGCCCCTGGTTCGGCCCGACGTACTGCTCGCTCTCCATCTCGAGCGGCACCTTGAGACTGCCGGACTGGAGCACCAGCTTGAGTTCCTCGGACTCTTTCTGGCTGAACCTGCCGGTGATCTCGGCGTTCCCGCCCAGGATCACCTGCCGGATCGCGGGCGCCGACTGCACGCGCCCGAGCTGGACGAGGTTTCCGTCCTTGTCGCGCACGTCGTCAAGCACGATGGCCAGCCGTGCGCCGTCGGTGTCCTTCGTTGGCTGGTACTTGCGGGTCACGTTCGCAAACTTTTCGGCGTCCTTGAACGAGACGTGCACGGCGATCTCGGCCCCGGTCTCGCCGCCCTGCCCGACGCTCGCGCGGACGATGTCCTCGCCGGTCAGTTCGATCTGATCGCTTATGAGCACGCGTTCGGGCGGCTTCATCGCTCCGGTGGTTTCGTCGAATCTCGCAAGGTCATAACCGTGCCAGCCCTCGGGGTCCTTGCCAGTTTTCCGGGCTTCTTCGAGGACGGCGGCGTTGCGGTCGGCGTCGGCGACGACGCGGAACTCGAGCCGCCCGATGCGGGTGATGATGGACTTGACCCGTGCGACATCGCTGGCGTCGAACCCGGGAATCTGGACCAGGATGCGGTTCTGCCCCGTCGGCTGGACGCGCGGCTCCTTGAGCCCGCTGCCGTCGATGCGCATGCGAATCACGCTGACCGCTTCCTGCGCGTTGGCGAGACTGCTCCCGGCGTCACCCTCGGGCGAGACGATCCGATAGACAAGCTCCGTGCCACCGCGGAGATCGAGCCCAAGGTTGAGCCCGCGCGAGACCCAGAGGACCTCGCGGTGTATGACTTTGTTTTTTCCGTCCAGCTCGGGCGGAGACAGGTCCGGTCCGATCTGGCGCTCGGCCACGTGGTGGAATGGAAGCGTGATATAGGCCCAGGGGTTCTTGAGCTCCACGCGCCGGACAATTTCGCGGCTCTCGACGGCCGTCCGGTCGATCCGGCCGACGCTATCGATGCTCGGCGGCCCGCCTTCACGGCTGAAGGTTTCCGTCAACGTGTCCTTGACTTCCCACCTGCCGACCTCCGTGTCCTGTATGGGATAATTCACCATGCAGGCGAAGACGGTCAGCAGGAGCACGGACACGACGCGCCCGTACGTGTTCTTGAAGAGCCAACCAACCGCGCTGAAGGGAGCTTCGATTGCGTTCTTGATCATCTGGATTGTTCCTGTGTCGTCCAACGGACTGGTGCGGCCGGCGACAACGGCCTACTTTACCGGTTCCTCGCCGTCACGGAGCACGCGTGCGATGGCGCCGCGTGAAAAGGTCATCTTCGCGTTGTCCGCCACGGTCAGCACGACCTCCTGGTCCTTGATCTGCCAGACGGTGCCGTGGATTCCGCCGATGGTGACGACATTGTCGTCCTTGGCGAGCGCCTCGAGCATCTGGCGGCGCTGTTTCTCCTTCTTTCGCTGGGGGCCGAAGACGAAGAAATACATCACCACGAGAATGATGCCGAGCATGATGAACATGTTCATGCCGCCGCCGGTGGCTCCGCCGCCGTCGCCGGGGGCCGCGGGCGGAGCTGTCGGGGCGGCGTCCGCCGCGAGCGTCACGAGCCAAGCAATTCCTGCTCCCATTTGTCTACTCTCCAATACGCGGGCGGATTCAGCCGGCCATCCTGGCAAGCGTTTCCGCCCTGAACTCTTCGAACCGGTCGTCAAAGATCGCCTGACGCGCGCTCCGCATCAGGGCCTGGTAAAACGTCAGGTTGTGCAACGAGACAAGTATGCTCGCCGCCATCTCGCCCGCCATAAAAAAGTGGCGGAGCGCGCCGCGCGAGAACAGCCGGCACGCCTCGCACTCGCACGTCTCGTCCAGCGGCAGGACGCTTTCGGCGTGTGCCGCGTTCCGCAGACGGACCTTGCCGCGCCATGTGAATGCGCACGCGCCGCGGGCGTTTCGCGTCGGCATGACACAGTCGAACATGTCGACGCCCTGCCCGACCGATCGGAGCAGGTCCTCGGGCGTGCCCACGCCCATGAGATACCGCGGCTTGCCTTCCGGCAGTTCGGGCGCCGTGCAGGCGACGGCCTCATCCATCAGCAACGGGCCTTCGCCGACGCTGACGCCCCCGATAGCATACCCGTCGAAAGGCATTTGCGCCAGTGTTTGTGCGCATTTTACGCGCAGATCGGGGTGCGTGCCCCCCTGCACGATGCCGAAAAGTGCGTTCGGGCCCGAGCGCACATCGAGGCATTTCCCGGCCCAATCGACCGTCCTTTCCATCGCCCGCTCGGCAACGTCGCGTTCGCACGGGTACGGCGCGCACTCGTCGAAGCACATCATGATATCCGAGCCGAGCGTCTCTTGTATCTCGACCGCTCGTTCGGGCCCGAGGAAAAGCTCGGTCCCGTCGACGTGTGACCTGAACCGCACGCCGCCGTCCGTCACCTTTCTGAGCCGTGCGAGCGAAAAGACCTGGAACCCGCCGCTGTCGGTGAGTATCGGCCCGTCCCAGGCCATGAACTTGTGCAGGCCGCCCAGGTTGCTGACGGCGCGTTCGCCCGGCCGCAGGGTCAGGTGATAGGTGTTCGAAAGCAGCATGGTCGCGCCGGTCCGGGCGAGAAGCGACGGGACGAGCGCCTTGACCGAGCCCTGCGTGCCGACCGGCATGAACACGGGCGTCCGCACGTCGCCGTGGGCCGTTCGGATCGTGCCGGCCCGCGCGCCCGTTCCCGCGTCAACGTGCTCGAGGATGAATTGCACTCGGGGCGGCTGGGCGGACAATGGCGAACCTCAATAGGACTTCACGATCCTTGCGCCGGGGTAGTAGTGCTCCAGTATCTGTTCACGCGAGCGGCCGATGTCCGCCATGCCCTTCGCGCCCCACTGGCACAGCCCGACGCCGTGGCCGTAGCCGCCCCCTTCAAACACAAAATCGGAGCCCGCGGCCTTCAGCTTGAACCGGGTGCTCAAGAGGCCCAGGCGACTGCGGAAGGTCGAGCCGACCATCTGGAGCGTCGAGCCGTCGGCGCGGTGCAGTGTGACTTCCGCGACACGGCCGTCCAGGCCCGGCACCTGGAGACTCAGCCCGATCAGGTCGTTGACGCTGAGCTTGCGGGCCGCTTCGTTCAGCGGAATTGTCTTTTCCCACTTGAACAGGTCGGCCCTGGTGCAATAGGTGCACCGGACGCCCTGAAGCGGCTTCTTCGTGTCGCCGAAGACCTGCCGCGCTTTCGCCGTGGACCCGCCGCAGCAGGCGTGGTAGTAGGCCGGGAGCACCTGACCGCCGTACCGGAGGACGGCGCCGGACGTGGCGGCGACGGCGGCATTCGTCCGCTCCGTCTCCCTGTCCAGCCCGAGATAGTTCTGGTCCGCGGGCGTGGCGAACACGTCGAACTGTCCGTCGGCGCGCCGTTCCATGCGGGTAAGGGCGTAACTGCGGGCCGCGATCGCCTGGGCCTCCAGCGCCGCGGCGGGCCAGCGCGATTTCATCTCGCCCGGCACGACCCCGCGAAGGTATCCCTCCATGCTGAGCACGTTGATGACGCGAAGACCGCCGTTGCGGCCGCTGATGCGGAGCGAACCGCGATACCTGCGGCCGCCGACCTCGACCGGCACCCGCTGCGGGATGATCTCGACCGTCTGCCGCGTGCACACCACGCCGTCGATAATCACGTCGAGGTCCCTGTACCGCGCTTCTTTCTCGCCCATATCCTCGCCCGAGAACAGCTTCCGCGGCTGTTCTCCTCCGCCGCTCAGCCACACCTCGTACGGCCCGAAGACGGCGATCTTGACGCGCTCCTGCTTGTCGAGCAACAGGACGCGTATCTCGGGGCCGGCGTTGCCCAGGGGCTCGAGGTCAACGCGGCGGGAACACGACGCGAGCGCCGGCACGAGGAAGAGCAGCGCGGCGAGCCCCAGCGCCGGGCGGGCGCGGCGCGAAAGGCGCGGCGTCCGCTCGTTCGTGGCGGAGCGCGTGGGTCTCATTGTGTCAGCGATCCCGTGCCGCACGGTAAATCTCTGTGTCTGTGTCCTTGTAGCGTTCGCACTCGCTGAAGACGCATCCGCAATACTGCTGGCGGTAGAGGGCCATTTTTTTCGCAATGGCGTGCCCGTCCGCCGCGCGGACACGCAGGTCTTTGTAGAGGAACCGGACTTGCGCTTCGGCGGCCGCTTCCTCGCCGGCGCGCCTGATGGCGTCGTGGTCCTGGTGCGTGCTCGCGACCATCGTGGTGGAGAACGCGTCGGCCCCCGCCTCCGCCGCGCGCCGCGCCGTGCGCCCGAGCCGTTCGCGGTAACAGACGGCGCAACGGCCGGCCCCGTCGGGCGGGACAAGCGCGAGGAACCGCCGGAGCCCGTATTCCCGGTCCGCCTCCACGCCGAGCGCCTCGCGGTCTGCAAAGACGTCGAGCGCCTTCAACCTCTTCCTGAACTCGAGCAGTGGATGGATGTTCGGGTTGTAGAAGAATGGGCGGACCTCGCCCATCTCGGCGAAGGCGGGGAGCGTGGCGGCAAGACAAGGGGCGCAGCAGGTGTGGAGAACGATTTGCATGTTGGCACCGGGGCCCCGCTCGTGGTCTCTGTTGCCGGAGGCGGCGCGATCCGCGGTCGTCGTTGAATCAGCGGCGGGCGGAAACAAGGACCGGTCAGTCCGTCTCTTCTTCCTTTCCCGGCTCTTCACCCTCGAGAACCAGGCCGTGCGCGGCCAGCTTCTCCCGCACCTCCTTCAGCGATGTCCGGCCGAAGTTGCGGGCGGTCATCAGCTCTTCCTTGGTCTTCGCGACCAGATCGCCGATGGTCTTGACGTCCAGCGTATCGAGACACCGGCGACTGCGCCCGGAAAGCTCCAGTTCGTCGACGCTGTGCCTGAGGATGTCCGTGCCCGACTGCGCTTCGGCCTGCCGCGTCGCCGCGAGGACACGCCGCGTCACCTCGTCCATCGTCTCTTCTTCGAACATGCCCAGCCAGAGGCCCTTGCTGTTCAACACGTCGCGTATCTCGGTCAGCGACGTCTCGCCGAAGTTCTTGTAGCTCAGCAGTTCCGGCTCGGTTTTCTGAACGAGGTCGCCGAGCGTCGTGATCTGCATCTTGGCCAGGCAGTTGCGGCTTCGGACCGACAGCTCGAAGTCGGATATGGGGATTCGCAGGATATCGACCCGCCGCTGGACTTCCTTCTGGAGGTCGTCGTCGACTATTGTGTCGAGCGACGCTATCGCCTGCACATAGTACAGCCGGGCACGCCGCTCGTTCGGACGAACCCTGGACACCTTCTGGAAACATCCGGCGGCGTCCTGGTGCCGCCCCTTGTCCTCGTAGAGTATGCCGAGGTTCATCAGGGCGCCGATGTGGCCCGGGTCGTGCTCGACGATCTCTTCATAGAGCTGCATGGCGCCCGTTTCGTCCCCGGCGAGGCACGCGTTGTACGCGATGCGGAACTTCGCCTTGAGGGCGTCCGGGGCGACTTCAAGCGCCTTCCGGTAGAACTCCTCGGCGCCCGCGTAGTCGCCCGAAAGGTCGCACGCAAGCCCGCGGAGATACGCCACGTCCGCGGCCGCGCCCGCGTTCTTGGCGAGCTTGTCGAGAATCTCGGTCCCACCGGCGACGTCCCCCGCCTTTATTCTCGCCTCGGCCAGGACCAGGGCGGCCGCGTCGTTCGAGGAGTCCGACGACAATGCCTTCTCCGCGTAGCCACAGGCGCGCTGGTCGCAGCCCTGCTCCAGACAACACAGTGCGAGAAAGAAACTGCTCTCGGCCGTCTGGACCGCCGCGCTGAGCGCCGCCTCGGCCTCGGACGCCTTGCCGAGCACCCACAGCGCGAGGCCGTGCTTCATGCCGGCCTTGCTTCCGGTCATTGATTTGGCGAGCTCGGAGGACTCGTCCCCGAGGTCGCGGGCTATCTGCTCGACCTGGGCCTGCACCTCGCGGTCGGCGCAGAAGAGCCGCCGCAGTTCCACGAATGCCGAGGGGTCCGTCTGGTCGGACGTGAACAACGATTGGACGTCGGGAACAACTGCTGTCCCTTCAGACATGGCCATTTCTCCACCATTCAGGGGGCGCGGGCGCGCGCGGCGCGCCTCGGGCGCAATCGCGTACCGGACGCAGAATCAGGTATTATAAGCGTCTTGGCCGGAAAGGCAAGTCTTTTGCGCCCCCCATATCCAGCGATAGAGATTGAATTGGGGGAAGTGAGAATGGCCTCGTTGGTGACGATCCGTTAAAATCTGTTTGGCAAACGATTTTTTTGGAGGAACACCAACGAGGTGAAGAGGATGA
>Ga0180435_10002844_pt1 | contig 17539 bp, 13 predicted proteins | sample SS_ome_3_FD_132467 | JGI IMG/M metagenome (GOLD analysis project Ga0180435, IMG submission 132467) | Hypersaline lake sediment archaeal communities from the Salton Sea, California, USA - SS_3_S_1 metaG | ecosystem: Environmental > Aquatic > Non-marine Saline and Alkaline > Hypersaline >...
AAGGGCTTTTTGCAATCAGCGGACACTGGATTCTATTGTATCAAATTTGGCGATGTGATATGTACCCTTCCGCTTTCATTCGCAGCTCTTGATAGATGATTATGTATTAATTTCAATATATTGAGGTCAGAAGCAGGTAGTTTTGCAAACCGCATCCGCGGAGCGGCCAGCGGGTATGGCCGAAATCAGCCGCAGGATGGGCTAGGGATGCCGATATTCATTTTTATTGCTACCTAGTGATTCCCGGCAGGCTGAGAATAGCTGGAATTTGCGGGGTTCGATTTAGATGGTTTTTTTTATTTTGTTTGGATATTATAAATAAGATAGCAAAACCCGGCTTTGATAAATTTTAACATATTTGGAGAGGTGCACCATGGCAGATCAGATTGTCACCCGGTTTCCCCCCAGCCCCACGGGATATTTGCATTTGGGCGGAGCCCGGACAGCCTTGTTTAATTGGGTATATGCCCGCCACACCGGCGGCCGTTTTGTGCTGCGCATCGAAGACACCGATGTGAAACGCTCCACCCAGGCATCGGTGGATGCCATTTTCGAGGCCCTCAACTGGCTGGGCCTGGATTGGGATGAAGGCCCCTATTATCAGTCGGAGCGGCTGTCCGTCTATAAAGAGCATGCGGCCGGGCTGGTGGACAAAGGCCGGGCGTATTATTGCAACTGCAGCCCTGAAAGGCTGGAGGCCATGCGCAAGGAAGCCATGGCCACGGGCGGCAAACCCAAATATGACGGAACCTGCCGGGAAAAAGGGCTGGCACCGGCCGCCGATACCGTGGTGCGTTTCAAGGCGCCGCTGATGGGCACCACCGTGGTTCCGGATGTGATCAAGGGCAACATTGTGTTCCAGAACTCCGAGTTGGATGACTTCATCATTCAGCGCAGCGACGGCACGCCCACCTATAATTTCGTGGTGGTGGTGGATGATTTCACCATGGGCATCAACACCGTGATCAGGGGGGATGACCATGTCAACAATACGCCCAAGCAGATCCTGTTGTATGAAGCTCTGGACGCTCCGTTGCCTGTTTTCGGGCACGTACCCATGGTCATGGGACCTGACCGCACCCGCCTGAGCAAGCGCCATGGGGCCATGTCGGTCACCGAATACCGCACCATGGGGTATCTGCCCGAGGCTATGATCAACTACCTGGTGCGTCTGGGATGGTCCCATGGGGATCAGGAGTTTTTTACCCGGAGGGATTTGGTTGAAAAATTCTCACTGGCGAATGTCGGTAAATCCGCCGGTGTTTTCGATATTGACAAACTTACCGCACTCAATGCCGAGCACATCAAAGCTGCAACAGCGGATGAACTGGCCCTCCTGCTGGAGCCCTTCCTTACGGCCCGGGAGATCGATACTGAAAATGGACCGGATCTCGCTGCTGTTATTGCCACCCTGCAGACCCGCAGCCGGACCCTGGTGGAAATGGCCGACGGCGCTCGCTTCTATTATAGCGATCCCGTCCCCTACGAAGAGAAGGCGTCCCGCAAGTTTTTAAAGCCGGCGGCCGCTGATCCGCTGCGCCTTCTGGTGGAGCAGCTGGAAGGAATGCAGGAGTTCGCAGAAAAACCACTGGAGGAGGCCTTTCTGCGGGTGATGGAGGCGACTGGATTAAAATTGGGAAAAATAGCCCAGCCTGTGCGGGTGGCCCTCACCGGCAAGACCGCCAGTCCGGGAATATTTGAAATCATCCATGTATTGGGCCGGGAGCAGACAGTGGCCCGACTCAAAGCGGCTTTGGATTACATTGAGCGGCGGGAGGCTGAGTAGAAGCTGTCTCAAAAAAGTCTTTTAGCCCAATCTCTGCGTTGGTCCCTCGTTTCAAATCCTCGACATACCGGAGTATGCCTGCGGATTGAAACTCGGGCCCGCCTTGATATTGAACCAAAATCCGTTTTTTGAGACAGTCTAGTGTTCCCAGGAAATTGCGCCAAATTCTACGCCTTTGGTTTAAGTACGATTTTGGCTTGACTTCGGCAAACGCTGATTTTAATATATCCGAATTGCGTTGGGAGATCGTCTAACGGTAGGACAGCAGGCTCTGACCCTGTCAGTCCAGGTTCGAATCCTGGTCTCCCAGCCACATAACAAACAAAAAGGGTTATGGTTGCGGCCATAACCCTTTTTTTCGTCGTGCGGATGGTTGCCGGGCTGGTCCCTGTATAGAGCGATTGTCAGAATAACGTTCCGATTGAGTGCGGTTTTCATTGCAGGCTATTAATTTTGTAGGGGCGGGTTTCAAACCCGCCCCTACTCCCTGGCATGATTGAAACGGTATTCGGTATCGGAATGTATTTATGCAAACCACTATATAGCGGCCAGAAAATACGGTTCATATGCGGACGAACACGAGGTTCGCCTCTAGGGATTAGCGACCACCTACCCTTGTTGCGAACCCTGTTTCTTCTTTTTGCCTTTGGCAATCTTGGCCCAGGAATCCCTGAGGGTCACCGTGCGGTTGAATACCAGCCGCCCGGGGTGCGAATCCTTGGTATCCACACAAAAATAGCCGATGCGCTCGAATTGAAAGCGGTTGCCGGGAGGGGCCTGGGCCAGGCTCGGCTCCACACGGCAGCCGGTGCGGATGGCCAGGGAGTCGGGGTTGAGGAGGGCTTTATAATCGGTCTCCTCGCCGGCGGGGTTGGGTGAGCTGAACAGGCGATCATACAGGCGCACCTCGGCCGGCAGGCTGTGGCTGGCGGATACCCAGTGCAGGGTCCCGCGCACCTTGCGGCCGTCTTCAGACCAGCCACCCCGGGTGGCCGGATCATAGGTGCAGCGCAACTCCACTACTTCTCCGCTTTGCGGGTCTTTAATCGCTTCCCGGCAGGTGACATAATACGCATTGCGTAAGCGAACCTCCCGCCCCGGTCCTAAACGGAAAAACTTCTTGGGGGGATTTTCCATGAAATCGTTGCGCTCCACGTAAAGCTCCCGGGTAAAGGGTACCTTACGGGTCCCCCGGGACTCATCCTCCGGGTTATTGACCAGTTCCATCTCTTCCACCTGCCCCTGCGGATAGTTTTCTATGACCACTTTCAATGGGTCGAGAACGGCCATGACCCGGGGGGAGGTCCGGTTTAGCTCATCCCGCAGACAGTGCTCCAGAAGGGCGATGTCCACCACACTGTCCCGTTTGGCTACACCGATGCGATCGCAAAAATCACGAATGGCCTCGGGCGCATAGCCCCGCCGGCGCAATCCGGACAAGGTGGGCATGCGCGGGTCATCCCAGTCGTCGACCAGTCCGGCTTCCACCAGCGCCAGTAATTTACGCTTGCTCATCACCGTATAGCTCAGGTTTAGCCGGGCAAACTCGATCTGTTGCGGATGGCAGGGAACGGGCAGTTGATCTAAAAGCCAGTCGTAGATGGCCCGGTTGTTTTCGAATTCCAGAGTGCAGATGGAGTGGGTGATGCCCTCCATGGCGTCCGAGAGGCAATGGGCGAAATCATACATGGGGTAAATACACCAGGTTGCACCAGTGCGGTGGTGGCTGACCTTGCGGATCCGGTAAAGCGTTGGGTCGCGCATCACCATGTTGGGATGGGCCATGTCGATTTTGGCCCGCAGCACATGGGTGCCGTCGGCAAATTCTCCCGCGCGCATGCGCTGGAACAGAGCGAGGTTTTCTTCGACGGAGCGGTTGCGGTAAGGACTTTCCACCCCCGGCTCCGTCAGGGTGCCGCGGTACTGACGGATCTGGTCGGCATTGAGGCTGTCCACGTAGGCCCTGCCCAGTTTGACCAATTGGACGGCAAAACCGTAGAGCTTTTCGAAATAGTCCGAGGCGTAGAACCGGCGATCCTTCCAGTCAAAGCCAAGCCAGCGCACATCCTCCTGGATGGATTCCACGTACTCAACCTCCTCCTTGCTGGGGTTGGTGTCGTCGAAGCGCAGGTTGCAGGTGCCGCCGAACTCTTGGGCAATGCCGAAGTTGAGGCAGATCGATTTGGCGTGGCCGATGTGCAGATAACCGTTGGGTTCCGGGGGAAAGCGGGTGGCGACCCTGCCCTGGTTTTTATTGTCCTTCAGATCCTGCGTAACGATAGTGCGGATGAAATCCATGGGTTTTTCAGTGGTGTTGCTCATCTGGGTACGGCCTTTCTGATAGAATTCACCGATAGACTACATGGGGAGCGCCCAGCGGGTTAATTCCCGGTTTTTACCATAAGGCCCAGGCCATTTAAAGCCATTTCGCGGTTCGTCCATGGCTGTTGCCCCGTATTTCCGGGTCCCTTGGCCCGCCAAGTCCCCGCCAACCGCTGGATGCCAGCGATCCGGGTCCCCTGCCACACCTTCCGGACAAGTACCTAGAACAACAAGATATAGAGATTATGGGCTGGCTGTCACAAGATATGGGATTTATTTGATAAACAGCTTTCAGGCAATACTTTTTAAGGGGCAAATAGTATTGACAATTCCGGGGGGGCTGGCTATAAGAAATCCCGAATATCGTTAAATTTTTTGGTACTATAAAGCAATTAATATAATTGCCTAGTCCAAACCAAGCGGGATTTCAACGCATTTCAAAGGGAGATTCACCATGGGCGCTACATGTAAAGGCTTGGGAATTACCGTCACCATTATCGCTCTAATCATCGGGTTTTCGTCTGCGTCCGCACTGGCCGGAGAAAACGGGATGCAAACCAGCTTTGATATGGCCGTGGGCGCCAGCTATCTGTCGGGCAGCACGGATTACCAGATCGGCGGCAAGGTGGTGTGGGACAATTACCCTTTGGAGAAGATCCAGTTTCCCATCAGCGAGCTTGACTGGCCCCTGGACACCTTCTGGCTGACCCTGCGCGGGGATGTTAAATTCGACCGGTGGCGCATCGGCGGCAAACTGCAGAAGAATCTAACCGATGACCCGGGAGACATGGTGGACCGCGACTGGGGCGTATACGGCTACCCCTTTTCCTGGCGCGACACCCTCGATATCTATTCCGAAACCGATACCGAACTGGACGGCTGGATTTTTGATATATACAGCGATTTTACCTTCTACCGGGTGCCACAGTGGGACTTCTTCGCCGGATTGGGTTTGACCTATCAGAGTTTTGATTTCGAAGGCCGCAACACCAAGCAGTGGGCCCGCAACCCAATTAACAGCGTCCGCGACTACGTTTATGTCGACGGAAACACCATTGATTATGAAGTGACCTATACCATTCCCTACATGCGGCTGGGGACAAATTTCACTTACAAAGATAAAATGGGGACGGACCGGTTTTTCATGGAGGGCAGCTTCGCCTACTCCCCCATTGTCAATGCCGAGGATGAGGATAATCATCTGCTGCGGGGCAAAACCAATAAATCCGATACCGATGGAGATGCCTTTATCTGGACATTTAAAAGCCGTTACAACTTTTGGCCCCACTGGTTCCTGGGGTTGAATTTTGACTATACCAAGATCGATACGGATGGAACCTCACGGGCCACATTTACAGGTCCCGATGCGATCTACAATCACGACATCGGCATCGAACTCCACAGTACCCAGACCCAGGCCACTTTTGAGGTGGGCTACGATTTTTAAGATCCTGACGGCTGGCCGGACAGTATAAGCCAGACCCGAGTGAAAATACGTTTACCCCTCATCATCGCAACAGGGTTGCCCTTTCCAGGAAGGCAGCCCTGTTTTTGTTTTAAAAGAGGATTCCCGCATAACCGACGAAACTGTCCCCCGGGCTCTTGGCATAACTGGTGGTATAGGCGAGGGTTTCGCCGCGGACAGCCCCCAGGCAGTGCCCGGCGGTGAGGGCTGCGGCCACGGCTCCGGCACAGCAGGCGCTGTGCTGGTCGCGGGCCTGGGTCAGCACCCGCGATGCATCCATTTCCTCCATGGCCGTCACCATGGGACCGTCGTTTTTCTCCCGGACCCGAGCCACGGCCCGGGGGCCATGGCCATGGGGAGAATAGCCGTAGTTGGCGCCATGGTGGGTCAGATCGGTAGAGCCGATCACCGCCAGCCGTTTGTGTTGCCGCTGGCCGATCTCCACGGCGGACCGGCCGATGGCCATAGCGCTCTCCGCCGGCGGAACGCCCACGGCCACAATGGATGCATCGGGGAAGAAGTATTTGATGAAGGGCAGTTGCAGTTCAATGGTGTTATCAGGTTCAAAATGCCGGGGGCTTTCCAGCTTGAAATGGAAGTTTGGCATCAGTTCCGCAACCAGCGCCTCATCTACGGGCAGTGGCCCAAAGGGTGTCTGCCAGCTCCCGGAAGGCATCAGCACCGGAGACTCTCCGGGATGCATGTGGCGTCCGAAAACCAGCAGGGTGTCCGGGGACGCCTCTAGACTCAGGGCTTCAATTACCCGGCAGGCGATGGCGCCGGAGAAAAACCACCCCGCATGGGGTACGATGCCGCCGACATGACCGCTGCCGGAGGGCGCCGCGATCTGCCCATCGGCCTGAAACTGCTTGATCTCCTTTTCGCAGGTTGCCGGGCTGGAGGGATACCAGCTGCCGGCAAATGCTGTGGGTCGGACTTCCATGGGAGTACCTCCGTATTGATGAATGGGTTGGGGTGTGCAGCGAAGGTCGATGGGTGTCACCGCGGCCGGGGAAATCAAAACCCGCGACCCTTTGAATCCGCGATCCCGTAGATTCCCGGCCCTTTACACCTGCGCGGGAACCATGAACCGCTATTTGCGGTTGTTGGTGGACTCCCGCTCCTCCTTTTAATATACTGCCGAATCAAAAAAAACAAAGTACGCGGCAAACAGGAGCGCGATGACAACCCCCCGCCCAACCCAGCCGGAGGATGAAGCCCACGGCGGCGTCCATGGTATTTTGAAACTGCACTTTCGTGTGCGATCCTACGAAGTCGGCCAGGACGGCCGGCTCTCCCCGGTCAGCCTCGGCCATTACCTCCAGGAAGCGGCCAGCCGCCACGCCCATGATTTGGGCTTCGGTATCGCGGAACTGGCGCGGCAGGGTTACTATTGGGTATTGACCCATCTCGCCTTGAACGTAATCCAGCGCCCCCTGGCTGCCAGCCGGGTAGTAGTTGCCACCTGGCCCACCCCGGTGGTGCGGCTTTCCGCCGGCCGCCAGTTCAGCGTGGGTACGGATGGTGGCCGGCCGGTGGCGCAGGCGGCCAGCGCCTGGATGATCCTGGATAAGCGGCGCCGCCGCCCGGTGCGCGCATCCCAAATCCTGGCCCGCATTCCCCAGCGACCCGAGAATCCTGACTGCCCCGTCTTTTCCGGAAAACTCCCTGCGCTGGAATCGGCGGCCCATGAAAAGGCACTTAAGGTCCGCCAGCGCGACCTGGATGTCAATCGACATGTGAACAATGTGGCCTACCTGGAATGGCTGCTGGAGAGTGTGCCCGCAAATCTGTACCACACCCACGAACTGTCGGGATTGAAAATCAATTATCTCGCGGAATCCCTGGCCGGCGATACCATTCTCTGCCGATGCACCCGCCAATCCACAGCGCCACTGGACTTCCTGCACAGCCTGGCCCGGGGCGCCGATGGCCAGGAACTGGTGCGGGCGCAGACCCGCTGGCGGCCCAGGGATTGAGCCCTGACCCCCGCCACCATTGTATTCCCCGGGTTCGTGATTATTCTATGCGGATTGGCAGGCAACTTCCGGTCTCTGGAACCGGTTGGGCAACACTACCGGTTGCCAGGTTGACATCCGGATGATCAACTGCTTGATCCATGAATAACGGCCCATAAAACCGGTACCATTTAATGACGACCGGTCTAAACGCGACTATTCATCAACACAAGGGGGATGCCCATGTGGGATTATACGGATAAAGTTAAAGAACATTTTCTCAAACCGCGCAATGTGGGCGTCATTGACGATGCCGATGGAATTGGCGAAGTGGGCTCGTTAGCCTGCGGTGACGCACTGACCCTCTACTTCAAACTGGATGACCAGCAGCGCATTAGCGAGGTGAAGTTTCAGACTTTCGGCTGCGCCAGTGCCATCGCTTCCTCCTCTGCCTTAACGGAGATGATCAAGGGCAAGACCCTGGACGAAGCTAAAAAGATTACCAATGATGAGATCGCCGAATTTCTAGGCGGCTTGCCCAAAGAGAAGATGCACTGTTCCGTGATGGGCCAGGAAGCCCTGGAAAAAGCCATCGCGCATTGCGAGGGGCGGCCGGTCCACAAGGAAGAGGGCAACGTGGTTTGCGAATGTTTCGGTGTCACCGACCGCCAGATCGAGCATGTGGTCAGGGAGAGCCGTCTTAAAACCATTGAGGATGTCACCGACTATGTCAAGGCCGGGGGCGGCTGTGGCCAGTGCCACGACGCCATCCAGGAGATCATCGACCAGGTATTGGGCAAGAAACCCACTCCGCCGAAAAAGGAAAAGCAGCTCACCAATATCGAGAAAATCCAGTTGATCCAGGAGACCATCGAACGGGAGATCCGGCCCAATTTAAAAAAGGACGGCGGCAACATCGAACTGGTGGATGTGGACGGCAGCCTGGTGACCGTGCGGCTCAAAGGCTCCTGCGCCGGCTGTCAGCTTTCCCAGGTGACCCTCAAGGACTATGTGGAGAAAAAACTGCGGGAACTGGTTACCGCGGAACTGGTGGTGGAGGAGGTGGCCCAATGAAGACCGTCTATGTGGATAACAATGCCACCACCCGGGTGGCGCCGGAAGTTTTCGAAGCCATGACCCCCTTCCTGACGGAACTCTACGGCAACCCCTCCAGCATGTATAGCTTTGCCGGCCAGGTGGGGCGCCACCTCAGCGACGCCCGGCAGCATGTGGCGGACCTGCTCAACGCTGCGCCCGAAGAGATTATATTCACCAGCTGCGGCACCGAGAGCGACAGCACGGCCATTCGCGCCGCCATTGAATCCCAGCCCGATAAGCGCCACATCATGACCAGCCGGGTGGAACACCCGGCGGTGAAAAACCTGTTTGAGCACCTGGCCCGGCAGGGCTGGCAGGTGAGCTACGTGCCCGTGGATGCCAAAGGCCGCCTGGATATGGATTATTTCCACGATCACCTGCGGGAAGATACTGCCCTGGTCAGCCTGATGTGGGCCAACAACGAAACCGGCGTGCTCTTTCCTGTCGAGGAGATTGCCGCCGAACTCAACGCGCGGGGCGTTCTCTTCCATACCGATGCCATCCAGGCCGTGGGTAAAATCCCCATGGATATGCAGAAGGTGGGCGTGGATATGCTGGCCCTGTCCGGCCACAAGCTCCACGCACCCAAGGGCATCGGTGCGCTGTACGTGCGCAAGGGCACCAAATTTGCGCCTTTCATCATCGGCGGGCACCAGGAACACGGCCGCCGGGGCGGCACCGAAAACGTGGCTTCCATCGTGGGCCTGGGGCGGGCCTGCCAACTGGCCGGGGAAAACCTGGCGGAGGAAAACCAGCGCGTCAAGGCGCTGCGCGATAAACTGGAACAGGGGCTTCTGGAGCAGGTTCCCCTGGCTGCCGTGAACGGCGATGCCTCCCGGCGGCTGCCCAATACCACCAGTATCGGCTTCGAGTACGTGGAGGGGGAAGCCATCCTGCTGATGATGGATCAATACGGCATCTGTGCTTCGTCGGGATCGGCCTGCACCTCCGGCTCCCTGGAGCCCTCCCATGTACTGCGCGCCATGGGCGTGCCCTTCACTTCGGCCCACGGCTCGATCCGTTTCTCCCTTAGCATTTACAATAGCGAGGAGGAGATGGACCACATCATCACCCATCTGCCGCCCATCATCGCCAGGCTGCGGGAAATGTCGCCCTACTACCAGGAAGCCCGGAAGTCAGGCGCGGCCTGAACCTGCGACGCCCTTTGGCAGGGATTGCCCAGTGGCGGTTCCTCCTGTCGCAACAGCACGTCAAGTTATGCCCGTGTTCATCGCCCAACCCTTAAGGGTGGTGGAAGGAAAGTAGATTGCCAAAAAAAATAACGATATTGTGGTCATGGTTCTTTCCTTTATTACTCTGCTGGGGATTGATTACACTGCCCACAGACACATCAGCGGAGGTCAGCCGCTTTGTGCATGGCGGCGACGGCCGTATCCGCCTGATCAGTAAAAAAAACGGGAAAATTTTTACCGGGCGCTACCGCACCGGTGCGGGGGTGTATACTCCCCAGGCTATGCAACGGATCCATGGGGTGTTCGGCGCGGACTATGATCCCCACAAGCTGCGGATTTCCCTCAGGCTCATCGAGTTCGTGGACTTTTTGGAAGATCATTTCCGGCCGGGGGCCTGGGTTACGGTGACTTCGGGGTACCGCAGCCCGCAATACAACAGCAACCTGCGCCAAAAGGGCGCTCTGGCGGCCAAGGCCAGCCTCCACCAGTACGGCATGGCCCTGGATTTGATCCTGGAGGGGGTGCCGGCCAAGGATATCTGGGAGTATGTCCGGGAGTTGCAGTTCGGCGGTGCGGGATACTACCACGGCCAGACCGTGCATATCGACGTGGGGCCCGCCCGATCCTGGGATGAAACCACTTCCGGGGTGGGCACCGGCATCTCAGACGACAACAAGCTCATCGGCCTCGTTACCGCTTTCGATCGCTATCTTCCCGGCGAAACCCTGGAGTTGCGCTTCATCCGCATGACGGCCTTTCCCATCGGGGTGAACTCCGGTTTTGAACTGATTTCCCTGGCCCAGGGGCAAACCCCGGTCCCGGTTACCCGGTTTGTCCCCCAATTACCGAGTCCCGCTGCGAATCCTTGCCCCGCTTTCAAGGATATCGACGGGATGGATGGTTTTCGCTGGACGTTGCCCGGGGATCTGCCGCCCGGGCGCTACGCGGTGCGTGCCCGCTTTTGTGAGAATCCCTGGAACAAAATGCCGGAGCAAGTCACCACGCCGGCCTTTGAGGTTCTGCCTGCCGATTAGTCGGCGTCCATCCATAAATGCTATAGTTCAGGATGAATCAGATTTTCCCGGGCGCAGATATTCGGTTTTGATGGATTTGATATACTGCCAGTGTGTTTTGCGGCCGCGCACCGAGCGTTGCTCCATGGCGCAGGATGCGCACAGGAGATCCCCGGGGGGTTCCCGGGCCGCTTCCCGGGCTCCCCGGGAGGGGCGCGCAGGAGCGGCGGCAATGGGGTATCCCTCTTCCGGCTTCAGGGGTTTGCGGCATACAGCGCAACGGGAAGTACCGTTATTTGTTTGGGATATACTAGTCATCGCTTTCCTTCCGTCTGAAAATAATCCCCGTATTCACGCAACAGCATCCCAACGGCCGCAGTCTGTTCCGGTACACGGGCGGGTATGATTTTTTCCCGGCGCAGCAATTCCTTCGCAATCTTTGGGTAATTATTTCCTTCCACCACCCTAAATATAGGTATATTTTTTCCAAATAACTAGCAAATATTTTTCACAATTGCCTTTCCATGGGGATGGTTTCAATACTATATAGACTATTTATACTATAAAATCAACTATATACATGTTTTTTGACAATATGGCACGGAGTTTGTATGTTAATAGGGGCTAGCTGTTAGGTACTAGGTCGCACTGTAATCAGAGAAGAATTGGTATTTGGTTTATGGCTTGGAAATAATTGGCTCAGGAATGTGAATACGGTCTTGGTAAAACTTTTGAAAACTTAAGCAAAATGCATTCCCGTTAAAGAGTGAAACAGGTCTGGGAGTCAGGGAGGTTCTGGATAAATGCGTTTTCGATTGATGCTGTGCATACTGCTGGCGATGTGGTTCTTGATACCCCAACAGCTCTGGGCATTGCCCATGGGGGCTTCTGCCCTGGAGCGCCGCACCAGGCTGGCGGGCGACGTTGACGGCCTCAATGGCCGGGCTGATGGGCTGGAACCCGGCCAAGAGATCGATATTGAGAAGCTTATGCTCAGCTCCGCTGAAGCCGGTGTTTTCGATGCCATGGTTGGCGGTACCGGCCAGCCGGAAGTCGCCTGGACCCACGAAGGATTTCAGGATTTCAAGATCATGTCGGCCTTTGTGGTTATCGGGTCGGCAGGTTGGGGCGGTGCGGCCGAGGCGCCTGTGTTGCAGATCAACGGCCGTGATGTGGACAGTTTTCAGACCAGTGAGCTTGAGAACAGCTATACCCTGAATTTTTTTGATTTAACCCCCTATGTAACCTTCCTCGAGCAGCCGGATTTTGAATTGTCTTTCAAGCGGCCTCAATTCTATCGCGATGGTGTCTTGTATAACGATTTCGGTTTTCTGGATTTTTCCGCGGTTTATGCCTATGGCCGCAGCTACCCCGGTGCTCCCGGTATCGCTCCTGGCCCGGTTTCCGCCCCTGTGCCGGAGCCGGCCACGGCCTTGCTGCTGGGCACCGGTTTATTGGGAGCGTTTGCTGTCCGGCGCCGTTCACGGTCAAAAGATATCTGATAGGAGCACTTAGAAGCAGGCTCTCTTTACACCAAGATCGACACACCCTACCTTTCGGCAACTCCTGCCAGTTCGCTTTGCTGGCGGGGGGTTTTTTGGGGCCGGCGCAACCCCGCATCATTGAAATTTCATACCGTTTTCATCTCCATTTCATCTTCCCTTCAATCTCATCTGCCAGAATGCCTCCTGAAATAACAGTGCAGTTTCTTATTCCTGCATTCACTTCAATGCCGCAGCCCGGGAGGTATCCATGGCTTGGAAAACGATGATTGTCACGATGGGATTGACGCTTTTATGTTTGGTTTTTGTGCAGACACCTGGAGCCGCGGAAAATGAACCCGCTACCCAGGCACCCTATTTCGAAGTGCTCGGCGCCGATGATTCCCAAGCCGCTCTGGACCGATTTCCATTAAAGGCAACACGGGCCGCGGTCGCCATCAACGGCGTGATCGCCCGGGTAACCGTGCGGCAGACTTACGCCAACCAGGGGCAAACCGCGCTCAATGCGCGGTATGTATTTCCGGCCGGTACCCGGGCGGCGGTCCATGGGCTGACCATCACCATCGGTGAAGCCCGCGTAATAGCCCATATCGAGGAGCGTCAAAAGGCGCGCCGTAAGTTTGAAACCGCCAAAAAGAAAGGGAAAAGCGCCGGCCTGCTGACCCAGCAGCGTCCCAATGTCATGCAGATGGAGGTGGCCAATATCCTTCCCGGTGACCAGGTGGAGGTGGAACTGGTCTATTCGGAACGCTTGACCCTGGAGGAAAGCATCTACGAATTCGTTTTCCCCACGGTGGTGGGGCCGCGCTACAGCCGCGGGGGGTCAGAGGCCGGCAGCCCCCCCGCCACGCATTGGATCCCCAGCCCCTATCATGCCAGCGGAGCACCGCTGCAAAGTACCTTTGATTTGGCGTTGCGGTTGGCCGGCGGAGTGCCTCTGGAGGCTGTGAGCTCCCCCTCCCACGAAATCGAAACCCAGTGGGTTGATCCGGCCACGGCACGTATCCTTCTGGCAAAGGGGCCCGGGGCCGGCAAGCAGGGGGAACGCGACTTTATTTTGCGCTACCGACTTACCGGCCAAGCCATCGCCGACGGACTCATGCTGCACCAGGGTCCTGAGGAGAATTTTTTCATGCTCATGGTGCAGCCTCCCACACAGGTGGCAACGGATAGCATCCCGGCCCGGGAGTATATTTTTGTGGTGGACGTCTCGGGCTCCATGCACGGGTTTCCCCTGAAGGTGGCCAAAACCTTACTGGAGAAACTATTGGCGGGATTGAATTCCCGGGACCGTTTCAATGTGGTTCTGTTTGCCGGGGACTCCCGGGTCCTGGCGCCGCGCTCCCTGCCGGCGGACGAGATCAGCCTGCAAAAAGCCCGGGACCTCATTGACCGCCAGCAGGGCGGGGGCGGCACGGAGTTGTTGGCGGCCCTGAAAAAATCCCTGGCCCTGCCCGCCGCAGAAAATGTGTCCCGGTCCGTGGTATTGATCAGCGATGGTTATATTTCGGCGGAACGGGAAGTTTTCGACTATATCCGCGATCATTTGGATCAGGCCAACATCTTCAGCTTCGGCATCGGCAGCAGTGTCAACCGCTATCTCATCGAAGGCGTAGCCCGGGCCGGCCGCGGTGAGCCCTTTATCGCCACCAAGCACGGTGAGGCATTTCAGGTGGCCCAAAGCTTTCTTAAGTATATCAGTCAGCCGGTGTTGACCGGTATCCAGGTCGACTTCGACGAATTTGAGGCCTACGCCGTCAGCCCGGCCAGAATTCCGGATTTGACGGCCGCCCGCCCGCTGGTGGTGATGGGCAAGTGGCGGGGTGCGCCCCAGGGCGCCATCCATATCCGCGGCACCAACGGCAGCGGTGTATTTGAACGGACCCTGCGGGTGGGAGATTACAGCCCCCGGCCGGACCACTCGGCCTTGCCCACACTCTGGGCCCGGGAACGGCTCATGGAACTGAGCGACTACGCCCCCCGGCGTGAGCATGCCGGGAACCGGGACAACATCGTTCAACTGGGGCTCAAATATAATCTGCTCACAGCCTATACTTCCTTTGTGGCGGTTCTGGAAACCCCCCGTCCCCTGCAAGGGGCCGCCAGGGATGTGGATCAGCCCCTGCCGCTGCCCCTGGGGGTCTCCAGGCTGGCCGTGGGGGGCCCCCTGGTGGCGGGTACCGAACCGGACCTGCTGCTCATGGGCGTGGTATTGTCCCTGTTGGCGGGACTCTCCTGGGTGATTACCAGGAGACGGATGGGGAGCGGCATGTAATGGACATCAGTGGACGCAGTTCCCGTAAGGGGCTGGAAACAGGCCTATGGGGCCTGCGGGCGGTCCGCAAACAAAGCCTGCCCAGGTCCCTGATATTCCTGCTGGCCGGTCTGGTTGTGGCCCTGGGGTTGAAGCTGCACTATCGCCAGGCCGGCCCCGGGGAGCTGGCCTGGATGCTGGCGCCCACAGCCCGGTTGGTCAGTCTTGCCAGCGGGGTGGAATTTGAATTCGAAAGCGGTGCGGGGTGGATCAACCGTTCCCGGGCCTTTGTCATCGCACCCCCGTGCGCCGGGATTAATTTCCTGGTCATCCTGGCCCTGGCCCTGTGCCTGGTCACCCTCCGGGAACGGCCCGGCCGCCACACCCTTTTCTGGTGGGCCGCCGCCCATGGCAGTGCCTACGGCGCGGCGATTATCGTTAATGCCCTGCGTATCATCCTGGCGCTGGAGGGTCCTGAGCTGGACGGAATTGCTGGCCTGGATGCCGCTCAGCAGCATCGCTGGGCCGGGGTCATCACCTACCTTTGCGGGCTTTGGGCGGCCATCCGGGCCTGGCGGCGGCTGTGTCCGCGGCGATCCGCTGACCAGGCAGGCTGGGGTAACGGTCACCGCCGGGTCGCTGGCCGGGGCTGGCTATGGATTCCTCCGGCGGTGTACCTGGCCGTTGCTTTGGGCATTCCCCTGGTGCGCGCTTTAAAAACAGGCCTGGCGTCCGGGTTTGCCATGCACGGCATGACTGTAGCCGCGGGGTGCCTGTTTGTCTGGGGCGGCCTCAATTTGCTACAAAGCATACTCGCATCCCGCTAAGTGTCCTAGACGGAACTTTGGGGGATGATCGGATTAATGCCGGCCGACAACCCACTGCCTGGCGAACCCCCGGGGGAGGATCCATGCCTGGTAACATACTCATTGTCGAAGACGAAACCACCATTGCCGAAACTATCCAGTATGCGCTGGAGACTGAAGGGTTCGTTACCACCTGCCTGGTGGAGGGCGGGCCGGTGATGTCCATGTTGCAGCGGGAGCCCGTCGCCCTGATTATCCTGGATATCGGCCTGCCGGATATCAACGGGATGGAGCTGTGCAAGAAAATCAGGGCCGCGCATGACACCCCCATTATTTTCTTAACTGCCCGGGACCATGAGATCGACCGCGTGGTGGGGCTGGAGATCGGCGCCGACGATTATATTACCAAACCCTTCAGCCCGCGGGAACTCACTGCCCGGGTCAAGGCTGTTTTGCGCAGGCGGCCCACTCTGACCGGACCGCCGCCCGAAACTGCCGCCTTCCGTGTGGATCGGGCCAAGCGGCGGATTTTATTTTTCGGTCATGCATTGGATCTCTCCCGCTATGAATTCGATCTGCTGGCCACTTTCATCGCCCGGCCCGGCCAGGTCTTTTCCCGGGAGAAACTCATGGAACTGGTCTGGGACGCACCGGAAGCGAGCATGGATCGCACAGTGGACGCTCACATCAAAAATCTGCGGGCCAAGCTCAAGACCCTGCGCCCGGACCTGGACCCCATTGTTACCCATCGGGGGTTGGGATACGCCCTCAAGGAAGACCTATGAAACTCGGCATCCGCATTTTTTTTGGTTTTCTGCTGATCCTGGCCCTGGCATTCCATTATCCCATCAACTATGCCCTGGATACCCTGCGCACCCGTTATCTGGAGGGGGTCGAGGATCCCCTGGCGGACCAGGCCAATATTCTGGCGGAACTGGCCGCCCGGGAGTTCAAATCCCCTGACAGCCATCTTCAGTCCCCGGAAACGGACCCTCCTGACTTTGCTGCCTGGGGACGGGCCTTGGACAAGGCCCACGGCCGCTCGCTCGGCGCCCGTATCTATAACCTGGAAAAAGAGCGGGTGGACATGCAGATCTATATCACCGATACAGCCGGCCGGGTGATATATGATTCCGAAGATCCCCGGCGCATCGGCGAAGATTATTCCCGCTGGCGGGATGTCAAGCTGGCCCTTGAAGGAGAGTACGGCGCCCGCACCACCCAGAAGGATCCTGCCGAGCCCCTCTCCTCCGTCCTATATGTGGCGGCGCCCATCCGGGTGGACAATACTGTGGTGGGCGTTCTCACCGTGGCTAAACCCACCACCAACATCAACAACTTCCTTGAGGAAGCCAAACCCCATATCACCCGGGTAGGGCTGGTGTCGGGCCTGGGGGCCATGCTGGCGGGCCTGTTGCTGACCTTCTGGTGGACACGGCCCATGGGCCGGCTGACCCGTTATGCCGAAGCCGTGGGCCAGGGCCGCCGGATGCCCTTCCCCCGTTTGGATAAAACCGAGATCGGTGACCTGGGACGGGCCTTTGAGCGCATGCAGGCTGCACTGGAGGGCAAGAAGTATGTAGAGCATTATGTCCAGAATCTGACCCATGAGTTGAAAAGCCCCCTTTCGGCCATTCGCGGCGCAGCCGAACTCATGGGGGAAAAGGGTATGTCCGACAGTCAGCGGCAACGCTTTTTGCACAATATCACGGCTGAAACCGACCGCGTGCGCCATATTGTGGACCGCATGCTGGCCCTGGCCTCCCTGGAGAGCCGGAAGATGCTGCAAAAACGGGAACGGGTGGCCTTGCCGGCCCTGGTCAACACGGTTCTGGAGGGAATGCAAACCCGCATTGCCCAGAGCCAGCTCATGGTCGAGGTGCATCTGGCCCATGAGCTGTGTGTCCGCGGCGATGGCTTTCTGCTCCACCAGGCGGTAACCAACCTGGTCCAAAATGCCGTTGAATTCAGCCCGGAAAAAGGGCGCTTGATCCTCAACTCCCGAACCATTGATGATATGCTGGAGTTAGAAGTCCTGGACGAGGGCCCCGGGATTCCTGAGTATGCCCTGCCCAGGATTTTTGATAAATTCTACTCGCTGCGGCGGCCGGCCGGCGGTGCCAAGAGCACCGGCCTGGGACT
>Ga0180435_10002847_pt1 | contig 17527 bp, 16 predicted proteins | sample SS_ome_3_FD_132467 | JGI IMG/M metagenome (GOLD analysis project Ga0180435, IMG submission 132467) | Hypersaline lake sediment archaeal communities from the Salton Sea, California, USA - SS_3_S_1 metaG | ecosystem: Environmental > Aquatic > Non-marine Saline and Alkaline > Hypersaline >...
AGAGGTTTTATTTTATCTATGACTAAAAATTCACACCGCATGCTCCCGGTTGAAATGGAAAGTGAGGGCTATTTCAAGTCTATCTTCGACAATGCCCTGTATGGGATTGCAACTACGATTGGCACAGACTTTCGGTTTGTCCGTGTTAATGATGCGTTTTGCAAGTTATTGGAATATGATAGGGATGAACTTGTGGGTGTACGAACTGTTGACGATATAACACTTCCTGATGATTATCCACGAAACAAGCAATTACTAAATAGCTTGGTTAACAACGAGATTCAGCGGTTCCAGATTGAAAAGCGATATTTAGCAAAGTCTGGGCGGACTATTGATGTAACTGTTTATGTACTTGGTATCTATGATAATGATGGAAAATATATTGGCTCAACCGGGTCAGTTATGGACATCACCGAAACTAAGGAATTGTTTCATAAGCTAAATAAGAGAAAGAAAGACCTCCAGCAACTTGCCGGGCGTTTGCTTTCGGTCCAGGAAGAAGAACGGCGGCGTTTGGCTCGTGAGCTCCATGACGACCTTGCACAACGGATGGCCTTTCTGGTCATTGAAGCTGAAAGGCTGCAAACTGAAGGACACAACTCCGGGGCTTCTGGTAATTTACAGAGTTTAATTGATAATTTGATTAAAATTTCTGAGGGTATCCACAAAATTTCCAGGCAACTTCACCCCTCTATCATCGAAGACCTGGGATTGGTCGATGCACTCAGGTCCGAAATCAGAAATTTCTCAAGATTGGAAGAAATCCCGGTCAAATTTGAACCTAAACTTGGTCCTGTAGTTCCATCTTTGAACATCGCCGTCTCCCTGTTCAGGATAGCTCAAGAAAGTTTGCGAAATATCCAGAAACACGCACATGCCAAGAGTGTCTCCATTCAATTAGTCAGAGAGAACAGTTCATTGATCCTGACAATTGAAGACGATGGTAAAGGGTTTACGCCAGAAAAGGTAAAGAACAAACCTGGGCTTGGCCTAAAAAGCATGCGAGAACGGATACGGCTGGTTAATGGCAGCATTTCTTATATTTCCCAACCGGGTCACGGAACAATTGTTAAAGCCATGGTCGATATGCCATCATAGATTCATTTCCGAAAGTTTTCCAATGAATAAAAAACGAATACTCCTTGCCGACGACCATAAGTTCATCACCGATAGCCTAAAGAGCATCCTTGAGCCATCTTATGAAGTAGTTGGGATAGTGGAGGATGGCCATAGGCTGGTAAGGGAGGCGACTCGGCTTTTACCCGATGTGATTATTGTTGATATTTCCATGCCGAAACTAAATGGCCTGGAAGCAGTCCGTCAGATCAAACAAGAGGGAGTCGGATCAAAAGTTATTTTTCTGACCATGCATCCTGATATAACCTATGCCACCAAGGCCTTGGAGGCAGGTGCCTTAGGATATGTTATAAAACACTCTGCGCATTCTGAGCTTATGCGGGCCGTTGACCAAGTTCTTCTTGGCAAAAGGTTCATAACAGAGAAAATAGCTAATGAGTTAGAGAATGCCCCCCATACTCGGCGGGATCCCATCCGCAAACTTACAGCCAGGCAACGTGAAGTCCTGCAGCTCTTGTCTGAAGGAAAATCAGCCAAAGAGGTGGCGAAAACTCTTTTTATATCTGCCAGAACGGTGGAATTTCATAAATATCGGATTATGGAAGAGTTGGGAATCAGTTCCAGTGCAGAACTTGTCCAATATTCCATAAAGCATGGTATAATAACAATTTGACTGGTTCAAAAAGTGAGATAAAAACACCATTTTTGCTTTACACTGGCAGCCACTATGAACCCGTAAATATCCCTCCTTTATCCGGATATTGCATCTCATATAATGTTCCAGGCTACAATCCAACCTGACGAAGCTACCAGTGTTGCAATCCGGGAATCATCAAAGACCAGATGCGCAATCTGGGTTTGACCACGCTTCGCTCCGGTTCTCAGATTCTCCCAAGACACTTTTCCACCATCCGCTCATCACAACATTTTTTTTATTATTTTGAAAAACCCGTAATTTTACGAGTATCGCTTTCCCGGCATAAGTTTAATATTAAAAGTACGGACAATTAGAATCTCTGGGCTGCAGAAACATCCTTTTCGCTAATGGAGACGAAAAACCATGAAACATGGCTGCGTCATCCTCGCAGATGTCCATCATCCAATGCTCGAAGCCACCAGAGGTTTGCTGGATGCAATATTTCGTACAGTAGTGATGGTTTCTTCCCGTGAATCGCTGATAGAAGCCTCAACTAAGATCAGCCCAGACCTTATCGTGGCAGATCTCGCGCTAACGTCATCAGATGGACAAAGGTTATTACTGAAGCCTGATGAGCAATTGAAGGAATTTAAAATGATCGTTCTTGGCAACTACTATGAGAAAGACATCGTGGACAGTATCATGAGAAAAGGAGTGAGGGGGTACGTCCTCAAACGGTCGACAGCGACCGACCTAATTCAGGCAGTTGATAAGGTTCTCAATGGACAGCCGTATATATCACCTTCAGTCGCATCAGAATGAATGATTACCTAAATACCGAAGTTCGTAAACCCACAGTGAATAGGGAGGTATCAATGAACAGGCTACGCTATCTCTCCGGCTTAATTCTGGTTATCTGCACGCTGGTGGTTATTCCGTCCGGAATTGTCGCCCAGGACAAACCCAACATCGTCCTTGTTTTCATGGACAACTTCGGCTGGGGCGAGCCGGGCTTTAACGGTGGCGGGGTCGTTCGGGGTGCGCCGACACCGCGGATGGACAAGCTGGCCGAGGAAGGTCTCCGACTAACAAACTTTAACGTTGAGGCTCAGTGCACGCCATCACGCTCTGCCATTATGACCGGCCGCTATGCAATCCGCAGCGGCAATAGTGTTGCCCCCCCGGGCGGCGGAGTCTATGGCTTGGTCCAGTGGGAGGTTACCATGGCAGAGATGCTGTCTGATGCCGGTTATGTTACCGGCATGTTCGGCAAGTGGCACCTTGGACGCACGCCGGGAAGGTTTCCCACCGACCAGGGGTTTGACGAATGGTATGGCATCCCCAACTCCACTGACGAGGCTCCCTACATTGACCGGCCGGGCTTCAAGGAAAGCGGTGTCGAAGAAACCTATGTCATGGAAGGCAAGAAAGGTGAGGAACCCAAAAAATTACGACCCTACAGGCTGGATTATCGTCCCCTCATCGACAAAGACCTCACAGACAAAGCGGTCGACTTTATGAAGCGCAGCTCAATGAACGGAAAGCCGTTCTTCGCGTTTCTTCCCTACACGGCAACGCATTTTCCAACACTGGTGCATCCCGACTTTGACGGCAAGTCCGGCAATGGACCCTGGGCTGATCTGCTCATGCAAATTGATGCCTACCTAGGCACACTCCTGGATACCATTGACGAACTCGGAATCCGTGATAACACCATTGTCATTTTCACGGCGGATAATGGCCCTGAAATGGTCCATGGCAACAACATGGTCACACTCGAGACCACAAGCCAAGGAAGCGCTGGACCATGGCGCGGCACCCTGTTTACGGGTTTTGAGGGGAGTTTGCGGGTACCCTTTGCGATTCGCTGGCCGGGTAAGATTCCGGCCGGAAAATCCAGTGACGAGATCGTGCATGAAATGGATCTTTTCCCGACCCTGGCCAGGATTGCCGGTGGCAAAGTGCCCGGTGACCGGATAATTGACGGCATAGAGATGTCTGATTTCTTCCTCGGCAAGGAGAGGAAGTCCGGGCGAGACAGTGTCATCGTCTATATGGGTAACGATATATATGGCGTCAAGTGGCGCAACTGGAAACTGAACTTCAAGGAGATTGAGACAGTTGTTGGCGAGGTCAAGGAATATGGAATGCCCAGAGTATATAATCTGTACAGGGACCAGCAGGAGCGGGAAAATGTTTTCTTTTCTGATACCTGGGTGCCCAAGGTGGCGTTGACCAAGTTGACAGAGCATGCAGCTTCTCTGCAAAAAGAACCGCCGATCCCAACCGGCGCACTGGATCCTTACGAACCGCCGCAGTGATGGTGAATCATGGTTCGATCGTTGATTTCCACAATCATTCTGGCCGCGCTTGTCGTGGCGTTCTTAACCGGCTGCGCGACATTCGGCCCGGCAACAGTGGCGCGTGACAGGTTTGAGTATACGGATGCCATTTCTGAATCCTGGAAACGCCAGATGTTGTGGATGCTGGCACCCAATCAATCATACTCGCTGTCAACGAATCAACTAGGGAATTTCTGCATAGCAGCCCTGAATCTATATCGAAAATATGACGGAATACTGGAGGCCTGGTAAAAATTCAAGCCCCTTTGAGGAGGAAAGAAAATGTCCGCAAGAACCTATGTTGTCATCTCCCTAATACTTATCATCGCCTTGACTGCGGGGCCCGCCTATGCGGGTTTTGCCGGGCACAACACCAAGGGTGATTTCGGCCTTCAGTCAGGCAGCCAACCCCCCCCCGGTTTTTACCTGGTCGCGCCTATGTATTACCGTTACGAAGGCGACAGTCTCAAGAACCGAAACGGGGACAGCGTGCGTATCGATCCGGAAGGGAGTGGCTCGCTCACGGCAAACGCCTATGTCTTAGGTTTCATCTGGGTATCGGATTTCAAATTTCTCGGTGCCAATTACAGTTTCCAGGTCTATCCGGCGTTTACCGACAACAAATTGGAGGTACCGATCCTTGGCTTAGAGGATAGCGTCGACACCGGATTTACCGATCTATATTTCCAGCCGATCAATCTCGGCTGGCATACCGATCGGGCCGATTTCATTGCCGGACTGGGGGTTTATGCCCCCACTGGAGAATATGAACCGGGGGGATCCGACAATCTGGGCTTGGGCATGTGGAGTTTCGAGTTCTTCGCCGGTTCAACCATCTATTTTGACCAGGCCAAGACGTGGCATTTTGCCACCACTGCCTTCTATGAAACACATACGGATAAAGAGGATACCGACATCAATGTTGGGGATATACTGACCCTTGAGGGCGGGCTGGGAAAATCCTTTATGGATGGGGCCCTGAGTGTCGGCGCCGCCTATTATGCGCAGTGGAAGCTGACCGAGGATGAATTTGGTGGCGACAGTGTTTTGCCGGATGGCAGGGATCTTGGAAAAAATCGGGTATTCGCCGCCGGCCCTGAACTCACGCTACCCATCGCAACCAAGAAAAAGCTTTTCGGTTTTCTCAACGCCCGCTACTTTTGGGAGTTCGACGCGAAAAGCACCCTGGAGGGAAACACATTTGTGCTCACGGCCACCTTCCCGATTCCAAGTGTACCGCTTCAATGAATAGTTACTTGGATTAAAATGGACACTAACATTTTCACCGTTGATATTATCACTGCAGAAAAAAAATCGGTTTGCTATTCAAAGGTGGAAAAATGAAGCCCTGTGTTATTAAAGTGCAACGAATATATCTTCTATTAGTCTCTTCCCTTTTTATTTTCATGTTTTCTGGCTGTGCAACCGTGGGACCAAGATCCATCAGCATGGGCAGAGCGGATTATAATGAAGCCATAAACCGGACCGAAGATGAGCAGATGCTCCTCGCCATCGTCAAGGGCAGGTACAGTGAAACGTCTTCCCTGCTCGCTGTCAGCGGTGTTGCGGCTAATTTTCGTTTCAAAACCAACGCCGGCATCGATGTTGGTTATGGTCCCAGCCAGAACTATGATGGCAACCTCGTGCCGTTTACAGGCGGTATGGCCTATGAGGAAAATCCAACCATCACCTATGCGCCGATCGTCGGCCAAAAATATGTCCGCCAAATGATGTCGCCCATTCCGTTGGATATCTTATTCATGTCCCTACGGTCATCAATTTCAGTCAAGGAGATATTAACGCTTTTAGTTAGCAGGGTGAACAGCCTGAAAAACCCAGACTTTCTGTATGCGTCGCAAAACGATGCTGAATTGCCATTCAAGCGATTTGTCGTACGGTTTGAAGAGTTACACAGGGCGAGCATACTTCATTTGGTGGGCGATCCAAGGCAGGGGGTCGCGTTCGATATTGTTGTTGAAAACAATGCCCCCCAATATCATGACAAGGTAAATGAGTTTTTTTCCTTGCTCAAGCTACCGCTGCCCGATCATGGCGACGAAGACATTGTTATTCCCGTCTACTTCGCCATCAAAACCGGTGGAACCTGGGGTATGGCAATTACGACGCGATCGACATTCGACCTGATTGAAATTCTAACCGCAGCGATTGATGTTCCTCAGGAACACATTGAAAAGAACCTGGTCACCATTTATCCGCCAATTGGGTTGCCGGGCCAAGACGTCCGAATTATCTCTTCCCCGGAGAAACCGAAAGGCATGCCATTATCTGTAAAGTATCGAGGATATTGGTTTTACATCGATGAAACCGATCACGATACGAAGGCGTTCTTCCGGGCATTGCGAACTTTCTGGTCCCTGGGCATCGCCGGTACAAGCGACCTTAAGAGCGGTCCTGTTTTCACCATCCCGGTAAGTCAATAAGTATTGTTGCCTTTGGTTGGTAAAAGTTAACGATAATTACCCCTTGTCAATAACACAAAAAGAAGATCATGTCAGGAAGGTGATTACTGTAATTTTCGATTCATAACACTCAAAAAAATAGGAGGCGCATTATGATTCTGAAAAGAACATCTCGCTCAATCTTTGGGCTCGCAACCACAATCATATTGGTCAGTGTGCTCTTGACGGTGCCCGCCACCGCTCAGGAGAAGACACCTGGCTACAACAACAAAATCCCCGAATCGATTCTAACTCCTCACGACATTGAGACCAGAGCCGGCACCCTCAGGTACTTCGACGGAATCCCCACCAAGGAGACTGCCGCCGCACTTTACAACCACCTCGATTATATCCGTGGTGTTGAGGCTTTTATCAATGGAATGCCCGCAGCCTCGCTGGAGGCGATTCGTCGCAGCCAGGTGGCCCAAGGCAGCATTAACTCCAACATGGTCCGGATCTTCGATCAGCTGATGGACAGCAACCCCCTGTTTCTCACCGGCAACACGGACACGGTTTATGTCAGCGCTGTCCTCGACCTCAAGAAGGACGGCCCGACCGTGATCGAGATTCCACCTGGGACCGGCCCCGGGACGGTCAACGATGCCTTTTTTCGCTTTGTGGTCGACACCGGACCGCCAGGTCCCGACCAGGGCAAAGGTGGCAAGTACCTGATCCTTCCGCCCAATCACGTTCATCTGCAAGGCGAAGTTCCCGATGACTATTACGTCGCCAGGTCAACCAGCTGGACGAATTGGTTTATCGCCCGAGGTTTCCTCAAGGACGGCAAGCCGGACTACTCCAGCAAGTTGTTCAGGGAAGGCCTGAAAATCTACCCCCTGTCCAAGGCGGACAACCCGCCGCCCATGCATTTTTTCAATGGATCCGGGAAGGCCTTCAACACGATTCACTCCACGGATTTCAATTTCTACGAAGAGCTGCATGCCGTTATCGAACGTGAGCCAGTCGAAATGCTCGACCCCCAGTTGCGCGGACTTTTTGCATCCATCGGTATCCAAAAGGGCAAACCCTTTGCCCCCGACGAACGGATGAAAAAGATCCTGACCAAAGCAGCCGAGGTAGGCAATGCCACAGCACGCGCCATGCTCTGGTACGAACGCGACCAAACGGCATTTCTCTATGAAAACAGTTATTGGAAAAGAGGTTTCGTCGGCGGGTCTTATGAGTACCTAAAAGACGGCGGCCTGGGAGGACGTAATATCGATGCACGGGCCCAGTTCTTTTACTTCGCAACCGTCAACACCCCGGCCATGACCTGGAAGCTGATTGGCAAAGGCTCACAATACGCCTGGGGTTATCTGGACGCCAACGGCGACTATCTGGATGGAAGCAAGACATATAAGTTGAATCTTCCCAAGGACCCGCCCGCAGAGAAGTTCATATCGGTCGTGCTTTACGATCCCCAAACCCGCTCCCAGCTTCAAACAAGCCAGCCGTTCCCCAGCTACAACAGCGCGAAGCACAAAGACACAGTAGCCGTTAACGACGACGGGTCGGTTGATCTTTACTTCGGTCCGGAGGCACCCGCCGGCAAGGAAGCGAACTGGCTCCAAACGGTTCCCGGCAAAGGCTGGTTCTGCGTCTTGCGCCTCTACAGCCCGACGGAGGCCTGGTTCGACAAAACCTGGCGACCCGGTGAGATTGAGTTGGTGAATTAGCTGCAGAAGACAAGGTGCCGGGTTCGGTGTGCAGGATCGACACCAACACCCGATACCTATGTGTATATCCCACACTTAAAATAAGCCAAACCAATCCTTAATTCATCAGAAAGAGAGGGAAGCATGTTAAAAAAAATAATGTGGGCGAGTGTTTTTGTTGCAGCGGGGATTTGATTAGAATTGACCGTATCCAACGCAGCCTCCGCTGGTTGCCTTTTTGGATTTCAAACCTATGAATGTAAAGCCGGCTTTTTTCGAAAGGGGGTCGCGTTCGATATTGTTGTTGAAAGCAATGTTCCCGAATATCGGGACAAGGTAAACGAGTTTTTTGATTTTTTGATATTTTGTGAAGAGCGGTAATCTCTTATCCCTTGGCGACAATCACACAGCTTTGGAGGTCTCAAATGAAACGAAAAATTTTTAACTCGATATGCCTGTTGGTGCTCGTTGCCATGTGCGCCACGGCTTCAGCCGCTGAAAAGTTCAAGTATACCACGGAGATCCCCGAGGGGATTCTAACCCCTGACAAGGTGGAGACCTCTATCGGCACGCTGGATTTCACCGATGGCGTTCCCTCCCGCGCGACAGCGGACAAGTTGTATGACTTTATGGACACTGCCCGGGCTGCAGATGCCTTCCTTAAAGGAATGCCGGCTGCTTCTATAGCCGCGCTGATCGAGGGAGGCCATGCCCTTGGTGCCGTCGAAGTTAACCAAGTGCTGATATTCGACGGGTTGATGAACGCCCGATCACTGTTCCTTACCGGCAACTCGTCTACGATTTACGTCAGTGCAGACCTCGATTTGAAACGCGACGGGCCAACAGTCGTAGAGGCACCCCCTGGGTTGCTGGGCGCGGCGAACGATGGCTTCTTCCGTTTCATGATCAACTTCCTGCCCGATAAGTACCTGTTCCTGCCGCCCGACTACGAGGGCGATGTTCCTGAGGGCTATAATGTAGTGCAATCCAAGACCTACCGGGTGTGGTGTCTTGTGCGTAAAACACCCAAGAACAAGCGTCCCGAAGAGGTGGCCGCGGCTGCTCAGGCGATAAAGGACAACCTCAAATTCTACCGGCTGGCCGATGCGGCGAACCCGCCGACTATGGAATGGATCAGTGGCACCGACAAGGACTTCAACACCATCCACTACAATAATGCCGAATTCTACGATCACATGAACGAGGTGATTCAGTACGAAGCACTCGGTCTGATGACCCCCGAAATACGTGGTCTGTTCGCCTCATTGGGTATCGAAAAGGGCAAGTCTTTCAACCCTGACGACCGCATGAAGGCCATCCTGGCAGACGGTATCGCGATCGGCAACGCCCAGGCTAGAGCCATCGTCTGGTACCCCAGGATCGACATGAATATGGGAGGTGTGCAGACCTATCCCGACACGGGCAGTGCGTGGCACATGGGCTACCCGGAGCGCAATGTGCATTTCAATGGTGCGGATGGTGGAACGATGAATACCGATGCCAGGGTAAGCTTCCACTACCCCTACACGGTCGTGACACCGGCGATGGCAAAGCCGCGCCTGGGCAAGGGCTCGGACTACGGCATCGCCTTCCTCGACCAGGACAAGCAGCCCTTTGATGGCAGCAAATCCTACAAGATCAGCTTGCCGCCGGATGCACCGGTTGCGAACTTCTGGGCCGTAACCATCTACGACCCCCAGACCCGCTCCATGCTGCAAACCGACCAGAAGGCAGCTGGCGTCGACAGCCTCCAGGAGGGTTTGCGCTACAACAAAGACGGGTCGATCGACATTTACTTCGCCCCCGAACCGCCGCCCGGTTACAAGAACAACTGGATACAGACCATCCCGGGCAAGAGTTGGTTCTCGATCCTGCGCATGTACAGCCCGCTGGAGGCCTGGATTGACCAAACATGGCGTCCCAGTGAAGTCAACCGGACGAACTAACACCTCACTGTGATTAACAGGGGAGTCATCCGGCTCCCCTTATTCAAGGAAACCGCCCATGCAGAACGATACCCATCAGGAAGCCTTTCAAGCGCTTAATGACGCCATCAACCGAGCTGTCATCGGCCAGGAGCACGTGGTGAGGACACTGCTGCTTTCCCTGCTAACCAACGGCAATGTGCTGTTGGAAGGCCTGCCCGGCACGGCAAAGACACGTTCGGTCAAGACCCTGGCCCGCTGCCTTGATGCCAGCCTGGGTCGCATCCAGTTCACCCCTGACCTGCTGCCTTCGGATGTGACCGGTAACGAGGTCTACCATGAAGTGGAGGGCCGACAGATGCTGCAGTTCCAGGAAGGCCCGGTGTTTAACAACATCGTGTTGGCCGATGAGATCAACCGGGCACCCGCCAAGGTCCAGGCGGCGCTGCTTGAGGCGATGGAGGAACGGACGGTGACCGTGGCGGGCCAGAGCCACCAGCTGCCGCCGCTGTTCATGGTGCTTGCCACCCAGAACCCCATCGAGCAGGAAGGGACCTACCCGCTGCCGGAAGCCCAGATGGACCGCTTCATCATGAAGACCAACGTCGACTACCCCGACGATGCGGCCGAGGAGTCCATTATTCATCTTATACGCGGCGAGGAAGCGGGGAATGCGGCAGAGGAACCGCGCTTCTCCCAGGACGTGGTGTTCGCAGCCCGTGAGGCGGTGGCGGCAACCACCGTGTCACCGAATATTGATCAGTACATTGTCGCCCTGGTCATGGCGACCCGGGATCCGGCACGCTACGAAGAATCGCAACTCAAGGACTGGATCCGGGTGGGCTCAAGCCCCCGGGCGAGTATCGCGCTGGACAAGTGTGCGCGGGCTGCCGCGTGGCTGGCGGGCCGGGACTACGTGACCCCCGATGACGTTCGCGGAGTCGTACACTCCGTACTTCGGCACCGGTTGATCCTCAGCTACGACGCACTGGCGGAGTCGATCACCGCCGATGCGGTCGTAGACGAGATCCTGAAACAGGTAGCCTCCGCATGAGCGGGCCGCTGAAGTGGTTCCGGGCCAGCTCGGTGAAACCCGAGGCGGCGCGGGATAATCGCGTTGCGGTCAGCCTCGCACACCTGCGCGCCCTGGAGTTCAAGGCGCGTGGGTTTTCATTCCTGCCCCGCCAGCCCGTGCGCAGCATCCTGAGCGGGCGACACTCGTCACGACTCCGGGGCCGCGGACTCGACTTCGAGGAACTGCGCCACTACCGCCCGGGCGATGACATTCGCACCATGGACTGGAAGGTCACCAACCGCACCGGCAAACCCCACGTCCGCGTCTACACCGAGGAGCGGGAGCGCCGAGTCTATCTCATGGTAGACCAGCGGATCAGTATGTTCTTTGGCAGCCAACGGGCCATGAAGTCGGCGGTGGCCGCGGAGATTGCCGCACTGGCAGCCTGGCGGGTACTGGGTGTGGGCGATCGTGTGGGCGCATTGATCTTCGACGACCAGCACAGCTATCACTTCACACCCCAGCGCAGCCGAGAAGCGGTCATCAACATCCTCAAGAGACTCGAGACCGCGAATGCGGCGCTTACTGCAGGCTGCCAGGCTAATGCTGAGCAGTTCAACACAGCTTTCGACGCACTCCTTAGACACGTCGCCCACGATGCTCTGGTGATCTACATCGGTGATGGTTTTGGTTGGGATGAGCAAAGTGATGAGATGCTGAAGTGGTTGTCGCTGAACAATGACGTGATCGCGATTAACGTATTCGACCCGGCGGAGCTTGATTTACCTGCGCTCGATGAACTCGTGGTGTCGGACGGTGAAATGCAGATCGTGGTGTCGGGTACACGCGAGGAACTGCAGACGCGTTTCGAGGAGAGCTATCTCAATCATGTGAAGCACATGCGCGAGGCCCTGCAGCGCTTCGGTCTGCCATTGATCGAAGTCGACACCGTAGACGACCCGCTGCACCAGTTGCTGAGGGCTCTGGGAGCACAGCCATGAGCAAAGTATTCGAACCGGGATGGGGTAACGCATCACTCCGGACGATCTTTGAGACGGAGTTCCCTGAACCGATATCCCTGATACCCGCCACGCCGGGCTGGTGGATTCTGTTTTTCGCGCTGGTTGGGCTGCTGTTGCGGGCACTCTGGCAGCGCCGGCAGCGCTACCTGCGCGACCGCTATCGTCGCGACGCTCTGGCACGACTGGCGACGATCAAGGCACGGCTGGATGCGGGGGCCTTGGAAGCAGCCCGAGAACTTGCGCCTTTACTCCGGGCAACCGCCATCGCAGCGGCCGGCCGAGACACCATTTCCGGGCTGCAGGGCGACGCCTATGGTGCGGCATTGGCAGAACTTGCCCCAGACCAAGACCTCCTGCCCGTGGAAGACCTTCAGCGTCTTGCCTATGCACCACTCGATGACGCCGAGGGAATTGACATAGAAGCGTTGATTGCACCGCTCGAACGCTGGATACAGCAACACAGGGGGAGCCATGCTTGAGTTCACCATGCCATGGGCTTTTATTCTGCTCCTCGCGCCCGCCTTGATCCGCTGGCTCGCACCAGCTCACCGTGAAAGTCGTGACTCGCTTCAGGTGCCTTACTTCCAGCGGCTGGTGTTTCTGAGCGGACAAACGCCGCGACCTGGTGCGAGTATCCGCAAACGGTTGAGAATTCAAACCCTCGCCAGCCTGGTTGGCTGGTGCCTGCTCGTCATTGCCCTGGCGCGTCCCGAGTGGGTTGGCCAACCGATCAAACTTGAGAAAACCGCGCGGGATCTCATGCTGGCAGTCGATTTGTCGGGCTCCATGGATGCTACTGATTTCCGCGATGCAACCGGTGCGCAAACCGACCGGCTGAGCGTAGCCAAGGACGTACTTGAGGAGTTTGCAGCCGGCCGTGAGGGAGACCGGCTGGGATTGATTGTGTTCGGCAATGCTGCCTACCTGCAGGCGCCCTTTACGGATGATCATGAGACCTGGCTCACTCTACTCGGTGAAAGCATCGTGAACATGGCCGGACCCAGTACGGCGCTCGGCGATGCCATCGGCCTCTCCATCGTACATTTTCGCGAGTCAAAAACCGAAAACCGGGTGCTCATCGTGCTCACCGATGGCAATGATACGGGGAGCAGGGTGCCACCACTGGATGCTGCCGAGGTGGCGAAGGTAGAGGGCCTCACTATTTACACCGTGGCCGTGGGCGATCCGGCCACCGTTGGAGAAGAGGCCCTCGACATGGAAACGCTGGAAGCTGTCGCTCGAATTACCGGCGGGGCCAGTTATGTAGCCGCCAATCGGGAGGCACTCCGCGAAACCTACCAACGCATTGATGCCCTTGAACCGGCAAGCTACGACAGTCTCTCCTATCGTCCCCGCAGCGCTATGTTCCATATTCCACTCGCAGCCTTTGCCGTGCTCTACGTCCTAGCGATGCCGCTGTTCGCGCTGGCAGCGCGCCGAAAACGGAGGGTCGCTCATGACTGACTTGGCACTTATCAGCAACCTCCACTTCCTGCGCCCCGCATGGTTCCTGTTACTCATCCCCTTTGCAGTGATCAGTTATTTGCAGTGGCGCTCGGGCGATCTTGGTCGCCAGTGGCAGGCGGTGATCGCCCCACATCTACTACCACAGATGATGGTGTCCGGCAGCCAGCGGCAGCTGTTTTCACCGCTGTGGGTCTCTATAGTAGTCATCCCGCTGCTGGTGGTGGCACTGGCGGGGCCGAGCTGGACTCGCGGAGAATCCCCCTTCGCGGTGGATGCGGCGTCGCTCGTCATTGCTGTTGATCTCAGCGAATCGATGGGTGGCCGGGATCTGCAGCCCGATCGGCTGCAACGCGGCCGCAGCAAGATCCTGGAACTCACCCACGCTCGCGGTGATGCCTACACCGCGCTGGTGGCCTATGCCGGTTCGGGCCATACGGTTTTGCCGCTGTCGAATGACGCAAACATCCTGCTGCACTATCTCGATGCACTGCAGATAGGCATGCTGCCCAAGCGCGGCAAATCCCCTGAATCGATTCTACCGATGGCACGCGACCTGCTCGGTGAGGGTGGGGGCACGCTGCTGATAGTCGGCGACGGTGCACCTGAACCCTCCATCGAAGCCTTTCGCACCCTGCGCGATGAACCAGGAATACAGGTCATTGTGTGGGGGATGGGCAAGACCCAGGATGAGCTGGATAAGGATGCCGCACGTGGCCTGAAGAGTTCGGCGCTACCCCTCCAGGAATCCGGGCTCATAGCCCTGGCAGATGCCGGGGGCGGTGTATACCGGCGGGTCTCAGGGGACGACGAGGACGTGAGTCAGATTCATCGGCAGATCGATCAACATTTTGAGCTCAGCGAAGACAGTTCACGGCCATGGGTGGATGGCGGTTACTACTTTGTTGGGCCGGTCATGCTACTGTTCCTGCTTTGGTTCAGAAAGGGGTGGGCACTTCGATGGTGAGCTTAAGAACACAGCACCCCAGTCCGTCGCGCTGGCGTAGGCTTCGGCTAACAATGATACTGGCTGTCCTCTTATGGATCGTAGCGGATCCCCAGGCCTTCGTGAATCTATGGCTCACGCCGGATCAACAGGGAAGGTTATGGTTCCAGCTAGGGGATTATGAGCGTGCATCCCGTACATTCGAGAACCCTCGCTGGCGGGGCTTCAGTCTGTACGCCGGGCAGGACTTTGGTACCGCAGAGGCCTATTTCTCTCAGTATCAGGATGCGGATTCTTTACTGGCGCGCGCCAATGCACTGGCCCACCAGAGGTTTTACGCTGACGCAAAGCGTGGCTACGAGGAACTGGCGAGCAGCTACCCCGATCATCCCGCACCTGCTGTGAATCTGCCGATCATTGAAGCGCTGATCGAGGCAGACAAGCAAACGTCTGAGAGCAAGGTGAGTGAAAAGGGTAACCGCAACGCTAAGCCGGGCAAAGGTTCAGATTCATCCGAGGGCAAAGAGGGGCAAGACGCCATGGAACTCGATCAATACAGTGCCGACCAGCTGCTTCAGGACCCGGGCCTCACGGAGATGTGGCTGCAACAGATCCAGCGGGATCCCTCGGAGTTCCTCGTTACCAAGTTCTACCTCCAACTCGAGCAAGAAGAGGGACAGGCGCCATGATGAACTACGGGAAATTGTTGTGCCTCATCCTGATACTGTCGACCGCTGGGGTCGCGCAGGCCGAGACTATTGAAGACCTTATCGCCGCGGGAGAGCTAGAAGCCCGCGTTGTGGTAGAGACTCCCGCCCCGCTTTTCCAGAAAGCACCGATCGTGATTGCTGTGGAGGTCGGCACGCCGTTCAGGTTCAAGGGTAGTACACGCGTGCGCAATTTCACCGTGCCGGGCACCTTGGTGCGGCCCACCACGAAATTTGCCTTTAATGAGACTCGGCGCCGGGGGGGGGATAGCTGGGCGTTCCAGAGCTTGCGTTTCAGACTCTATGCTGAGCGTGCCGGGTCCCTGCACACACCACCATTGACTACCTTTGTCTCCGTCGAAACCGAGACGCACGGTGTTGTGGAGGGAGAAATCAACCTCCAGGTGCAGCCCCTTGAGATTACGGTACCTCCGGGTACAGAAGGTTTGACCTCCTGGGTGGCGGCGACCGCATTCAAAGTTGATGAGTCGTGGGAGGGCGTTCTGGAGGCGTACCAGGTCGGTGATGCCGTCACGCGGATCCGGCGCTTTTCCATCAATGGTGTACCGGCGATGGCCATACCCGCATCCCCTCAGATCGAACTCGACGGTGTCCAGGTATATAACGCGCCGGTGCTGGTCGATGACAAGACAGTCGGCAGCTCGCTTGAGGGCGTACGCGAAGAGCGCGTGGTGTTTACCGTCAAGGCTGGTGGCACCCACTCCATCCCGGGTCACCGCATTCACTGGTTCAATTTAAATACCCGTGCTGTCGAGCAGATCGATTTTCCGGGTCGTACCCTTGACGTTTCGGGCCCCGCGACATCGGACGCCGCTGCGGCTGCAGCCCCAGAGACGAGTTACGATATGGGGAATCTTTTATATTTGGGGCTGGCGGTGCTGGGCGTCGCTCTCAGCTATCTGCTGCTCCGATGGCTCCACAGAACGACCTGGTACCACTCCGTTCGTGATCACCTTAGTATCTGGCGGGGACACCGTCGCGCTAAAACGGCTTTCATGCGTGCGGCAGCACAACAGGACAGCCGCCGCTGCCTCGCACTCCTCTACAAGCGCATGTCAGAGCATGGTGAGTGGCAACTTAGCACTGCCTGCGCGGCCGATCCTCAATTGAGTGGTGTATCCGCCGCGCTAATGGCCAACGCTTACGGCGAAGGGCAGCCTCCGGAGGCAAGTGAACTCCAGCGCCTGTGGGAGGTCTGTACAGCACCGAAAAAACAGCAAGACAAGCCGAACGAGCTTCGGCTTAATCCAGGTCCAAGCCAGTAGCAGTGCAATGACTCAATCTCGCTTCTCGATCTTTAGTGTTACTGATATTATAGATGTCAGTCCCTGGATTAGCCGTTACCGTAGTAACCATATTTACCAGGCCCATCGCTTAAAAGTTAATCAGAAAGGTGCTCGACTCTATATACATTTGACCTGGTTAGGGAGAACTCTTTGAGGATTATATATTACCTGACGTTCGGCTTTGGCATCTTCTTTCTGCTCATTGAGAACCTTAGAAGAGGGGTGAGTTACTTTGCAGTTAACGCTACCACAATGATCGAGGATTACCTCATGGGAATCATCATGATCTCGGTTGCACTATTGTATAGGAGAAACAAGGAAAACCATCGTGGCTAAATCAAACGAAGAACTGGCCCAGATACGCACTGATTTAGCTGTCTTCCGTACGACACTGGCGGCTAGTCGGTCACTGATGGCTTGGCTTCGTACAGGGCTTTCTCTGAATGCCTTCGGCTTTACCATATATATGTTTCTGAAGGACTTTACAGACAGAGTCCAACCAAATAACGCACGCAATCTCGGACTTTTTTTAATAGGTTTAGGAATTTTGTCGATCCTATTCGGTTGCATCGAATACTGGCACGTTGCAAAAGAATCTCGTGCACTTTACGATTATCCCATACGAAAATTTCCCCTGGCCCTGGCAAGCTGTCTTGGGTTGTTAGGATTGCTCCTTTTCCTGAGTGTCACATTACGAATCATTTGACATTAGTTGACTATATTCACCGATGAGGAGGGGCAAGTTGTCACGGATATTAATTTCGAAAGTGTAGCATCCTTGACTTTCATTTAGTCAGTCCATCGCTTTTTATCAATGAACGTTAATCTGCCTATTGGCAGCTGGCCATACGAAAAATAGTCCTCACTATTTCCGCGTTTTGTTTCGTAATCGTCTGCAATGGAATAATCCTTGTTCACAATAGGTTGCCAATCTTCAGGTTCACAATAAGTTTGCTATGGTTCTGTTTTTC
>Ga0180435_10002850_pt1 | contig 17524 bp, 15 predicted proteins | sample SS_ome_3_FD_132467 | JGI IMG/M metagenome (GOLD analysis project Ga0180435, IMG submission 132467) | Hypersaline lake sediment archaeal communities from the Salton Sea, California, USA - SS_3_S_1 metaG | ecosystem: Environmental > Aquatic > Non-marine Saline and Alkaline > Hypersaline >...
AAGCGCGCTGACAGGCCCCGCTTCTGTACCACGGCTAGGAGCTGCTGTGAGGTCACTCGCGCAGGATCATGCAAGGCAAACAACAGGTGTGGTTTGGTCGAGGGCTCCAAGCGCGTTTCGCCTGCCAGCTCAGCTTGAAGGTGATCATTCAGTGCAGCCCGCGCGGCGTTGTCTAAGACTTGCTTGGTGTGCAGCAGAAGTTTCGTCGACATGGTTGACCTCCGATTGGCGTGGAGCATTAATCTAACGTCAACGTAAGATAAAAAGCAACCTTTGGAGCAGCTAGATTCTGCTCTCGGGTCTGCTCTAGAGCGGCGCCTTCGCTGCCTTCCTGGTCGTCATCGGCCCGATGCTGCTGGCACCGCGTGTTGATGGTCGGCCGATCCGAGGGGTGAAACACCCGCTCACAACTCATCCAGCCCAACCTTGACTGCAACCTGCCAATCCCCCAGACGAGCACCAGTAAGCGCGTTCATCTCCAAAGCCTCCAGGCGATTCCCGATGGGCTCTGCAAGTCTGTGATCGTCTGGTATCACAGCATCACTGCGGACAGGTTCAGATAACATGGATACCGTGCTATCATGCGTTCATGATTGTGTCATTCAAGGACAAAGCCACTGAAGATATTTTCAATGGCGTCGCTTCTCGGCATGCCAGAAAAGCCTGCCCTCAGTCCCTTTGGAAAATAGCGGGGAGGAAGCTCGATCAACTGGATTCAGTCGCCGCTTTGGATGAGCTGAAGATCCCACCCGGTAATAGGCTGGAATCCTTGACAGGCAACCGTACCGGACAACACAGTCTCCGTATCAATCAACAATATCGAATTTGCTTTGTCTGGACGCAAGCCGGCCCTGGCGATGTTGAAATCACGGATTACCACTGAGGTCAAAAGATGGTGCGCATACCGACCGAACGCCAACCCACACATCCCGGTGAAATGCTCCTGGAGGAGTTTCTGACCCCAATGGGCATTACCCAGCGTGAACTGGCAGACGCCATCCAGGTGCCATACCAGCGCGTGAACGAACTGGTCAATCAGCGGCGTGGCGTCACACCCAGCACTGCGCTGCGGTTGGCGCGGTTTTTCAACATGTCAGAGGATTTCTGGCTGAACCTGCAAATCCGCTGGGATCTGTACAAGGCACAGCAAACAGAGAAAGACGCACTGAATTCCATCCGCGATTATCACGAGTTCCGCAATACGGCCTGAGACAATCGGCTCTGCGCCGACATGCGCCAACAGCCTAAGGACTGCACAGGAGTCAACGCTCAGATGGCCAGCGAAACCCTCAGCTACCTCGACGGCCGCATCACTGTCGACCCTGATCTCTGCAACGGTCGGCCGACCATTCGCGGCTTACGGATTACCGTCGAAACCGTGCTGGGTTATCTCGGCGCCGGAGATTCACGTGAGGAGATCCTCCAGCAATATCCATCGTTAGAGGACGCAGACATCCACGCCTGTGTCCGCTTCGCCGCGGACATGATGGCCCATCGCTACCGTCTTGAACGCGTGGCCTGATGGCGCGCTTCTTGATCGACGCCAACCTGCCCTATCGATTCTCACTTTTAACCGGCCGAGCGACCGGCGCCGCCGCCAGATGCCGCTTGACCCCGATCAAGGATCGGACACTCTGCTGCAGGCTCAATGGACGCTTTAGGCAATACGACCAAGCATGAAGCCCATCCTGACCACACTCAGCCGTGGACTGCTGATCCTGCTCGGGCTCGGCGGCGGCATCGCCCTGGCTGCGTTCTTGATCAGCCATGCCCGAACGCCGCAACACAGCGACAGCCCGGCAGCGGCCCCGACGCTAAGGGTCATCGAGCTGCAACCCGTCGCCCTGCGGATCGAGGCGCGCGGCCTCGGCAGCGCGCGCTCGGCCGAGCGCTGGCAGGCGGTGGCCAATGTCGCCGGTCGCGTGGTCGAGCGTCATCCGGACTTGGAGAGCGGCAATCTGCTGCCGGCCGGCACCCTGTTGCTCGCGCTCGACCCCAGCCGCTACCAGCTCGCCATCGCCGAGGCCGAGGCCGAAGGCGCGCGTCTAGCCGCTGAGCTGGCCCAGCTCGAGGTCGAGGCCGAGAGCACGCGCCGCCTACTGGCTCTGGAGCAGGAACGCCTGGAGCTGACCAAAGAGGAGCTAACACGCATCGAGCAGCTCGCCACGACCGGCTCGGCCTCGCGCTCGCAGCGCGATGAACAGCGCCGCGCCAGCGTCGCCCAACGCCGCGCGGTGGCGACCTTGGAGAACGAACTCTCGCTCCTGCCCTCGCGCCGCCAACAACTGGCCGCGCAACAGGCGCGCGCCGAGGTGCTACTGGCGCAGGCCGAGCAGGACCTGGCCGATACCCGCTTCGAGGCGCCCTATGCGCTGCGGCTGTCCGAGGTTGAGGTCGAGTTGCATCAGTACATCGCGCCGGGCCAGCGGCTGTTCAGCGCCGACAGCCTGGCCGCGGCCGAGGTCGAGGCACAGATCCCGCTCGGCATGCTGCGCCGTCTGCTCGGCAGCGTCGCGACTGCGCCCAACGCGCCAAATGCGCCCAACGCACCGATTCCCGAGACGCAGCGCCTCGACGAGCGCATGGACTTCAGCGCCGTGACCGCCGAGGTGCGCCTGGTCGGCGACGAACAGGTGCGCTGGCCAGCCGAACTGACCCGGGTCGCCAGCGGCCTCGACCCGGTCACCCGCAGCGCGCGGGTGGTGGTGCGGGTCGCGCATCCCTATCGCGATGCCAGCCCGCCCGATCGCCCGCCCTTGCAGCCCGGCATGCTGACCGAGGTCATCCTGTCTGCGGCCAGCCCCGAGCCGCGGTTAGTCGTGCCGGCGGCGGCCGTGCATGAGGGCCTGGTCTACCGGCTCGATGCCGAGGATCGACTCCGGCACAGCCCGGTCGAGATCGCCTTCGAGCAGGGTAGCCTCGCGGTGATCGCCACTGGCCTCGCGCCAGGTGATCGCGTCATCGTCGATGATCCGTTGCCAGCGATCGACGGTATGGCGGTGACCCCGCGCAATGATCCCGCACTTGAGGCGCGACTAAAAGAACAGGCGGGAGGTCAGGCATCGATGGAAGCAACACCACAACAACCAGCACAGACCCAGCTCCAGGATCGGGCGCAAGTACAAACCCAGTCTCAAGCGCAAATTCCCCCTCAGCTTGAATCCCAAACTCCAGCTCAGATCCCACAGCCAGCGCCAACGCCCGCGGCGGGAGCCACCCGATGATCCGCTGGTTCGCGGCGCACCCAACCGCGGCCAATCTCCTGCTGCTCCTGCTGCTGGCGGCGGGCCTGTTCGCCGCACCGACCCTGCAGCGCGAGACCTTCCCCGACTACCGCCCGACCGAGGTCGGCATCGAGGTCGAGTACCGCGGCGCCAGTGCTGCCGATGTCGAGGAGGCGATCTGCCGGCGGCTGCGCGATGCGATCAAGGCGGTCGATTTTCTCGATGAGCTGATCTGCGTCGCCCAGGACAATCTCGCCAACGCCACCGCGACCCTGCAGCCCGGCGGTGACGCACTGCGCTTTCGCAGCGACATCGACACCGCCGTGCGCGCCATCCGCCATCTGCCGGCGCGCGCCGAGACGCCGATCGTCCGCTCGCTGCATCAGAGCGATCTGGTCGCGGCGGTGGCGATCAGCGGTGCGCTGCCGCTGGCGCAGCTCGAGGAGGTCGCGCGCCGGCTCGAAGACCGCATCCTGCGCCTGCCCGGTGTCGCCGAGGTGCAGATCAAAGGCCTCTCGCAACGCCAGTGGCAAGTGGAGGTGCCGCGCGCTGTGCTCGCCCAGCACGGACTCTCGGCGCGCGACCTCGCGCAGCTGATCGCGCGCCAGAACATCGACCTGCCGCTCGGCATCCTGGAGGGCGATGACCGCGAGCTGCTGCTGCGCTTTACCGATCAACGCCGCTCGCTGCGCGACCTGGCCGATCTGGTGGTGGTCGCCAGCGCCGAGGGCGGCGAGCTGACCCTGGGCCAACTCGCCAAGCTCTCACAGGTCGGCGAGCGCGCCGAGGAGCAGATCCGTTTCAACGGCGAGCGCGCGCTGGTGCTCGAGGTCAGCAAAGGCCTGCGCGACGACGCGCTGCGGGTGTTCAACGCCCTCCAAGCCCTCATCGACGAAGAAAACGCACAACCCTTCGACCAACCCGCAGCCGCACCCGCACTCACACTCAACCCTGACGCTTCTTCCCTGAACACGCAGGCGTCCGCACTCACGCCTCACTCCCCACCACTCACTCCTCACTCCTCTCAACTCACTCCTCAACTCACCCTGACCCAAGACATGACCAGCATCGTGCGCGATCGGCTGCAGATGCTGGTCAGCAACGGCATCATGGGCCTGCTGCTCGTGGTGTTGGTGATGAGCCTGTTCTTCCGCCCGCGCCTGGCGCTCTGGGCGGTGCTCGGGCTGCCGGCGGCCTTCGCCGGTGCCTTTGTAGTGATGGCCTTGACCGGGCTATCGCTGAACATGATCACGCTGGTGGCGTTGCTGATGGCGATCGGCATCGTGATGGACGATGCGATTGTCATTACCGACAACATTGCCGCGCGGGCAACGGCTGAAAGGGGTACTCAGTCAAGCGACGGCGCTCGCAATGAGACTGGACAGTCGCCACTCGAGACCGTCGTCGCCGGCACCCGCGAAGTGCTGCCCGGCGTGCTCTCGTCCTTCCTCACCACGGTCTCGGTCTTCCTGCCGCTCTCCTTCCTCGCCGGCGAGCTGGGCGCGGTGCTGCAGGTGCTGCCGATCGTGCTGATCGCGGCGCTGGCGGCGAGCCTAATCGAGGCCTTCCTGATCCTGCCGCATCATCTCAAGGGCAGCGTCAACGGTCTGCGCGAGGCGCCTGAGTCGCGGCTGCGGCGCGGCTTCGAGCGCGGCTTCGCCGCCTTCCGCGAGCGCGTCGGCCGCGTCGCCGATGCGGCCATCCGAGCCCGTCATGCGGTGCTCGGTCTGGTGCTGCTGGTGCTGATCGGCTCGGTCGGCTACGTCGCCGGTGGCCACATCGGCAGCGAGGCGATGCCCTCGATCGACGGCGATGTGCTGGAGGCGCGCATCCTGATGCCACAGGGCACGCCGCTGACGCGCACCCAGGCGGTCGCCGCGCAGGTCGAGGCGGCGATGCGCCAACTCGATGCCGAGTTGAGCCCGCAACAGCCCGAGGGCGCCGCACTGGTCGAGGCGATCCAGACCCGCTTCAATCACAACCCGAGCGCGCAGGAGGCCGGCCCGCATGTCGCCACCGTCATCGTCGATCTGCTCGAGGCCGAGCGGCGCACGCTGAGTCTGGATGCGCTGACCGAGGCCTGGCGCGCGGCCATCGGCCCGATCGCCGGCATCCATAGCCTGCTGATCCAGGAGCCTGGCTTCGGCCCGGCCGGCATCCCGGTCGAGATCCGCCTGCAGGGCGAGGATCTGGACGCGCTCAAGGTCGCCGCGCTCGATGCCAGTGAACAGCTGGCCGGCTATGCGGCGGTGTTCAATGTCATCGACGATCTGCGCCCCGGCAAGCCGCAGCGCCGCTACCAGCTCGCCGAGGGCGCCCATGGGCTGGGGCTGACCGCCGAGGAGGTCGCTGCGCAACTGCGCGCCGCCTGGCTCGGCGAGATCGCCGATAGCCAGCGCATCGGCGCCTGGGACATCGAGATCCTGGTGCGCCAGGCCAAGGACGATCGCAATGATCTCGATGACCTGGCCGATCAGACCATCCAGCTCGCCGATGGCCAGCGCGTGCCGCTCAGCGCGGTGGCGAGGGTCAGCGAGCAGCGCGACTGGGCGCGGATCACCCGTATCGATGGTCGTCGCACAGTCACCATCGCCGCCGATGTCGATGCCCGGCTGGCCAGCGGTCAGGCCATCGTCAGTGATCTGCGAGCACGCTGGCTGGACGACTTCCAGGCGCGGCATCCGAGGGGGGAGGTGCAGTTCGAGGGCCAGGTCGCCAATGCCGCCGAGACCGGCGGCTCGATCCGCCGGGGACTGCTGATCGGCCTGCTCGGCATCTTCGTCATCCTCTCGTTCCAGTTCCGTGGCTACGTCGAGCCGTTGATCGTGATGCTGACCATCCCGCTCGCCTTCATCGGCGCCATCTGGGGCCATGTGCTGATGGGCTATTACCTGTCGATGCCGTCGCTGATCGGCGCCGCCTCGCTGGCTGGTATCGTGGTCAACAATGCCATTCTGCTGATCCAGTTCATCAACAGCAACCGCGCCCAGGGACTCTCCGCCGCGGCCGCTGCCGGCCAGGCCAGCCGCCAGCGGCTGCGCGCGATTCTGATCTCCTCACTGACCACCATTGCCGGGCTGGCGCCGCTGCTGGCCGAGACCAGCACCCAGGCCGATGCGATCAAGCCACTGGTGATCTCGGTCGTGTTTGGGCTGCTCAGCGCGACGGTACTGGTGCTGTTGGTGATCCCGGCGCTCTATGTGCTCTTGGATGATCTCGGGTTGGCGCGGCCGAGAGCGGCTAGCCAGACAGACGTTTGCATCCAGGCATCCGTTCTATAGGATCATGGCGCCATCACCATCCGGAGCGCCTGATGATGACTGACAAACAGACGCTTGCGCCCGGTTCGGCCGGCCGCCCAAGCGAGGTCTTCGTGGTCTTTCTCAAGCTCGGCCTGACCTCGTTCGGCGGTCCGATCGCGCACCTAGGCTATTTCCGTGACGAGTTGGTCCTGCGCCGGCGCTGGCTGAGCGACGCGGCCTATGCCGAGCTGGTCGCGCTCTGTCAGTTCCTGCCCGGGCCGGCGAGCAGCCAGGTCGGCTTCGCCCTCGGCTATCTGCGCGGCGGCATCAGTGGCGCGCTGCTCGCCTGGGCTGCCTTCACCCTGCCCTCGGCGCTGCTGCTGCTGGCCTTCGCGCTCGGCGCCGATGCCTTGGGCGGCGCGCTGGGTCAAGACCTGCTTCGGGGGTTCAAGCTGGTCGCGGTGGCGATCGTCGCGCAGGCGGTCTGGGGCATGGCGCGCAGCCTGGCGCCCGATCGCGAGCGCGCGACCATGGCCTTGGCCGCAGTCTTGTTGGTGACCTTCGCGCCGAGCACGCTGGGCCAGATCGCGGCGATTCTGGTCGGCGCTTTGGCCGGTCTGCGGTGGTGTCGAGCGCTCTCCCCACCCGTTTCCCAGGCGCAAGCGCTGGCCGTGCCGCTGACGCGCCGCGTCGGGGTTCTGCTGCTGGGGATGTTCGCGCTGCTGTTGTTCGGACTGCCGCTGCTGGTTGCCGCCGGCGCCACGCCAGGCCTGGCGCTGTTCGAGGTCTTCTACCGCGCGGGCGCGCTGGTGTTCGGCGGCGGCCACGTGGTGCTGCCGCTGCTCGAGGCCAGCCTGGTCGAGCCCGGCTGGGTCAGTGCGGATGCCTTCCTCAGCGGCTACGGCGCCGCACAGGCGGTGCCGGGTCCGCTGTTCACCGTTGCCGCCTTCCTCGGTGCCATCGCCATGCCCGATGCCGTCACCATGCCTGGTGCCATCGCCATGCCGGGCGCGAACGCCGTGATCGGCGCGGCGATCGCGTTGTTCGGCATCTTTCTGCCCGGGATGCTGTTGCTGATGGGCGTGCTGCCGTTCTGGGACCGCCTGCGCCAGCAGCAGGCCGCGCGGGCGGCGATGGCGGGCGCCAATGCCGCCGTGGTCGGTGTCCTGGGAGCGGCGCTCTATCAGCCGGTCTGGACCAGCGCCGTGGCGGTGCCGGCTGACTTCGCCATCGCCTTGAGCGCCTTCGTCCTGTTGACCGCTTGGCGGACGCCGCCCTGGCTGGTGGTGTTGCTCACCCTGCTCGCGACGCTGATGGTTGGCATGCTGATGGGGTCGGGATGAATGCGCGCGGGCGCTGCGCGCAGACACGGCGGGCTAGTCGTTCACGTGAAACAGCCGCTTCACCAACAACCACTTCAACTATTAAAGAGGCGCGGCGCCATGATCATCAGCGGTCACGACCGAACAACAGCCGGTCGAGCGACCAGGGTCCCGCTCCGGCCAGGAGCACGTAGAGCGCACCGAGCAGCATCGCCCAGTCGGTGCGGGTCTCATGGGCGAAGCTCCAGAACCCGTAGCGGCTCAGCTCGCGGACCTGGAAGATCAGCCAGTCGGAGCCGAGCAGGATCGGAATCTTAGTGCTGATGATGGCGACGATCATGATCACAATCAGCGGCACGGCCGCGTAGCGACTGAACAGCCCAATCAGCAGCAACGCACCGCAGACCAGCTCGAACACCCCGACCAGCGGCCCAGTAAAACCCGGTAGCGGGATGCCAATGCCGGCAAAACGACCACTGCCGAGGATCTCCGGGAAGAGCAACTTCTGCAGCCCCTCCAGCACGAACACCCCGGCCAGGCTGAGGCGAATCAGGATCGCCCAAGGGCTGCGACCGGGAGCGCGCCACCAGGGATTGAGTAACCAGGAGGTCATCATGCAGCTCCTATCAGAACGGTGAGTGACCGTGACGTCCAACGCGCACGGTTGCTAACTCATCAATGAACACGGTAAGCCGTGTGACAAGCGACGCACTGCGCCATGACGTCGGCGAGACCGGCGAAGGCACTGCCAAGATCATCGCTGACCTCGGCATCGCGCGCGGCCAAGGCAAAGCGGCTCGCGGCGCGATGCATGGCCATGCCGATGGCGCGCATCCCCTCCGGCATGTGCGGTGCCATGCGGTGGCCACCATGCTGCTGCATGGCGCTGACGCCGAGTCGCGCCTCGGCGGTGTCGGCGGCAGCGCTGTAGTCGCCCGCGGCGAGCTGGCGCGAGACGGTCTCGATAGCGGCCAGATGGTCACGCATGTTGGCGAGCATGTGGGCACGCATCGGCGCCGGCAGCTCGACCAGGGTGCGTGCGTCGGCATCGGTCTTGGCATGGCTGCTGGCATCGGCATGCGCATCCGCCGGCGCTGAGCCGGCCAGCAACGACGGCACTGGCATGAGGGCCAGCATCAATAGAAAGAGTGCGCTGGAAAGCGGCGTCGGTTGGGCTTGCATGAACATTTCTCCTGGAGAGATGGCTTCTCAGGTCATGGTCGCTGGTCATCAGGGATGCTCAGATCCGGGCCATGGCGCATGATAGCGCGTGGCGTGGCGAGCCGGATCGCTGGACGATTCAGCAGTCTAAGGCGCGTCCTCGCCCTCCCACCGCGTCAACCAATAGGCAGCGCCGTTGCGACCCCGCAAGGCGCTCCAACCAACGCTTGTCCCTCGCGCGCCTGAGCGCAAATCTTGAGTCCTCGGTCATCAGCAACCTGGTTTCCCGATTCCGTCGCAATGTCATCGTCGCGGGCCGGCCACCACTGACGTTCAGCACTCAGGCTAGACGCTGACGCTGACGCTGACGCCGCCGATGCGCAAGCTGATTGCGCAGCCAGTCATAGACACCGGTCAGCGTGATCAGCACCAGCAGCAAGGCACCCAATGGGACGATCAGGATGTAGCCGCCGCCGAGCCACTCTTGGAAGAATCGCCCGTTGTGGACCTCGAACAGGTAGTTCCAGAGCGGCATCCGATACTGCTCGCGCACCTCTGGAGGCATCTGAAAGGCATCGGCGGCTTCACCGCTGTTGGCTACTAAGCCCTGATAATGGGTGGCGATGTAGGCGTCGCCCTCCGGTGAGGTCAGCCAGCCGGTGACCATGGTCGCAGCCGGACGCATGCTGCGCTCGACGTCGGGGGCCTCATCGACCAATAGATTGACCGCACGCTCGGCACTCGGATCGACCCGATAGAGGCCACTGAAGGAGCCGACCAGATAGGAGCCATTGGGCTGGGTGTCGAAGACGGTCGCGCCCATCACGAAGATCGGCGCTGGCAGATTGATCCGCGTGAACGGCCCCGACAGATCGGCACGGCCGCGCCAGACGCCATCATCCGCCTGGATCAACACCCGCTCAGCGGCGGGATCATAGAGCGCATTCTTGATCTTTTGCTGCCAAGGGTTGGCCGGCAGCGGCCCCGGATACCAAGCCGCCGGCACGTCGCCGGCCAGCAGCATCAGCATCGGCGGGCGCATGAAGAAGCCGGTCAGGCCAAACAACAGCAGAAAGCCGGCGCTCCAGATGCCGAGCTTGAGATGATACTTGTGGATGAAGCGAAACAGCCGCCCCATCCAGCGCCCAGGCTTGGCGCCGCCGCGACGGCGCCGAGCCTGCAGCAGCCGCGGGTAATACCAGGCGTAGAAGGCGGAGACGCTGAGATAGCAGAGCAGCAGCCCGGCGGCGTCGAACAGCAGCCTGCCAGGCAGGCCCCAGACCTTGCCGTCGTGCAGGTCGAAGAACAGCTTGATCAGCGACACGCGCGGCTCGCTCGGTGGGCGTTCCAGCTGACGTCGACTGAATTCAAGCGCGAGTGTGGCGGCGGGCGCGGCAATTGATGCGGCATACGCGGCGGACTCGGTGAACACCAGCAGCTCGTCGTTGGTCTGCAGGATCTTGCGCACCGGCTCGCGATGCTCGCCCAGCGGCTGCTCCAGCCAGATACCATCAGGTAACTGGCGCGCGTACAAGCCGCCCTCGGTCGCGGCCAGCAGCCACTCGCCCTCGGGCCGTTGCAGCAGGAACAGCTGCTGCGTCTTGCGATAAAAGTCCGAGTCCGGCAAGCCCGCATGCACCGACTGCGGCGAGACCCGCCCGTCGACGCGCTTGTAGATGCCGAGCTTGCCGGCAAGGTACGCGGCGCCCGGCTCCGATTCAGGAAACACCGCGCTGACAATGCCGGAACGGTTCCAGTTCTGCGGATGATACTGGGACGGCACCAGCCAGCGCGGCACGGAGACGCCGGCGATCAGATCGGGATGATTCAGCAGCACACCGGACAGGCTCATCCAGATCAGAAACAGGATCAGGGCCAGCCCGAGGATCTTGTGCAGCCATTTGGAGCTGCGGTGGATGACGTTCATCTCACAGCCAGAGCCAGCCGTGACTGGCCGCGACGGCGCAGCGGACGCCGAGATGATCCAGGGATTGGTGATGTTGCAAGACAGCGCTCCAATAACGGCTTTGGAAGGGTCTTGGCTGGCGGCCTGGTTAAGGCAGGCGGCGTGGCTGGTGGCGGCGAGCATGTGAACGCGCCCAGCGCGCTCGATGCCCTTGGGGTCGACTTTAACCGCAGCCGTCTTGCAAGCCTTGACCATTGTCAAGGAGGCCTTCAGGGGACTCCGAGTCGACCCGCAGCTGTCCTCGCTCGCCCAGAACCCGGTTAGCGCGGTTGCGATGCAGGCGCCTTCGTTGTCTCGGGCGCATCAGGCCCATCGGCCCATTGCCGGCGGTTGATCGCATACTCGGTCACTTTTCCGACGAAAGGCAGCAGCAACATGCCGTCGAGCCGGTCGACACGCCGGGGCTCGCGATGCTGGCGGATGCCGATGGTCATGCCCTGCTGGCCGGCGCGCGGCTGGGCGCGGTAGGTGCCGAGCAGCCGATCCCACCAGGAGAGGTTGAAGCCGAAGTTGGAGTTGGTCTCGTCGTCCTCGATCGAGTGATGCACGCGGTGCATGTCCGGGGTCACGACCAGCCAGCGCAAGGGGCGATCGACCCAGGCCGGTAGCGCGATATTGGCATGGTTGAACATCGCCATCGCGTTGAGGATGACCTCGAACAGGATCACCGCGACCAGCGGCGGTCCGAGCGCCGCGATGACGGCAAACTTGATCAGCATCGACAGGATGATCTCGAGCGGATGGAAGCGCGCGCCGGTGGTCAGGTCGAAGTCGAGATCGGCATGGTGGACCCGATGCAGCCGCCACAGCGCCGGCACCGCATGGAAGAGCACATGCTGCACCCAGATGGCGAAGTCGAGCACCAGCAGCGCGAGCAGGACCTCGGCCCAGAACGGCCAGGCCAGCGCGTTGAGCAGCCCCCAGCCGGCACTGTTGACATACAGTGCCATACCAACCGCGGCGGCCGGAAACAGCAGCCGCAGCAGCACCGTGTTCAACACCACCAGGCCGATGTTGCTGCTCCAGCGCTGCACGCGGGTCAGCATCCGCGCGCGCGAGGGCGCGATGACCTCCCAGATCGCCATCAGCGCGAACACACCGAGGAAGAAGCCGAGGCGGATCATCACCTCGTGGGTTTGGATGAAACTGTCCATCGTGCAGTGTCTCTCCGCCTTGGGGTCAGCAGGGATCAGAGCCCTGGTTGATGAGGGAAGCAGCTTGACAGATCGCAATCCTTTGATCAACGATTAGGTTGAACGTCTCGATCTTTTCACGCATCCACCGGAGGCCGCCATGCATCGCACGCTGCTCCGCGCCCTCGGCGCCCTGCTGCTCGTCGGCGCGGTGGCGACCGCCCTGCTCTACCGCGATCGGCTCGACCTGGCGGCACTGGAGGCCTGGGTCAGCGGCGCTGGTGCCGCGGCACCGCTGATCTTCATCGGACTCTATGCGCTGGCGACGGTGCTGTTCCTGCCCGGTGCGGTGCTGACGCTGGCCGGTGGCGCCCTGTTCGGCCCGCTCTGGGGCACGTTCTACAACCTGATCGGGGCCACGCTCGGCGCCGGCTTGGCCTTTCTGATCGCGCGACATCTCGCCGGCGACTGGGTCCAGGCGCGCGCCAAGGGCCTTAGTGCGCGGCTGATCCAGGGCGTCGAGGCCGAGGGCTGGCGCTTCGTCGCCTTCACCCGGCTGGTGCCGCTGTTTCCGTTCAACCTGCTCAACTACGCCTTGGGTCTGACCCGCATTCGGCTCTTGCCCTATCTGCTGGCGACCCTGGTGTTCATGCTGCCGGGGGCGCTGGCCTATACCTACCTGGGCTTCGTCGGCCGCGAGGCGATGGCCGGCAGCGAGGGGCTGATCCGCAATGGCCTGATCGCGCTGGCGTTGCTGGCCGCAGTGGCCTTCCTGCCGCGGCTGATCGCGCGCCTGCGTCAGCGGCAGGCTGTCGCAGACAGACCGCGAGCAAGCCATCGAGGTTCGGTCTGACTCGACCTCATCACGCTTGGTTTACCGCTCGTCCAGGCAGTGCCCCAGGATCAACGCCTGCAGATCCGCAAGCGATTCGCAGGCGGCAATGGCCGTCGCGTCGGCGCAGAGCAACAGCCGCCCCTCGCACCAACGAAAGATCGCCGGCAGAGGTGCCTGTGCATCGGGGAAGCGCGCGCGAAACTGATCGCGATGCAGGAACTCGCAAGGCGCGTCCAGGGACTCGATGAAGCGACACCATTCGGCACGCTCGCTCAGCAGGCCATGGGTGATGGCGCACAGGTCGCAAGCATAGGTCGCGGGTGAGAAAAGTTTGTGGCCAATGTCGGCCATTGTGTTGAAGAGGCCGCTATCGGCGTTGTAGACGAAGACCAGCGGGTTGTGCCTGTTCAATGGGCTGCCCTCTTGTTGGTTATCACCGATACCACCGTGCCAGCCGTGCCGGATCAGCGCCCAGGGCATAGGCCAGCCGCAATCGCCACATCAGCATCATGGTGCGCAGAATCCCGCGCGATTCCCAGCGCCGGCTAGAGGTGATCAAGGCCGTGCGCAAGCACAGGGGTCGCGCCAGCCGGCGCAGGCGTTGCGATAGCGCGATGTCTTCCATCAGCGGGATGTCGGGAAAACCGCCCACGGCGGTGAAGTCCGCGCGGCTGACGAACAGGCCCTGATCGCCGGTGGCGATTCCGCTCAGGCAGGAGCGCAGATTCATCGCGCGCTCGATCACCCGCAGCAACGGATGACGCCCGGACAGCCGGACATCGCAACGCCCCCAGCGCACGACTGGGCGCGCCACTGAGCGCGCGGCAGCGAGTAGCGCCTCGGCGGTAGCGGCCGGCACTCGGCTGTCAGCATGCAGAAACCACAGCAGCTCGCCGGTGGCCGCCTGGGCACCGGCATTCATCTGCGCGGCGCGCCCGCGCGGTGCAGCAAGCAGCCGATCCACCAGCGGCTCGGCCAGCGTTCGTGTAGCGTCCCTGCTGCCGCCATCGACCAGGATCAGCTCATGGCCGGCGGCGCGCAGCGCGGCCAGATCGCCCAGCAGCGCGCCAATCACATCGGCTTCATTGAGCGTCGGAATGATGATGGAGAGACGCATGGACTTGGCAACTCCGCCGGTGGCCGGCATCACGCGCAGGTCGAAATACCCTTGCCCCTGAACGCCTGCTCGGTGGGCAAGCTAAGCGATTGCGCCATTGCGTGATCATCTGCGGCAAACGCTCGTCTTTATTGATCAGCAGCCAGGGAAAACGATCCATCAGGAGGCCGTCGCAGACAGACCGCGAGAAAGCCACCGAGGGGCAGGCGCTCATTGTGCTGGCCAATGCCAGACAGCCGCTCGACCCAGCGTGCCAGCGGCCCGGCGCTAGGAAGGAGCAGCGCTGAGCGCGCTTCGATCTGAACCGGCTGCGGATTGAGGCTCCGCGCCCAGGCTCGCACCTCGCTCAGCTGATCCCAGCGAGCGCCCTGGTAGCTGCCGCGCCCGGCCTTTTGCCAATACAGCAGGCTGCGTCGATGCAGCAATCCCAGCACCACCGCCTCGCGCGATACCCGCCAGAGCTCGGAAAGGGCCTGCTCTGGTCGCGCGCAGAAGCAGAGACTGGTCATGGCGACGGCAGCGTTGAAGGCCGCAGCGGCGAACGGCAATGCCTCGGCATCACCGCGCACGCCGGTGATGCGCGGATCGCGGCGCAGCGCAAAGTCCAGCGCCGCCGCATCCGGATCGAGCCCGGTCACCTGCACTCCGGCATCGGCCAGCACACTGCTGAAATAGCCGGTTCCGCAGCCGACGTCCAAGACCGAGGTGGTCGGCGCCGGCGCCAGCAGATCGAGCAGCAGACGGCGCTCGCGCGCGCCCATCCAAGCACCGCGCGGTGTCGCGTACCAGGCGTGATAGCGGGCTGGGTCCCAGCTCATGGCGCGTTGCTCCGACTCACGAGTGCTTCCTTGTGACAATCCGGATACTGGCGACTTATTCAAGCCGCGAGCGGCTCAGTAGCCACAGGCTCAACCCCAGTCCGAGTAAGAATGCCAGCAGCGACCATTGCGCCAGTGATAGCCCGAGGATGACCAAGGCCACGTCCTCGCAAAAACCGGTGGCCATGAGCAGTGTCGGTTGCAGCCTGCCGAGCCATTCGACGACCTGCTCGATCGGGCCCATGTCTGGGCCGAGACAGGAGACGCTGCCCTCGGGTTGAGCGATAACCTGCCGTTGCCGTCCCGACGAGGGCCACCAGGGTGGCGAGGATACCGCTGATGCGCCAGGTCCAGCCTTTAGTCAAGGCTGCGATAAACGCCAGCGGCGTAATCAGCATGAACAATAGGCGTTGGAAGATGCACAGATGGCAGGGCTGGAGTGCCAGCCCTTCCGTGATCAAAATGCTTGCCAGCGCAAGTGCAGCGCTGGCGCTGGCAATCAGCAGCCACAGCCGGTGATGCGTGAGCAAGGCCATTGGATTCTCCTTGTTGAAGCGCAATCCTGATTACGTTTGAGACCGGTATCAGGCAAGATGCACGGCGCGCCTAGCGCTTGATTCAGAAGGTCAGCAGATCACGAGTGTGTCATTCGCAGCCGACAGAGAGGCTCAGCAGCAGGAGCCGGTCGTGCAAGCAAACGCAGTCGTGAATGGATTTGAATCACTCACGCCCGGGAAGGGTCCTCGATGTGCTCCGGCCCCAGCGTCAAACGCGAAAGAGCGGGAGAACCGCGAGGCCTGCAGGATGCGGTAGCTGTTAGCGGAGACAGCCACGGCATGCCCGGTGGGGAAACGCCGATCGCGGTCCAGGGACCAGCTGTCGGGGTAGCCAGACAGGTCGCCGCGATAGGTCACCGTCTGGCCATAGTCCTCGGCGCCGGGGTCCAGCCCATCGACCTTGAAGAGTCGATAGGTCGCGGAGCAGAAGCGCGCGGGCGCGACCTTTTCCGCCACCTGGGCGTCGTCGATCGCCAAGGGCCGTGCATCCACGAGCCGTGGATCGGTGAAGCCAGCGTCGCGTGCGAGTGCGAGGAAATCAGCCCAGTACAGGGCACCAGCAAGACACTCCCCGTAGAGCACCGGGTCATCGGCCAGCGTTGCCGGTAGGCGCCGATCGGCATAGACATCAGCGAAGTAGAATTCGCCGCCCGGCGCCAACAGCTGATCGGCGCCGGCGAGCACGGCGGCCTTGTCTGGCGACAGATTGAGTACGCAGTTGGAGATGATCAGATCGAAGCCGGCCTCGGGCAGCCCCAACGACGCGAGCGCTTCGATCCGGCCCTCGACGAAGCGCACGTTCGAGCGCGCATAGCCATAGCGCTCGGCATGGTAGGCCCGATGCCGCTCGGCGACGGCCAGCTGCGCGGCGGTCATATCGACACCGACCACCTCGCCCTGCTCGCCGACCAAGCGCGAGAGCAGGTAGACATCGCGCCCAGCGCCACAGCCCAGATCGAGCACCCGCAGCCCTTCGAGCGCATCCGGCGCGACCAGGCCGCAGCCATAGTAGCGCCCGCTGACCTCGGGATGGATGTCGGCCAGCAGCGGCTTCAGTGCCGGCGGCACCGCAGCGCCGTCACAGCAGGCATCAGTGCGGAGATCGGTGCTAGCGGTCAAGGTCTCGCCGTAGTAGCGCTGAACCTGGTCGAGGATGCGTTGGTGGTTGTTCATGGGGCATGACTCATTAAGCGGTTGATGGCGTCGAGGTGGGGATCACTCGGCGAGGATGAAGCGCGGCATCGTTGTCAGGTGGCGATTTGCTCACCGGCTCAAGCGGCAAGCAGGTCAGTCACCCGTTCGACGACGGTGTCGATCTCGTCGGCAGTGGTCTCGCGACCCAGGCTGAAGCGCAGGGCGCCGAGCGCCAGCGCATCCGCCACCCCCATCGCGCGCAGCACCGCCGAGGGCGCGACCTCGCCGGCGTGGCAGGCGGAGCCGGCCGAGGCGGCGATGCCATCGAGTCGCGCCAGCAGCGCACCGCCGCGCTGGCCGACAAAGCCACAGCCGAGGGTGTTGGGCAGGCAGCGCGCGGGCGCGGCGAAACGGACGACGCGCTCGCCAAGTCGCGCCTGCAAGCCCTGCCACAAGCGCTCACGCAGGGCCTCGACACGCGCCATCGGTGACAGATCGGCGGCCAGCCGGCAGGCGGCGCCGAGTCCGGTGGCGAGCAGTGCGCTCTCGGTACCGGCGCGACGACCGCCCTCATGGCCGGCGCCATGCAGCAGCGGCTCCAGGGTCAGGCCGCGACGGACGTAGAGCGCGCCAACACCCTTGGGCGCCTGGAACTTGTGACCGGCCAGGCTGAGCAGATCGACGCCAAGCGCATCGACACGGGTTGGGATCTTGCCAACCGACTGCGCGGCATCGGTATGCAACAGCACCCCATGCTCGCGCGCGATGGCGGCGCATTCGGCAATGGGCTGGATGCTGCCGACCTCGTTGTTGGCATGCATCAGGCTGATCAGGATGGTGTCGGGGCCGATCGCGCGGCGCAGATCATTGGGGTCAACGTGGCCGCTGCTGTCGACCGGCAGCCAGGTGACGCGGGCACCGAGGCGCTCGAGAAAGCGCAGCGGGGCGTTGATCGCCGGATGCTCAATGGCGCTGCTGATCAGGTGCGCAGGCCCTGGTCGATTGGATGGATTGC
>Ga0180435_10002853_pt1 | contig 17515 bp, 17 predicted proteins | sample SS_ome_3_FD_132467 | JGI IMG/M metagenome (GOLD analysis project Ga0180435, IMG submission 132467) | Hypersaline lake sediment archaeal communities from the Salton Sea, California, USA - SS_3_S_1 metaG | ecosystem: Environmental > Aquatic > Non-marine Saline and Alkaline > Hypersaline >...
GATTATCCATACAATACGATTTGATACAAGTGATATTGAAAGACTTGAGACTTTTTCAGAGCAGGTTGCCAAGACATGCTAGAATTACACGCCTTTTATAGGCGCCCGTAGCTCAGTTGGATAGAGTACAGGCCTCCGAAGCCTGTGGTCGGTGGTTCGAATCCACTCGGGCGCGCCAAAAACTACAAGATAACCACAAGCATGACTGGTTGCTAATCATGACTGCCAGATGCAACCGGGCGCAGCTTCAAATGGTCTACCGTACGATGCTCTCTGGATCAGGATTTTTCACCGCTAACCAGTCAAACCCCTCATCGAGCACATCAAAAATTTCGACCTCAAGACCGTGGCTACGCGCGATACTCTGGTGCAGCCGAGCAAGCTTGATAATTTCAGGATGACTCAGCACCAATGCCGTACGAAATCTGCCAACGTTGATACCAATACCTGTATTAATCTCCGCAATCTTTTTAATATCTTCTTCGGTCACCAGCACCTTTTCGACATCCAGATCGTAGTACAGTTGACTGAAACCTTCCTTCACCTCACCGACATTACGACTGTCTATCTGCCAGAAAATCCCGTTGATGAAACTCTGCGGCTCGATCACGCCACTCATCTTGCCCACGATCAGGCTGCCATCGTTATAGACTTTACTTTCAAACATAATTAAATCTTAATAAATTTAACCGTGAAGTATATGAACCAGGTCAAGTTTAATAGCTGATTACCTCGGGAGTAAATCGCCGGAAATCAGGCATTGTCATACCACTGACGGCATTGATATAAGTCGGATCGGTGACAACATAGCGTGAGCCCCTGTGACTCACACTGTCACCAGCCACATGCCCGTTAAACTTTACTGCCGCCGCCACATGGCCAGGATAATTGAGCCCGACGACATCCAGCCCCAGCAAGCTCTCGACCAACCAGGCAAACAGCACGGCCCTGTCTTCACAGTCTGAATAAGGGTAGAACAGGGTCTCCTCAGGAAACAGGTAGTTCTCCCTGCCAAACTGCTGCTCATCAGTCTCATACTTCAGTGATGTCTGAACGAATCTGAGCAGAAAGTTGACCGCTTGCTGTTCATTCATATCTTTCATATAGGCCGCCAGCTGCCTCTGCAGAGGTGTCGCTGTACTACGGTATACTGCCGACGAGAAATACAGGTCCAGATTGAGTTGAGGGTAGGTACTGAAAAACTTCAATCTGCCCCGGTCATAGGTGACGTCAATGTTATAAACCCTGCCTTCGAACTTGAATGATAAACGACGTTGCTCTGGCTGCTCGCTCGAAGCCACCACAGAACTTACCCGCATATCAAGCTCATTCTTGGCTTGCGGGTAATCACCCTCATAGGTGTAGACAGTGCCGAGACTCTTATTGTCACCACCGAACTCAACTGCATAATAACGTGTACCATTGAGCGTGAAATACGATACCTCGAACATTTCATGTCTCGAGGGCATCAGCAGGAAAACATCATGATCACTATATGCAATCCTGGCCTTATAACCTGATTTTGCCAGCAGAAACCAGCTTAACAGGGCCGATTCGTTCATCCTGCCGTTGTTGATTCCAGTCGCTAGTCCATTGATGAGTGAAGCATACGCCCAGTCATTTAGTTGTAAAGAGGTTTTCTGTGCATCCAGCTGTGACAGCAGGTCTTCGTAATCTGTTCGGCTGAGCGCTGACCAGTAGTCGCTGATCATATCTTTAGTGAGTCTGCCAGTAAGCGCATGTTTAAGTTTGGCATCATAATTAAAACGAACCTGCCTGCCATAGAGGTCAACACTTACAGCTCTCCCCCCTGGTGAAACGGGGACAGGCGCCACCACGGGCTTTTTAACCAGCTCTGGTTTTGGTGGTTCGATATCGATCGGTTCAGCTATGCCATCTTCGGGTTTAACCACTGTCACTGGCGGCGGCACCGTAGGAGCAACAGGTATGATATCTGGTTTTGGCGATTCATCTCTGGCCTCGCCCTGAACCAGATCAATCGCTGTCCAGTTTGCCCTTAGAAAAGCAGTGAACTCCTTATCACGTGCGTCTTTATATTCCTTAAACTCTTTAACTTGCTGCTGCATACCATAAGACTGTTGCTGCATCCACTGCTGGAATTCATCACCCGCTATAGCGTGAGAATATGTCGACAACAGTCCTGTAGCTACCAGCGCTCTGGTTACGACCAGGCATTTATATTCTTTCAAGACCTTCATCACCCTAACTTCGATCAGTTGTTACAGGCATAAAAAAACCGGTATCCGCAAAACGGAAACCGGCCTTTTACACTAAGCATATCGACCTGCTTTATTGCTTCATATTCGCAATCGAAGCCGCCAGCTCATCCTGCCCTTTTTGAGCCTTGAACTGCTGCCATAAGGCACGGTCATTATTCATACTTGTCTTAAGCGCATTCTCTGTTGCTGTCGCAGCAACCGATGGATCCATGCCGAGCAGTACATACAGTGAACCATTCGGGCTTGTACGTGTTTTATAGATCTTGGTTCCCACCAGCGACTCATCAGTAATCTGCTTGGTCACGGAAGTGTTCACTTTATCCACGGTCTCAGTATCTGCCGCGCCAGTCGTCTCGGCATACTGCTTGACCATGTTCTGTACGTGCACCTTCATAGACTGCGCCAGCTGCACCCTGGCATCAGTGGCAGCCATATTTTTCATGAAGCTGTGTCCTGCCGCTGACTTTTCAGCAACACCGACAGCAGAAACGGCGATGCCTTCTACCGGTTCATCACAAATCCACCCCGGAGCCGCTGCAGAAGGGGCATCAGGGAAGACACAGTCAGGGTCTGCCTGTTTTACTTCATCTGATCCGCATGAAGTTAATACCAGTGCCATAACAGCAACACTGATCCCTGGTAATACTGTATTTAATTTCATATTCTCTTCTCCCAATCGTAATTAATCAGCGCCCGCCAGACTTGTTATTTGTTGGCATCCACAGCGCTATTTCCAACAAACATAGCCGAGAATACTCTCTGATGCAATTCTAATCGCCAAAATTCTCGACCAGGTCACAAAGTGCTATTGCACTCTGTTAAACAGCAGCACTCAAGACAGCAGATACCGGTCGCAGAGAATTGGTGATTTTTGAACAGGATTATTTTGATTCTTTCTCGACCAGGTAATTCGTGATCTTGACCATATTGTCATAGGAACCGGCCATCGAACCACTGGTCAGATATTTACCATTGATGACCATCGATGGCACGCCCTGAATACGGTAGGCCTTCATCTTCTTCTTGGCCTTTCTCACCATGCCATCGGTAGTAAAGGAGTTGTACTCTTTTTCGAATGCAGCCTTATCAACACCGTTGCTGACCAGAAAGTCTGTGATCTTCTGCTTGGTATCTAAACGCTTCTTCTGTTTATGCATCGCTTCGAATATCTTGATATGCATATCTTCGATGACGCCCATGTTGCTCAACGCATAATAAGCTCTCGCCTGAACCTCCCAGTCAGGTCGAAATATGGCAGGCACGCGTGCGAAGTCAACATTATCCGGTTTGCTCTTCTTCCATGCATTCAGATAAGGCTCGAAGGTGTAGCAATGTGGGCAACCATACCAGAAGAATTCTAGCACCTCGACATTCTCACCACTTTCAGACTGCTCCGAAGAGATCTTCTGATAATGCACACCTTCTTTGTAATCAGCGGCCTGTAACAAAGCAGAGCCAGCCATCAACATCATAAATACGAGTATTTTTTTCATTCTATATCCGTCTCAATAGTCATTCTAAATAATTCTGTTTGTATATCCTGCTGGCACCAACCCCAGCAGTGTACGTCATGTGTACCAGAGTATGTTCTAGGGTACCAGCGTATCGATCATGATAAGCAGCGCTTTCGGTGATGACTTATCGGTTACATCTACCTGCCCGATATAGTCGCCACTCTGCGCGATAGCCGTACCAGACTTCGACACTCGTGCAGAAACCACGAGCTGATCAAATGAGCTGAGATTCATACCGTCGACCATCGCCATACTGTCATCCAATACGACTTCAGCCGGTAGCTGAGACACGCTGACTCGTTGCGCAGCGAGAGGCATCCGCGGGCCCTGTTTGGCTTTCGCGTAGATAAAGACAGTGTCTCCTTCAGCAAATTTCGACCGTATATCATCACTGACATCTACCCTGACATTAAGACTAGTCATCGATGCCGATGGCGCAGCAGGTTGTTGCACGTCTGCTACATTGTGGACACCCAACAGTTCATCAAGTTCAGCAACCTCTTCGCCCGCCGCAAGCAATTGATCACGTGACTGCGCAATGATTCCAATGATCGAGCTCAATACATCTTCATTATCACGTGCGACAGGCACCAGTTTGACCAGGATATCGATCGCATTCCGGTAATTTTCAGACTGGTACTCGACCACACCGGCAAACCACTGCGCGTTCGCATTATCTGGCTCAAGTGCATATGCTTTCCTGACGATGGCTTTTGCCTCATCGTTAAACACACGGTCATTCGCCAGCGCCATCACTTCCGCGCGTTCCAGCATAAGCTGCGCATTCTGCGTATCTTTTTCCAGCGCAACCGCGAAAGCTTTAGCAGCCAGATCATAGTTCCCCGTATACTTTCTTGAACGAGCCAGCATCGCCCATTCCTCAACGGTACCGCCTTCGGCTTCGATCTTCTGCTCCAGGCGCTTCGTCATCTCTTCGATCGATAGCTGCTGCCCGGTTGACTGTGATTGTTGTTCAGCGACAAAATTTTCATCACTGGCTGAATGCATACCAAGATCAAGATAAAGCAACATCGCCACCAGGGGGATAAAGATGGAGAGAACCAGTGCGAACGCGGGATGGCGCTTTGCCTCGGCGGCATAATGCAAGGCCGCTGTCTGTTGGCTCTCAGCCGGAATATCGATCAACAGCTCACGATCAAGTTCTTCTCTGGCCTGCTTGTAGAACGCCTGGTCGATACGGCCTTCTTTCAGGTCCATATCAAGTTCTTTCAGCTTATCTTCGTTGATCTTCAGGTTACTGTCTTTATACGCCAGTGAATCCTGTCCGCGTACTCTTAATAACGGATACACCAATATGATGATTGCCAGCAGTAACATCACGATCATCAGTGCCCAGAAAACTATATTCATTTTTTATTTTCCATCCTGCCCAGAATGCAGGTTCTTGATTCTTTCGACCTCTTCTTTACTCAGCGCCGCAGGCTGAGACGCGGAAGATTGGGATTTCATAAAGCGGACGACAAAGACCAGGCCCAGCGCAAAGATGAGGATCGGACCGAACCATAACAGCCAGGTCATGGGTTTGAAAGGCGGACGGTAAAGCACGTAGTCGCCATATCGCTGCACCATGAATTCGACGATCTCATCTTCCGACTTACCTTCCTGCAACATGGTATATATCTCAAGCCGCAGGTCTTTTGCGAGATCCGCATTCGATTCAGCGATATTCTGGTTCTGACAGACCAGGCAACGTAGCTCATCACTCAATTTATGAAAAACTTTTTCCGTCTCTGGCGAATCAAAGGTGAAGGTTTCAACTGGTGCAGCGTAAGCATTGGCAGTAAAAAATATCTGCGCGAGAAATACAATGTTTAATATTTTTTTCATACGATCACTACTGTTATTCAAGGCCTGGCTGATATATATCTCTTTATTTCAGACGACTCAAAAGCTCAGCCAGTTCTATATAACCGCTCTTGTTTGCCGCCTCAAGCAGCCCCTCGATATTCTTTGGACTGTTAATAGGACCAATCGCTTTATAAAGTACAAACCCCTGCTCATCAACAAGAAATGTCTCAGGTGCACCATATACTCCCCAGTCAATAGCAGAACGGCCATCGTAATCCACTGCTATCGCCGAGTATGGATTGCCAAGTCTGGCTAACCAGTTCTTGGCGTCTTCAGTTTCATCTTTATAGTTAAGGCCGATGATACGCACACCGTTACGCGCAAGATGCTTGACTGCTTCGTGTTCCTGGCGACAGGCAAAACACCAGCTCGCCCATACATTAACTAAAGTCACATGACCCAGTAAGTCTTGGTCTGTCAAACGTCCTTCTTGTAAGAGCAATGGCAGATCAAACTGGGGCGCAGGTTTATTGATCAGTGGAGAAGGAACATCCCTTACTGTTTCTACATTATTTAAACCAATGACTAAAAACACCGCCAATACCGCAAAGATCATTAACGGCATGAGGCGCCGTATTACACTCGGCTGATCAGCGTTTTGATTATTATCCATATCTTATATCTTTAAAATATTAGAAAGTAACTCGTGAATTAGCACCCGGATCAGGCGCTTGTCATCACAGATGCTTTATCATCACCTTGACGACTTCTGGATGTTACTGCCTGGCGATAACGACGATCACTTACGGCCAGCACGCCACCGATGGTCATCAGCAGGCTGCCGAGCCAGATCCAGCGCACCAGCGGCTTGTAATAGACCCGCATACTCCATGCACCATCTTCCAGCTCTTCACCGATGGCTGCATAGAGATCACGGAAGAATGTCTTGTCGATCGAGGCATCTGTCATCGGATTATCCTTACCACTGTACACGCGCTTCTGCGGGAACAATTCGCCGGTCTTCTCACCATCGCTCCATACCTCGATGACCGCTTCATCTGCGATATAGTTTTCACCTTTCACTTTTCTTGTACCCTGAAAACGGAACTCGTAACCAGCGATATCGTAGCTGCTACCCGGTTCCATACGCAGATCCTTCTCGACATCGTAACTCACGGTGACGGTAACGCCAGCCACGAACACAGCAACACCAAAATGCGCCATGATCATTCCGGCATAAGCGAGCGGTATCCTGGCACTCTGCCGCATACGTGACAAAAGGTCTTTTAGCGTGGTAAGCGCGACAAACAGAGCACCAGCCAGGCCCAGACCAGTAGCGATATTGAGCTGGTCTTCGATGAAAAATGGCAACAGCAGTCCGATGACCAGTGAAGCGATCAGCATGATGGATACATTTTTTGCGATACGTGACCAGTTATCACCTTTCCAGCGCACCACAGGTCCAATACCGAGCAGCAGCAACAGCGGGATCGAGATGAGCGAAAACATGGTATCGAAATAAGGCCGGCCGACAGAAATCTTGCCCGCGCCGAAGGCATCGATGACCAGTGGGTACATGGTACCAACGAACACGGCTCCCGCCGCTGTGAGGAAGATTATATTGTTTAATAGCAGTGCAGATTCGCGTGAGAACCAGGTGAAACGGCCATAACTGACGACGCTAGCAGAGCGCCATGCATACAATGCCAGCGAACCGCCGACGACGACGATGAGAAACCCGAGAATGAATACCCCGCGAGTCGGGTCCGTGGCAAATGCATGTACCGAGACCAGTACACCGGAGCGCACGATGAAGGTACCGAACAGGCTGAGAGAGAATGCCGTTATCGCGAGCAGCACCGTCCAGCTTTTGAACACACCCCGCTTCTCTGTACTCGCCAGTGAATGTATCAGTGCCGTACCTACCAGCCATGGCATGAAAGAAGCATTCTCTACAGGATCCCAGAACCACCACCCCCCCCAGCCGAGTTCGTTATAAGCCCACCAGCTGCCGAGCGCGATACCCAGAGTAAGGAAGCTCCATGCGATGGTCGTCCAGGGACGTGACCAGCGTGCCCAGGTCGCATCCAGCTTACCACCGAGCAGTGCAGCAACGGCGAAGGCAAAGGCCACAGAGAATCCGACATAACCCATATAGAGCATCGGCGGGTGGATGGCCAGGCCCGGGTCCTGCAGCAGCGGGTTCAGCTCATTACCATCAAGCGGCGCAGGGAAGATACGTGTGAACGGGTTAGATGTGAACAGCATAAAGGCGAGAAAGCCGGTACTGATCATACCCATCACGGCCAGCACCCTGGCCATGAGGATCTCGGGCAGGTTACGGCTGTAGACCGCAACCGCAACCGTCCACGCGGCGAGGATAAGCGCCCAGAGCAACAAGGAGCCTTCATGCGAACCCCAGACACCGGAGATACGATAAATCAACGGCTGCACCAGGTTGGAATGATTCGCCACATATTGTACGGAGAAGTCATGCACGATGAAGGCATGCGTTAATGCCGCATAGGAGATGCCGACGAAGAGGAACTGCGCCAGGGCGGTCGGCCTTGCCATCGAAATTAAAGCGGTATCATTTTTTGCTGCGCCGATAATCGGCACCACACTCTGTACGATTGCTATGGCGAACGCGATGATGAGTGCGAAATGGCCGAGTTCAGGAATCATATTTTACCTTCAGTGCTGTATTTTCTCCGAGCTATGCCCGGACTTGTTATCGAAGCGCGTCTATTTACTGCCCTGGTTAACCGCTTCCAGTGCAGCTTTCTGTGCAGCCTTCTGCTTGGCCAGATCTTCCGCCGCTTTCAGTGCTTCAGCCACCTCTGGCGGCATGTAGTTCTCATCATGCTTGGCCAGGACCTCATCGGCCACGAACGTACCGCCATCATTCATACTGCCCATGGCGACGATACCCTGCCCTTCACGAAACAGGTCCGGCAGGATACCTGTGTATTTGACGGTCATCGTTTCTTCATTATCAGTGACATCGAACTGCACCGTCAGGCTGTCCGGCTCACGCATCACACTGCCGTCGACAACCAGTCCGCCGACACGGAAGGCGTGGCTATCCGGTGCTTTACCGGCCTTAACATCGGTCGGGCTGTAGAAATACAGCAAGTTCTCTTCGAATGCAGTCAATGCCAGCACGGTAGCGATGGAAACACCGAAAACGATACCAAAAATCAATACTTTACGACGACTTCTCTTATTCATAATACTCGATACTTGATAAATTTAGGACCTATTGTCTGGATCTATTGCTCTGCGACCTGTTTCTCTCTGTGGATCGCTTCACGCTTGATCGCACGCTTGATGCGAGCGATGGTCTTTCTGCGCTGTATGATCGGCGAAATGATATTGGCCATCAACACAGCAAATGTAATGCCATAGGATGTCCATACGAAAAACGCATAGCCACCCATGTGAAAAAATTCTGACCAGTTCATAATCTGTATCCCCCTTAAAGTTCTTCTATCAGCTCTCTCACCCAGCGACGATTACGATCACGGTAGAGGGCTTCATTTCTGGCCCGAACCAGGACAACGGCCGCATAAAAGAGCTTGAATGCCACAGCCATCAACAGTAGCGGGATCAGCATATCGATGTGCATGGATGGTTTATCGAACTTGGTGATGGTCGCACCCTGATGCAGGGTATTCCACCACTCGACAGAGTAATGGATGATCGGGATGTTCACTACACCTACGATGGCGAGAAGACCACTGGCCTTGTCAGCGCTACGTTGATCTTCGATCGCAGACTGTAATGCCATGTAGCCGAGATAGAGGAACAGCAGGATCAGCTCCGAAGTCAGGCGCGCATCCCATACCCAGTAGGCGCCCCACATCGGTTTACCCCACAGCGAACCGGTAACGAGCGCGAGGAAAGCAAACGAGGCGCCTATGGGGGCACTGGCTGCGGCCACCATGTCTGCCAGCCTGATCTGCCAGATGATACCGATGCCGGCCGATATCGCCATCACCATGTAGACAAACAGTGACATCCAGGCTGCAGGCACGTGGATGAAGATGATGCGGTAGCTCTCTCCCTGCTGGTAATCAGTGGGCGCAACGAACAGGCCAAGATAGAGGCCATAAACACCGAGCAAGATAGCAGCCACGCTAAACCATTTGATCAATGGTGCCGACATACTATAGAAGTGTTTAGGCGACGAAAAACGTTGTATCCATTTCCACATAATAATTCTTAACTACGCACTCATATTCGAGTTTTCATAAATCCAGCTTTTATCAATCCAGCTTTTATCAATCAATTCGCTACACCCTAGCGAGACGCGGTAATCCGCAGTGCGACCGACGTCGCTAGAGGCGCCAGCGAGAGCGACAATGCTAGCACAGCCGCCAGAAAATACAGCTGTCCTTTCACCGACATCCCGTCCATCGCCACATCGACCGCATTTGCCCCGAATATCAGTATCGGGATGTATAACGGCAGAATGATTAAAGACAACAAAACACCGCCACGGTTCACCGCAACCGTCAAAGAAACTCCGATTGCGCCAATCAGGCTCAACACAGGCGTACCAAGCAACAGGCTGTAAATCAGCACCATTACCGCCTCCGTCGGCAGAGACATGAACATGCCCAGCAGCGGCGCCACGATAACCAGCGGCAGTCCGGTTAACAGCCAGTGCGCCGTAACCTTGGCCAGCACCAGGATCATCAGCGGATTGGGGCTCAGCATCAGCTGATCCAGAGAGCCGTCCTCATAGTCCTGCTTGAACAGGCGATCTAAAGACAGCAATACGGCCAGCAGCGCAGACACCCAGATCACACCCGGTGCCATCGCTCGCAGCGCTTCGGGCGTCGGCGTTACCGCAAGCGGGAACAACGTTACCACTAATACAAAAAATATCAATGGGTTAGCCAGCTCATGACGGCTCCTCAAAGCCAGTCGTAGATCGCGCAGCAACAGGTGATAATAAGCCTTCAGCATCAGTCCTCGTCCCACTCACCTTGCTGCTGTCGTGCACCTCTGCCCAGCTGCACTGAACGCATCTCACAATCCAACTGCATACCGTGATGGGTCGTAAATACCACGCTGCCGCCGGCCGCCCGGTGCTCCAGGATCATCGATTCCATCAGCGCAACGCCCTGCACATCGAGCGCCGTCAGTGGCTCATCCAGAATCCATAACTTCGCCTGCGACAGGTGCACGAATGCCAGTAATATCCGGCGGCGCTGACCGGAAGAAAGTGCTTTTCCTGGCACATCCTCATAACTTGCCAGACCGACCTTCGCCAGCGCAGCTTCGATCACCTCACGGCCCAGGGTCTGAGAGCGTGCATCCAGCAACGAACGGATATTCTCCATCACGGTCAGATCACCCTTGATACAGGGCAGATGACCGATATAAACCATATTAGCGTAATAGTCTTCCCGATTTCCGCGTACCGGTTCACCATACCAGTGAATCTCGCCAGACTCTGGCAGGCGCAGGCCGCAAATGATACGTAACAGACTTGTTTTGCCGCTGCCATTCGGCCCTTCGATCTGCAGGACTTCGCCTTCACCCACAGTAAAGCTCAGATCGCGGAACAAAAGGCGATCATCACGAATACATTCAAGGGCTTGTGCTTCAAACATCATTACAGCTTGCATGGGGCAGAGTATGCCACTTTTAACCGTCCGTCATTAATGTAAATTAATATTTTTTCAGGCTACAGCAAAAAAAAGGATGGCAGAAGCCATCCTTTTCAACAATCTCGTCTGAGAAGAAACTTACTTCAGGCTGGCAATATAGTTTGCAACCGCAGCCATATCTTCTTCAGACATCTTTGCGACGATAGAGCTCATCAGCTCCTTGTCGTCATTGGTACGTGTACCATCTTTAAAAGCTTTTAACTGTGCCAGTGTGTAATCAACATACTGGCCGCCAAGCTGCGGGTAACCAATACCAGCGGTACCGGAACCGTTAGGGCCATGGCACGCCTGACATGCAGGAACACCTTTCTGCAGGTCGCCGCCCTTGTAGATCTCACGACCAGCTGCCAGCTTGCTGTCATCGAAAGTCGCCGCAGAAGCCAGTTTCTGAGACTGGTAGTAAGCACCGATATCAGCAGCATCTTCATCAGATAAACCAGCTGCCATGCCCAGCATGATTGCGTTCTGGCGAGTTGCATTCGCTTTGAAGTCTTTAATTTGCTTAACGATATAAGCTTCATTCTGACCGGCCAGCTTGGGGTAAGCCGGAATCGGGCTATTACCGTCCATACCGTGACAGCCACCGCATGCTACTGCTTTAGTTTTACCCGCTTCAGCATTACCAGCCATCGCTGCAGGAACCATACTTAAGGCGGCGAAGAACAGCATGCCTGCTACAAATAATTTTTTCATTGTGTTTGAACTCCAAACAATCTAGCCCTGCACGGGCAAAAAAAGTGGCGAGATTCTACACCAGAGGCCCTTTACCTTCAATATCACCCCTTTAATATACTCGAATATACTGAGAAACCACCGCAGTTAGCCATCACAGAACACCGGCAGCATGCGTTATCTATGTTCACTATTTTATATTTAAGAGGCATAATCCCCGCCAATGAATAAAGCAGCAAAACAAGCCACCGCTGATAACCGCTTCTACCGTCAGGCACAGTTCCTGATCAGCGCAGGTAAAGCCAAACAGTTTCCAGTCACTGGTATGGAAGTCGCATTTGCCGGGCGCTCAAATGCAGGAAAATCCAGTGCCATCAATACCTTATGCGACAACAAAGGACTTGCTCGCACCAGTAAAACACCCGGCCGCACGCGCCTGGTGAATTTCTTCGAGCTGGACGATCAGCGCCGCATCGTCGACCTGCCTGGCTATGGCTTCGCCAAAGTGCCAGTCGCGATGAAACAGGAATGGGAAAAGCTGATGACCCAGTACCTGAGCGAACAGCACGCGCTCAAGGGCCTGGTCGTCATCATGGATATTCGCCACCCTTTAAATGATTATGACTGGCAGATGATCGAATGGTGCCACCACTACCAGCTGCCTGCACATGTATTGCTGACCAAGGCCGACAAGATCAAGCGCGGCGCCCAGCAGAACAGTAAATTAAAGACCCAAAAGCTCCTCAAGGAGGCTGGCATCGATGCCAGTGTACAGATCTTCTCGGCACTGAAAAAGACCGGGCTCGATGAACTGGTCAGCAAGCTCGATTGCTGGCTGGAATTGAATAACGCGTAATCGCCTGCATGAAAAGGCCAGATTAAAAAAACGCCCGACCATGAGGCCGGGCATCAAAAGGTGGAACCGGATTGGGGTTTCCGATTCCGATGGCCCGCAAAAGGGAGAGAGCGGGCCTACGCCGGGCTACAGCGTATTCATAAAAAAGCTCTTCATAGCTACTACTTCAATGACTCAAATAATTAGTCATGCAGGAGACTCGAAAGTTCTTTAATACTGATTAAAGACTATACAGACAGGAAGTCAAAAGGCGGCTGACAAAAGGTATCAAAATCAGGATGGAAACCGACAAGCGGTCAGCTGAAATACTCAAGCAACAAACATATTGTTTTGTATATCAATTAGATACATCTACCGCCTAAGCCTGACCACTAACAAATAATCGCAAGCCATTAATTGTCGACACCTTTTACAAGCCAGCTGAAAGATAAATAGCGAAACGCCCTTGAACGAGGCCTTGAACAAATATTTAGTGCGCTTCGTCCCAGTTATTTCCGGTGCCGATATCGACGATCAGCGGTACTTTTAATGTCGCAGCCTGCTCCATCTCCATCTTTAGCAGGCCTGAAACAGCCTCGACATCTTTTTCCAGCACTTCGACAACCAGCTCATCGTGTACCTGCATCACAACCCTGGCATCGACCTTGCTGCTGGACAGAGCCTTATCGACCGATATCATCGCGCGTTTGATGATATCCGCAGCCGTACCCTGCATCGGCGCGTTGATGGCGGTTCGTTCAGCATACTGTCGGCGCTGGCCGTTACGCGAGTTGATCTCGGGCAGATATAAACGACGTCCGAACACGGTTTCAACATAACCCTTGTCATGGGCTTTCTCACGGGTTTCATCCATGTAGGTCTTCACTCCAGGGTAGCGCGTGAAGTACACATCGATATAATCCTGCGCCTCGTAACGACCGATATTGAGCTGCTTTGCCAGACCGAAGGCTGACATACCGTAGATCAGGCCGAAATTGATCGCCTTTGCCGCCCGGCGTTGCTCAGGATCGACATCATCGAGACTGACACCGAACACTTCAGCCGCCGTCGCCCGATGTACATCGATACCATCGGAAAAGGCTTTCAGCAGGCTCTCATCTTCTGACAGGTGCGCCATGATGCGTAGCTCTACCTGGGAGTAGTCGGCCGCCAGCATCTTGTAGCCATCCGGGGCGACGAACGCCTGGCGGATACGGCGCCCCTCTTCGCTGCGAATCGGTATATTCTGCAGGTTGGGATCGGTCGATGACAGTCGGCCCGTAGCCGCGACGGTCTGATTATAGGAAGTATGAACACGCCCGGTTCGCTGGTTAACCTGCTTCGGCAGCTTATCGGTATAGGTCGACTTGAGTTTGCTGAGGCTGCGATGCTCGAGGATCAGTTTTGGCAGCGCATAGTCAGCCGCCAGTTCCTGCAGCACGTCTTCCGCGGTCGACGGTGCGCCCTTCGGGGTCTTGCGGATGACCGGCAGTTCGAGCTTGTCGAAGAAGATGGCCTGTATCTGCTTGGGCGATGCCAGGTTGAAGGTTTCGCCGGCTTCGTCAAACGCCTGCTGTTCGACCTCGACCATACGCTGCGCCAGCTGCGCACTCTGCTTCTCTAACATGGCCACATCGACCATAACACCGTTGCGCTCGATCTTGAGCAGCACTTCCAGCAACGGCAGCTCGATCTCCTGGTAGACACGCTTCAATGAAGGTTCTTTCTGCAAGGCATCTTGCAACTTCTGGTGTATCTGCAAGGTGATATCAGCATCTTCAGCGGCATAAGGGCCAGCCTGTTCGAGGTCGATCTCATTGAAGGTGAGCTGTTTGGCGCCTTTGCCGGCGATATCTTCGAAATGGATGGTGTTATGGCCGAGCAACCGGAGTGCGAGATCATCCATGTTATGGCGCTGGGTAGAGTCCAGCACATAGGACTCCAGCATGGTGTCTTCGGCAATGCCTCTGAGCGCGATATCGTGATTCGCCAGCACATGGGCATCGTATTTCAGGTTCTGCCCGATCTTCTTCTTGCCTTCATCTTCCAGCAATGATTTTAATCCACCCAGCACTTCCTGCTCGCTGAGCTGATCGGGTGCACCGGGATAGTCATGCCCGAAGGGGACATAGGCCGCCTTGCCAATATCGACGGCAAAGGAGACACCGACGACCCGTGCCTGCATGTAATCCAGGCTGGTGGTCTCGGTATCAAAAGCGAAGCAGTCGGCTTTGTTGAGCTTTTTCAGCCAGCGCTCGAAGGCCTTTTTATCAAGCACGGTTTCATATTCACCTTCGACTGCAGCTGCAGGCGCTACATCATCGGCGCCGCCCTGCTCGCTAGAGAGGTTCGACAACCAGGTCTTGAACTCCATCTCGGTGAATATCTCACGCAGGCGCTCTGTATCTGCTGCCTTTATACCCAGATCGTCGATGGGCTGTTCCAGCTCGACATCGCATTTGATGGTAGTTAGATCACGCGATATCGGCAGCTGTTCGAGATGCTCACGCAGACTCTCACCAACCTTTCCCTTTATCTCGTCGGCATGGGCAATCACCCCATCCAGTGTCTGATATTGCTTGAGCCATTTGGCTGCCGTCACTGGACCGACCTTTGGCACCCCCGGGATATTATCTGAGGTATCGCCAATCAAGGCCAGGTAATCGGTGATGGCCGACGGCGGCACGTCGAATTTAGCTATAACGCCAGCTTCATCCATCACCGAATCATTCATGGTATTAACCAGGGTGACATGTTCATTGACCAGTTGCGCGAGGTCCTTGTCACCGGTGGACACCAGCAGGTCGATACCTTTCTCGCTTGCCTGCTTCGCGTAGCTACCGATTACATCGTCAGCTTCGACACCCGGCACGATGATACGTGGCAGCCCCATGGCATCAACAATGTCGTGGATAGGCTGGATCTGGTCACGCAGATCATCCGGCATCGGCGGGCGATTAGCCTTGTATTGATCATACATATCATGGCGAAAAGTCTTGCCCTTGGCATCGAAGATCACAGCCATCTGCTCTGGCTGATAATCCTTGATCAGTTTGCGCAGCATATTGATTACACCATAAACAGCGCCCGTCATCTTCCCCTTGCTGTTGCTCAGTCGCTGCAACTGCGGCACGTGGTAGGCACGGAACAGGTAGGATGAACCATCAACGAGGATCAGCGGCGGTTTTTTGTCAGACATCGGCGTAAATGAAAGCTAGCGGTTTATTCAGAATTCGCCATTATCGCAAACGGTAACAGGCATTAATAGCATTTTAATTCCCAAGAGACAGTCATGGAATAACAGCGGGGAAAAGCATTTTCACCTGATTTGCTGACTGACATTTTTTATATTGTGGATATACGTTAAAATCGCGGCTTTATTATCTTGCCAGCTGGGCTGCCAGCCAGTGTAAACACGCGGTTTCCACACGAACACCTTCAATCTGAATCCATATGTCTGTCTATACAATCATCGAAGAGAATGAGCTCAAAGACTTTCTCTCTAATTATGACGTCGGTGAACTCACAGGCTATCAGGGTATCAGCGACGGTATCGAGAATACCAATTACTTCGTCGATACCGACCGCGGGCGATATGTACTCACCATCTTTGAGCAGCACGACTTCGGGGAGATGCAGTATTTCCTCAACCTGATGCACCACCTGGCAGACCACCAGGTGCCGAGCGCGAATCCCGTTGCAGACCGGCAAGGACACTACCTCAGCATGTTCAAGGACAAGCCTATCGCGCTGGTCGAGCGGCTCAAGGGCGGCAGCATCACCGAAACCACGGTCAGCCATTGTGAGCAGCTCGGCGCCGCCATGGGCAAGATGCATGCAGCCGGTCTGAGCTTTGATGAGCGCCAGGAAAATCCGCGCGGCCCCGCCTGGTGCCAGCACACCGCACAGAAGGTCATCAACAAACTGGATGATGACGATCGCGCCATGCTGGATGAAGAGGTGCACTACCAGCGGGATCAGCGCCATGCTGAGCTGCCACGCGGTGTCATCCATGCCGACCTGTTCCGCGACAATGCCTTGTGGGACAAGGGTGGTGATAGTGACGGCGATGATATCTTCAGCGGTATCATCGACTTCTATTACTCCTGTGACGATGTACTGCTGTATGACCTGGCCGTCACCGCCAATGACTGGTGCATCAATGAAGACTTCAGCCTGAACAAAGACAAGGTCAGCGCCCTGCTGTCTCACTATAACAAGTATCGCCCCTTGGCTGATAACGAACAGAAGTACTGGCCAGCGATGCTGCGTGCGGGTGCTTTACGCTTCTGGCTGTCACGCCTGTATGACATGCATTTTCCGCGTGACGGCGAACTGGTGCAGACCAAGAATCCGGATGAGTTCAAGTTCATCATCAGCGACCGCATAAAGCAGTCTGCAACCTATCTCGATTACTGGATCTAGGCCCGGTCTTTAGTCCGCCCATGTTAAACCGAGTACTTAGTCAGGCTGAAGCGTTCATCGACTGGAGCGGTCGCACAGTGTCATGGCTGAGCCTGCTGCTGGTGCTGGTTACCTTTATCGTCGTCGTTCTGCGCTATGTCTTCGACAGCGGCTCCATCGCCCTGCAGGAGACCACCACCTATTTCCATGCGACCATCTTCCTCGTCGGCATGGCCTACACGCTGCAGCACAACGCTCACGTCCGTGTCGATATCTTCTACAGCCGGCTTTCGAAGCAGGGCCAGGCCTGGGTCGACCTGTGCGGTGCACTGTTCCTGTTGTTGCCGTTCATGCTCTTTA
>Ga0180435_10002854_pt1 | contig 17513 bp, 18 predicted proteins | sample SS_ome_3_FD_132467 | JGI IMG/M metagenome (GOLD analysis project Ga0180435, IMG submission 132467) | Hypersaline lake sediment archaeal communities from the Salton Sea, California, USA - SS_3_S_1 metaG | ecosystem: Environmental > Aquatic > Non-marine Saline and Alkaline > Hypersaline >...
AATCTACCGCGCAATTGACCTGACCTGCTCCATCTCTCCAAAATACTAATTTTTCCCCCAGGCGGGTGACCCCAATCGGTTTTTTCCTTACCTGTTTTGACTCCAAGACTACATACCACTGATCGCGGATCATCCCTTGACCTCCAATATTAATTCTGTGTTAATCCATCTGTTTATATCTTACCAAATCTAATGGCAAGATACTCACCAGCCTCTTCTCAGGATTATCTGATATTGGAAAACCAGAAGATACCGAACGGAATTAAAATCCGCGCTGCTGACCAAGCCAGGGCTCAGGTGTTCCAGATTGGTATTCTTCCACACTCGGTCCAGCCAATTGGTCTAATCGCCATACACCGTAGAGATAACTGAGGATCAAGATCAGGATTGTATACGGCCATCCCAGCAAAGTGCGCACCAGGCCTAACGAGTTAATATCCCCCTGAAGGTACAACATAAATTCTATCCCCAGCCTGACAGCGAAACCAATTCCCCAAAAGAGAGTAACTTCACTATACGCTGGACGAATTCCGGGATGCCAATACCATTCCAGCGGCCAGCGCCTTGTGAGATGACTAGAATAAGCCGCCAGTGGCCGTTTTATCAATATGCTCAGTAAACATAAAATCACAGTCAAGCCACCTGATATTAATCCTGGAATGAAAAATCCCACATCAGATCCGCTCAATATTGCAAATCCAGCTGCAAGCAGAACAGCACCCAAACCACCCAGGGCGTAATAAAGATTATCTTTCTTAAAAATTCGATACATAAAAAACAATACCGCAGATCCGATAGAGGCACCTAGTGCTGGGATCAAACCCAGGGAAGGTCTGCTGGCCAGAAAGATCAATAAGGGCACAATCACATCAAGGATCTTTAATCCCCTCCCAGCAAAGACTGTTCTCAGTTCTGATCCCAGCTCTTTGATCTTATCCACCGGCTTTTCGTCCCATCCAGAATTTTTCCCAATTTCCTTCGCTTTGGTAAAGAGCGATCAGCGCATACAGGCTGGCGGTGAAAAAACCCAGCACCATCATTAAAACAACCCAGACCAGAGCCCGCAGCGTTACTCCTTCCCGAAACAAGATCCATCCCGAGAACAAGAAAAATCCGGTATAGAGATCTACCAATGACACTATCCCCCAGGGGTTTTGGATGATCTTCCCTCCATCCACAGAGAAATCACCTGCCGTAAATCCGTAGATCAGGACAACGGTCATTGCCAGCACACCAAGAACAGCGAGAATTTTTGCGATTTTCATATATTTTTTCCTAGAGAACCAGCAGGATTCCAAAAACCAGTTCAACGATAAAGCTAATGATATTTGATGAGACTGCAGACCGATCGACAAAGATCGAAATTCCGCGTACTAAAGCCATTCCCAGATAAGTCACACCCAGGATCATATAAGCCTCCGGGCTGCGGTAGTACAACACCACGGCCCCAAGAGCGATAAATAATGCGCCTAGAATCGTCCTGATCTCAGTGATCCCCCGACCACCATTGGGTTCCAGTCCAGTAAAACCAGGCACTTTAAGGGGCCAGAATAATGACACGATACCGGTTGCAATTGTGGCAACGCCGCCTGTGATCTTTAATATTTGCAGGAACATTATCTATCTCCTTTTGGCGGCAGCGGAATAAGAACTGATGTGTTCGCTTTATAGGCCTCATAATCTTCCTGGCCGCCCCATTTTTCATCCGCCCATTTTTCCAGCATTGGCACACCACTGATGCGGGTTAGCAAGATAGTGATGAATACTGGTGAGATTAGAGCCACCCACTGCCAACCGACCAAAACTGGCAGGGCAACGATCATCACCCCGATCCAGAGCACAATTTCACCGAAATAGTTAGGATGCCGGGACCAGGACCACAATCCGGTTTGAATGAACCTACCCGCATTTCCCGGATCCTGCCGGAACAAGCTCTTTTGCCTATCCGCAATTGCTTCCATTCCAAAACCAAACATCCAGACCAAAAATCCTATTACTAAATAAGCATCGAAAGCTACCCGCTTCTGGGAAGTAACCACAACCAGGGCAGCTGCCAGGGAAAAAGTGACCCATAATCCCTGCAAGGTCCAGGTCTGCAAGAATCTCGGAAAGGATTGTTTGATCTCTTTGAAACGCCTGTCTTCCCCATCTCTTTTGATTCGCTGAAAAAGATAGGTTCCCAGCCTAATCGCCCAAATTGACACCATACCTAGCATCAACCAAGATCTGAGATCCTTCTCAGGGGTCAGCATAACAGCAACGATCATCACGGTGATATAAGTGATACTGCCGGTCAGGTCAAAATACATCTCGGTCTTGTTAAGATAGGCATGGACAAATACGATCCACTGGATCAAAAAAGCCAGCGCGATAACCAGGGCGTAGATTGGCATTCGTCTAATTTGATAGCCACCCTGACTTCCGGCCAGGGCAACACCGAAGCCCAATAGCACAGTTATTAAGATCCCGATAATTTGCCGAATATTCTCTTTACTCATATGAATTCCTTTCAGTATTCCTTTGCTGACAAGTTTTTTTTAGATTTTTGTGAGAACTGCAAAACCCACTGCGCCCGGGCCCAAGTGGGCGCCGATCACTGGAGTGATATCCATAGAGAATATCTCCCCTTCTGGCAGGTGTTTTTCAATTTTCTTCTTAAATATCTCTGCTTTCTTATGGGCGTTGGTATGTAGCAGGGCAAATTTCTCTATGGGGATATTCTTCTCTAACAAAGCGACCAATCGCCTTTCAGCCCTGATGGAAGTACGGACACGATCAGAACCAGGCTGTCCGTCTTTCATGGTCAAGATTGGTTTCAACTGAATCAGGCTGCCAATACCAGTCATAAATCGGTTCATTCGTCCACTGCGCCGCAGAAATTCCAGGGTGTCCAGACCAGCTGTTACGAAAGTTCGGGATCGCGTATTCTTGATCGCATCCATAATTTCCTGCAGAGATCTTCCTTCCAGAGCCATCTTGGCTGCTAATTCAACTTGAAATCCAGTTCCCAACGAGAGCTGGCCTGAATCGGCAACGATAACTTTTGCTCGCTTATAATCCCTTGCTGCTGTTCTGGCAACATTGATGGTCGCACTCAATTTCTCAGAGATATGGATGCTGATGATCTCGTCTGCCCCCTCATCCACCAGAGCATCAAATGCATTTTGAAATGTTGCAGTTCCTGGAGTGCCCGTTGTCGGATGCGTTGGATAATCAGCCAGGTTCGAATAAAATTCCTGCCGGGAAATATCAATCCCGTCCAGATATCCCTGATCCCCAATATTGATATACAGGGGAATGACCGTAATCCCAAGTTCTTGAATTACAGCAGCGGGCAAATCGCATGTGGAATCAGTTACTATTCTAATCGTCATGAATACCTCTTAATAGATCTTTTTGGATTTCAATATTCCTGCCACGAGAGCAATAACCAGGACAAAAACACTCACCCAGGCGGCATTCACAACAAGAGCAGCGCCAGCCTGACTGATAGTGATGCCCACGAATGCCCAAATGAGCACCAACGCGAAGGGTGTATCTTTTTCCTGCCAGATCTTCACTAAACCTAGCAAGCTGGCCACGGCAAGCATGATCACTGCCCAAACCTGGGCCTCAATGCCCCACCCATTCCATTCAAACAGGAAGAGGTTCTGAGAAACGTTAGCGATCGTCGCAACACTGATCCACCCCAAATAGATACTGAAGGGCAATCGCACCAGCCACTTCTGCAGCCCTTGCACATCGAGCAGCACCTGGCTGATCAGGATCAAGGTGATCAGGATTGCAACCATGGCAATCAAGGTCAAAGAAAATACTTCGTAATGCCAGAGGAAGATCCAAACTGAATTTGCCAGGCTTCCCACCCAGTATAAAGGAGCGATCCTCTTGAGAATCGGGTTCTCTGCCTGGGCCGGCAAAGCCTGGTAGACTGTATAGGCGATCAATGCCAGATAGATCAATCCCCAGATTGAAAATACATAACCGGCCGGCACAAAGAATATCTCAAATCGATCTGAAATCACCCCTGTTTCCAATCCATTCAATGGCAGGATATTTGCCAGGGCATTGATGGTTATCGTAACCAGCGTGGCTAGTACTGTGATAATTTGATGGGCTTTTATTCTTTTCATCAATAACTTCCTTATATTAATAAAACACTAATTCTGTCAAACGTAACATAATGTCAGAAGGCAGTATACAGTACTGCACAGTATTTGTCAAGTTATTTTGTAATTTTCCTTGACATTTTATCGTCAATACGATAAACTTTGGGGTATATCAGACAAGGAATTTATGACTTATTCAAAAAAACCTCGTTTCAATATCAACTTTATACTCCAGGAAACCGGTCTCAAGGCCGATACCGTGAGAGCCTGGGAACGGCGTTATCAGATCCCCCAGCCTGAACGCAGCAAGGGGGGACATCGTCTATATTCTGAATATGATCTGCACACATTGATCTGGCTTATGGATCGCCAAAACGATGGGATGCGAATTGGACAGGCTGCAGCATATTGGCATGAACAATCAAGCGAGGGTTTAGATCCCCTTGCTTCCGTGCTGGAGCCTGAGAATATAGCAAACAACCCCCTGGTATCAACCCAGAACGCTACTCTAGAAGATCTGCAGACCAGCTGGCTTGAGCATTCCTTCCAATTCAATGAAATCGCATCCGAACAGATCCTATCTCTGGCATTTGCCCAGTACCCTGTGCAGACAGTATGTACCGAACTGATCCTTCCTGGCTTAGGAAAAGTAGGCGATCTATGGGCAAATGATGAGATATCTGTACAGCAGGAACATTTCATTTCAGAGGTCACTGTAAGAAAATTACAAACCCTGATCTCTACCGCCCCTCACCCCACTCATAACCAGAGCATTCTAATAGCAAATCCCCCAGGTGAGCATCATGTCATTATTTTGCTAATGTTGACCCTTTTACTAAAGAACCGGGGTTGGCAGGTCATTTATCTGGGAGGAAACGTTCCTAATGCAGATCTATTGAAAACAGTCAATCTTTCAAAAATTGACCTTGTCATGTTGAGTGCCTCAAGATTGATTACCAGTACAGCTCTGAAAGATACAATAAATCTATTACTTAGCAATGGCACCCCTGCAGCCTACGGGGGCTGGATATTCAGTCAATCAGAAAGACTGGCAGAAAGCTTTCCCGGATTATATTTAGGAAACGATCTCTGCCAATCAATCAACACAGTTGAAGATTTCCTGAACAATCCAAAACCTCTTCCTTCTGGTAGTAAACGGGACGAATCGTCTGAGAAGTTGGCAGAAGAATTAAAGAAAGCAGAACCTCAGATAATCCAGACCATAAATGACAACATGTTGGCCGAAAGCATGATTTTTGAACCAGATATCATCAATACTGCCACCAGAGATTTAATTGCGGATATTACAGCAGCACTCAATTTAGGAAATATTGATCACACACTCATTAATTTGGATTGGATTTCCAATTTGATCACGAATCGAAATTTTCCGAACACAGCACTTCAAACCTACCTTTCGGTATTCTCACAGGCAATAGAGAAACACATGGGAACCGAAGCTCAAAGAATAATAAGAATGATCAATAATCATTCCCTGAGATAAGTAAATAATTAGAAATGAAAATTCTACTCGCAGGAGGAACCGGTTTAATCGGAAGCGCTTTGATCGGGTCCATCACCCAAAACGAAGACCAAGTAGCTTTGATCAGCCGCTCACCAGCTGAACTCAATCCTGAGCTGAACCCAATTCCCTGGGAACTGGACAGGATCAGCCAGGTAATGGAATCAACGGATGTGGTAATCAATCTGGCAGGTGCAAGTATTGCCGGGTCCAGCCCGCTTTCCATGCGCTGGACACCGAAAAGAAAATCTCTCATCAAATCCAGCCGGATCAAAGCCGGGGAGATGCTCACCCGGGCAATCCAGAATTCATCCCATAAACCCGAGCTTTTCATCCAAGCCTCTGCAATCGGCTATTATGGCAATCAGGGCAACCAACCCGCAGATGAATCCACTTTTTCTGGAGACGATTTTTTAGCAGATGTATGTAAAGATTGGGAAGAAAGCACATCCGCGGTCGAAGAGCTCGGTGTCCGCAGGGTCATCACCAGGTTGGGATTGGTTCTCAGTACTTCAGGCGGTTTGCTCCCCCTGCTCTCTCTTCCATTCAAATTCTATCTTGGCGGCCCGCTAGGCAGCGGGAAGCAGCCCATGTCCTGGATCCATATTGAGGATGTCGTTCAGGCATATCATTATTTTATCCAGCACCCAACTACCCAGGGCACCTATAACCTGACAGCCCCCACACCGGTAGATAATCTTACTTTTTCTACCGCAATAGGCAAAACTCTTAACCGGCCCGATTGGCTTAAAGTTCCAGCAAACGCGGTAAAATTGACCCTTGGCGAAGCCTCAACTTTGGCACTGGAAGGACGAGAGGTTTTGCCCAAACGATTATTAGAAGCTGGCTATGAGTTCAAATTCAATCTAATTGACAAAGCCCTTATCAATCTATTTCACAATTAATTTACTCCGGAGATTAAGGCATTATGAAATCAGAGCAAAAGCCATCATCACGACAGGACATTATCACAATGTGGGTTGGAATTCTATTCAGCCTGGGCTTTGTCGGTCTGATCTGGGTATTGGGACCTAAACTGGATACTATCCAGCTCGCTCCAGACACAGGTCCTTCCTGGTATTACTGGAAGCTGCCCAACCCTACTTTCTGGACCAGAGCCACGGCCTGGGGTTTTTACTTGCTGCACCAGTTCTCTTTCTGGGGGTTGATCTATTATGCCCAGACCAGAGTCAAAAAGTACAGCACAAAAATGCGTCTGGTCAATTATGCTGCCCTGGGAATCAACGCATTCTTTATTTTACTGCGCATACTGCAAACCCATCTCTGGTATGACGGCCTGGCTCAGGATGTTTCCATTTGGAGCTCACAAATATCTGTGATCATTCTGCTTGTTTGGGTTTTACTGATGGAGAATCGCACAAGAGGTATTTTCTTTGGGAAACCTGCCCCACTCTCAAAAGATCTAATCCGCTTCGCCCGTAAATATCATGGTTACTTCTTTGCCTGGGCGACTGTCTATACTTTCTGGTATCACCCTACTATCGCTACCAGCGGACACATGATTGGTTTCTTATATATGTTCCTGCTCCTGCTTCAGGGATCTTTATTCTTTACAAGGATCCACGTCAATCGCTGGTGGATGTTATTTCAGGAAGTTGCAGTTCTCGTTCACGGCACCCTGGTGGCAGTCATGCAAGGTAATGGGATGTGGCCAATGTTTGCATTCGGATTTGGCGGAGTATTCGTGATCACCCAGATGCACGGTTTGAAATTAAAGAAATGGCTCCGCTGGACTTTCCTGGGGACCTATATTGCCCTGGCACTATTGGTTTATAGCATAAGGGATATCACCATGATCCACCAGATCACCTGGATCCCAATCATCGAATATCTGGTTGTTTTTGCATTGGCTGGCGCCTTGTGGGGCATTATGAAATTAACAAATAGGCTACCTGCTACACAGAAGGAGTAACTTTACCGAAGGGTACCGATGAAGAAACCATTCGTCATCTTGATTTTTTCGATCTGCCTGTTTTTCTTTAGCGGATGCCTCTCTTCCAGGAGCACAACCACGATTTCTTCTGCTGGCTTATTCTTCGATCGGGATGGCACCATGCCAGCAGATAAATATGAGGCCAGAGATATTTTCTACTTGATTGTCACTGTTGATCAAGCGCTTAGTGATGCTGTGTTGAGAGCAAGTTGGGTTGCAGTGGACACCAATCGCTTGGCCCCGAACTCCGTGATCAGCATAGATGAGATCACACCGACCGCATCTCCGGTCATCTTCGAATTGGAGAATGCGGGTAATTTCTGGCCTACCGGGCAATATAAAGTTTATTTATTTGTGGATGGGAAGGAATCAACGGCAATCGACTTTGAAGTCTATCACGACTATTTCGCTGAGTGATTTGCCAAACAAGCAAAAAACCCACTCTTCGAATTTTGAGTGGGTTTTTTTATCCAATCATTATTCTCTTATATAATGCAACCCCAGAGCTTGGGGCGCACCCGACTTCTTTCTGCCTAAGAAAACTGCAACCGTTGTCAGGATATAGGGCATGGCCAGGAAAAGCTGGAATGGTAGATCAACCCCCACTGCCTGCAGCTGCATTTGCAATGCATCGATCAATCCAAAGAAAAGACTTGCCCAGAGGATCTTGGCTGGCTTCCAATCCCCGAATATCACGATAGCGATAGCTAACCACCCTCTACCGGCTGTTATGTCGGCCACAAAGATACCCACTGAAGCTAGGGTAATAAAGGACCCTGCCAATCCAGCCATCATGCCCCCAAACAGAACGGCCATGAACCTGTACAGGGTTACATTTATTCCCTTCATATCGACCGCGCGAGGGTTCTCGCCCAGCGTTCGCAGGATCAAACCAGATTTTGTTCGATACAGGTATAAAGAAATCACAAGCACCATAAAGAACGCAATATAGGACAGAGCATATTGCTGAAATAAAATTCTGCCAATGATCGGAATATCAGATAAGAAGGGGATCTTAACTACTGTAAATGGTGTCAGCGCAGGAATATTTGTTCCACCAACATCCGGAAAGAGCATCCTGTAGAGATAAAAAGTCAAACCCGCCGCGAAGATATTCACAGAAAGGCCGCTGACTTCCTGGCTGATATGGAAAACGACCGCCAGGATCCCGAAGATCGCACTGACCAGGATCCCTGCAGCAGCGGCGCATAATACACCTATCCACAACGATTCTGAGTAATATGCACCCAAAAAACCAGCAAAGGCGCCGGTCAGCATCATTCCTTCTACGCTCAAATTCAATACACCCGCTCTTTCTGCAACCAGCTCTCCGAGGGCTCCCAATAATACAATGGTGCCCATCCGGACAGCTGTTGCCAATATACTGACTATCAGGCCAACCTGAAAGATATCAGCCCACATGCTCTACCCTCCGAATGCTGTAAGTGAAGATCGCTTCCCACATCAACATCATGATAATGATCAATCCCATGATCAAACTCACCAGGGATCGGGGAACATCTGAATATATTTGCATTGCAGAGGCGCCATTATGAAGAGCTCCAAAGAAGATCGAGGCAATGATCACACCCACAGGGTGCATTCTTCCCAATAAAGCGATCAGGATTCCTGTAAACCCAAATGCGCTGGAAAATCCATAGATCAATTTATGGTGGATTCCCATAACTTCGATCCCCCCCGCCAGGCCGGCCAGAGCACCGCTTATCAACATGACGATCAATGATATTTTGTTGATATTGATACCCTTGTAGGTAGAAGCGACAGGGTTATCGCCAGTGGCTCTGATCTCAAATCCCAATTTGAACTTCCACATCAGCAGATAGACCAGGCCAGCCATGACCAATGCAATAATAAATCCCAGATGGAGCCTGGTATCAAAAAGCAGCGGCAGCCAGCTGGATTCCGGGAATTTGATTGTGTTGTAGTAGAAACTACCTGGCTCCTGCCAGGGTCCATTCAATAAGAATGTCATCAAGTAAAGGATTACATAATTCAACATCACCGTTACGATAATTTCATTCACATTGAATTTCGCTTTCAAGTATCCCGGGATGCTGCCCCACAACGCGCCTCCTACCATCGAGACGATTATCAATAGCGGAATGAATAGATATGGAGGTAAACTCAAATTTGGGAATGTCAAGAGAACGAATGTGACTGCCATTGCTCCAGCGAATAGCTGCCCCTCTTGTCCGATATTCCACACTCTAGCTCGAAATGCGACAATGGTTGCCAAACCAGTCAGCATGATTGGAGTGGATTTAATCAAAGTGTCAATGATCGCATTTTTACTGCCGAAGGAACCTTTGGCTATAGCATACAACACGACCATTGGATCCGCTCCTGACAGGTAAATAACTCCTGCTGTGACCAGAAGAGAAACCAATAAGGACACAATTATCGATATTGTGCTCATCGCAAAACCAATATCTTTTCGTTTTTCAATTCGTAAGGAATATTTTTTAGTCACTATCTTCTTCCTTGACTCCAGCCATCAATAGACCGATCTTTTCCCTGGTTGCATCTTCAACATCAAAGATACCCATCAATTTACCGTTGAAAATCACCGCGATCCTATCTGAGACATTGAAGATCTCATCCAGGTCTTCCGAGATCAAAAGAATTCCAGTACCTTCATGCAGAAGATCCAGGAACCTTTTGTAAACATAATAGGTCGCGTTAATATCCAGGCCACGGGTTGGGGAACTTGCCACAAGGGCCGTGACATCTTTAGAAACTTCCCTTGCCAGCAAGACTTTTTGAAGATTGCCGCCCGAGAGCTGTTTCACTTTTTGATCCGGCCCTCTGGTAGCAATTTCAAAGTTTTCTATCATCTCTTTTGCATGGGTTTTCACCCTGGACCAATTGATCATAGAAAATTTGCTGTAAGGTTGATTTCCATGAATACCCAGGATCAGGTTTTCCTGGACTTCGAATTCACTAATTAAACCTTGCTTTAACCGGTCCTGAGGTACACTTGCCAATCCTTTATCTAAAATTTCAAGGGGCGATAAACCGGTGATATCCTCCCCGCCCAGAAGGATGCTGCCCTTTTCAGGACTGCGCACGCCGACACAGGCGTCAAATAATTCAGGCTGACCATTCCCGCTCACACCAGCCAGGCCAACGATTTCGCCCTGATTGATTGTCAGGGAGAAACCATCTATTCCAACCGTGCCATTATCACGTTTTACGGAAAGTCCTTCTAATTCCAAAACCGGATCTCCCGGTTCAATTTTCTCTTTATTTACACGAAAATCAAATTCGCGCCCTACTAAGAGTTCAGCCAGCGAAGCCTTCGTGCTGTCTGCAGTATCAACCGTTGCAACAGTCTTCCCTTTCCTGAGAACTGTTACTCGTTGAGATATCTCCATTACTTCGTGAAGTTTATGCGTAATCAAAATGATCGTGATGTCATCAGCGGTCATTTTTCGAATAATATTGAATAATTTGTCGACTTCTTGAGGCGTCAATAATGCCGTAGGTTCATCCAGCAGCAACAGATCGACACCAACATAAAGAGCTTTCAATATTTCGATCCACTGCTGCTCTCCAACAGATAGCTGAGATACAGGCAATGAAAGGTCAAGGGTTAATCCGTACTGGTCTGCCAATTTTTGGATTTTGGCGGTTTCTACATCCGGGTGAAGTATCGCACCTGTACTTTCTTCGCCAACGATGATGTTTTCAACTGCGTTCATCGGTTCAGCCAGAACAAAGTGCTGATGCACCATTCCAATTCCCTGCCGGATTGCCTCTCTGGGGGACGAGAAATGGGTTACCTGGTTCTTAAATTTGATCGATCCTGAATCAGGCTTTGATGCACCATAGATACACTTAGCAAGAGTGGACTTTCCAGCGCCGTTTTCCCCTAGCAGGCAGTGAACATGTCCTTTTTGTACTTCAAACTGGACCTGATCATTTGCCACCAGAGCGCCGTAACTCTTGGTAATATTGTCAACTACTAATATCGGGGAGTTTTCAGTTTGATTCAACATTATTACCTTGTGGTGTGATTTCCATAAGAATAAGGCTGTTCAGCTGAGAGCTGAACAGCCTTATAGTTTTAGCAGGACCTAGTCAGATTCAACAGCATCGAATACCAGCTCAACTTCTAGTTCACCAGCAAGTACCTGATCCATTGCATCATGGAAGGTGGCGATGATCTCAGCATCAAGCTCTTCTTCAAACTGGTACAGAGGAGCTAGAGCGGATCCGCCATCTTTCATCAGGAAGAAAACTGGCTCTTCTGATGGTGCGTCATAGGGGGTACCATTGACAACATGGTCGTACCAGACCTCAATCATGTAAGCAACTGAGGGGTCCCAATACATCAAAGGGCTGGTAATAATGGTTTCCGGGGCCAGGTCATGGATATCAGACTGATTTCCGAAAGCGTAAACGCCCTTATCTCGGGCAGCTTCGAATGCACCATAGCGCTCACTGTAGATCACATCAGCGCCGGCTTCGATCTGAGCCAAAGCGGTCTCTTTGGCTTTGACAGGATCCCACCAGGCCTCGATATAAGCGGTTTTGAATTTCACTTCATCGTTGACTGATTTTGCACCAGCAACATAAGCGTTCAACAGGTGGTTAACACTGGCGTATGGGAATCCAGCAACCATGCCGATCGTATTCGTCTCAGTGATCTGCCCTGCAAGGACGCCAGCCAGGTATGCAGGCTCATGGGCATAGGCCTGGATCCAGTATGCGTTTCCGCCAACAGGTCGGTAGTTGGATGCAGTGACCGGGAAGATCTGTTCTGGATATTCAGTCCGGAGATTATCCACCGGGTCAGTGCCGGCAGAAGCGTCGTGCAGCCAGATGATATCGTATTCACCTGTTTCAATCACGTCGCGGATGAATTTCTCATAATCATCAATGGGAACTTTCTCGAACCATTTATCTTCGATTTCCAGAGCCATCGGCGTATCTTCCTTGACGCGCTGGACTGCCTGGAACATGGCCTGGGCCCACGGCTCATCAAGCGGGCCGGTAAAGAAGAAAGCGATCTTCACAGCGGTTGGAGCAGCAGCTTCTTCGGCTGCTTCCTCTTCTTCTGCTTCAGCGGCTTCCTCTTCTTCGACAACAGCCTCTTCTTCAACTGGGGCAGCTTCTTCTACAGTTTCTGCAGGTTCCGCTGCTCCACCGCATGCGGCAAGAAGCATAGTAATGATCAGTAAAGGCGCCAAAATCTTTAGAAATTTCTTCGAACTCATCTATCCTCCTAAATACAGTTGCACAATATATAAAATACTAACTGTCTCGGTAAAAAGAAGTCTTTTCCAAATACCTCCTTCACATTCTTATTCTTATTATTAATTGGGATACTCCATAGCATAATCTTGAAGTTTTATACCGTCAAGTTAAAAAATCTGGTTTGTTTGTTCTCTACCAGGATTGTCCCTTTTCTAATAATATAATCAGGTGCTGGATGAATCCGAATTGCATCGACAATATTCTCTACAGGCAGCAAAACAAGATCTGCAGGATTCCCAACTTCAATACCATAAGGATCTATTCTGAAAGTTTTTGCCGCGTTATATAGCGGCATCCTGAAAGCCTGTTCAATCTGATCAGGCATGCCCAGCTGTCCCAGGTGAGCAGAAAAATTCACCACTTCCAGCGGATTCATGTTGCCAAATGGGTAAAACATATTGTGCATGTCATCTGTACCACTGGCCACATTAATACCCGCCTTAAATAGCAGGTCCAGGGGAGGCACTCCCCGTCGAATCGGTCTCTTATCTAGATGTCCCTGGCCGAATAAGTTAGTCAAAGGATTTGTGATTATGTTCAGGTCCGCTTCTTTGATCTTAGGCAGTATTCTCTCGAAATCCTCATCTTTCCAGGCGGCCATTGAGCAGCAATGCCCAGCCGCGACCCGTCCCTGATAACCCTCTTTGATGGTTTTCTCAGCGAGCAGTTGCACTGATTTCCAGGCAGGGTCATCCACTTCATCCACATGCATGTCTATATCGGCATCGAATTTTTTTGCGATTTCAAAAACGATCTCAATCTGGCGGGCAGCATCATCCATATCTTTTTCAAAATGCGGAATTCCCCCAACAATATCAGCCCCATTTTCCATAGCCCCGTACATCAGGTCCACGGTCTCCGGTTCATTCACTAATCCCATTTGGGGAAAGGCGATGATCTGGACATCAACAATACCAGAAAATTTCTCTTTCGCCTTTTTTACACCTTCGAGTAATTTTAGCTTTCCAATTGTATCGATATCAACGTGGGACCGGAGATAACAAACGCCGTTTGCCAGGCATAATTCCAGGGTTTCGCTGGCCCGCTCAACTATATCATCAACGGTCATCTCTTTTTTCTTCGCGGCATAAAGAGTGATCGCTTCTCGAAGAGTTCCGCTGTGATTTACGCCTCCCCTCAACAGTGAATTATCTAGATGAAAATGGGATTCAAAAAAAGGTGGGACTGCTATTATGCCCTTTGCGTCAATTGATTTAATAGCAGAAGGAATTGGATCGCTTGAGATCTTGGTGATCAACCCGTTCGCTATACCAATATCAACTGGACTTTTTTCGCCAGCTAGTAAAACATTGTGTACGCTAAGATCCATTCAAACCCTTTATAGTATTTCTGGAGTATATCACAGGGACTATAATCCACAGATGATGATTATCTATCTTCATGTGAACAATCATCATGTGATCCAGAGTAGACCAAGTACTATATCTATACAAAAGCCTCTTTCGCAAGTAAGCGGCTTTTTTCAACCAAGGTTTTTTTATGGCAATCGATTATTTTATCAATTCTTTATATTCTTCTACCATTTCCTCTACTGTCAAGATTCCAGGATCAAAACCTAAAGAGGCATCCGATTGAGCTAATTGAGTGATTTGAGGAGGCGCCAGGAATGTCTTTTCGAGCACATCTGCCTGTGTGAAAACCTCGCGTGTAATCCCATCTGCCATGATCCGGGCTTGGGCCATAGCTATAACTCGTTTGGCATAGATACCTACAATCGGCATATCATGCGTAATGATAATAATCGTATGCCCATGATCTTCATTCAGCTCCTTCAGGAAGTTCATGATCTCCAAAGATTGCTTCACGTCCTGGCCGGTTGTAGGCTCATCAACGATGATCACCTGCGGCCTCAAGGCCAGGATCGATGCGATCGCTACCCTCTGTCTGAGTCCTTTTGACAGGAAGAAAGGATGCTCCTGATGGGTATATTCTGGCAAACCGACTACACCGAGGGCTTCTTCAACACGCTCCTTGACTTCTTCATCCGGCAGTTCTATATTTCGCGGACCGTAGGCAATCTCATCCCAGCAGGTGTTATTAAAAAGCTGGTGGTCAGGATTCTGGAATACATACCCTACCCTTTTAACCATCTGAACGATCGTGCCTTCTTTTGTATTCAGTCCATCGACAATAATATCGCCTGATGTAGGTTTATAAAGCCCATTCAAACATTTTGATAAAGTAGTTTTACCGGATCCATTTTGTCCGATCAGGGCGATGAATTCCCCCTTTACAACTTCAAAGTTTATTTCCTTTAGCGCTTCAGTTCCATCCGGGTAGGAAAAACCCAGCTCCTTTACTTGAATATAAGGTGATTTTTCAGTCATAAATATCCTTCATTATTCATTTGATCGTCTGCTGGAGCAATTGCTTTCCTTGCTCTACAGTTAGCGGATACTCCCCTTCATATAGCCCCTGGCTGTTCAGTTCATGGAAAAAGTGCAGGGCTCCTGGCGGATATACACCTTTTTCCAGCAACAGACCGGACTCTTTGAAAAAGCTCTTGGTGTTATCTTGCAGAAGTATTTCGCTATCAGCCATCAAGATCATCTCGTCCGCTAATGGGACCAGGTTCTCTAGGCTGTGTTCAATCACAACGATAGTATTTTCCTCTTCAGCTTTGAGGATCTTCAATACCTCGAAGATCTTCTTTCGGCTGACCGGGTCCAACATGGATGTTGGCTCATCCAGGATCAATAATTTTGGCTTCATCGCCAGCACGGCAGCGAGTGCAACCCTCTGCTTCTGACCTCCCGAGATCTCATAGGGCGGCTTTAGCAGCAGATCACCCAATCCTGTCAGCTCTGTAACCCATTCCAACCTTTCACGGATCTCCGGGATGGTTAAGCCGATATTCTCCATGCCAAATACCAGTTCATCTTCCACGGTCATCGCTGTAAATTGGGCTTCCGGATCAGAGAACACAACACCAACCACTTGCTGTAATTCTCCTTTTTTATAATTTTCGACCTCCTTGCCAAAAACATTGACCGTTCCCTTTTTTATCCCGTTATATTGACCGGGAATTAAGCCGTCAATCGAATACGCAAGGGTTGTCTTTCCTGCGCCGTTAGGTCCAATAACGCCTACAAAACTACCCTCTTCAATGCTCAGGTTGATGTTATTAAGAGCCGGTGAGGTTGTATGCAGGTATTTCCACGTGTAATCTTTGATTTCAATTACGCTGGTCACTGATAATCTCCTATCTTCAGCTTACAGCTTCCCGCAGCAGGCCGATTAACCAGGATTGATCTACCTGGAAATAACCGAAACCGTACCGGAGAACCAGCAAGGCAATGAATGTTAAACTAATTACTGCAATAAATATGTAATCAAAATACTTATATGTATAGTGCGTCAAAATATAATCCGCTCTTTTTACCTTAGAGATCTCCCCCGTAAATGCGTACCCTCTTGCAACCAATGCATTCGTGAACTCTTCGGAACGTCGCAGTGAAAGCGCGAACAAAGGAACCATATACATTACATATTGTCGGATTTTGTAAGGAAGGGATTTTCCAGCAGGATCAAATCCGCGAGCTTGTTCTGCTTGCCGAACAATATGGAAATCTTCCAGTACCATTCCCGCGGAGCGAAGGGCCATAGCAAACACATAAGTAACAACAAAAGGCACCTTGATACTGCGCATGGCGATGATCACATCCCTTTCACGTGAAGTGCTCAAGAAAAATACCATGGTAAAAATCATCGGTAGTACCCGGAAGTAGACCACAAGGGCATCCCGGATCCTCTCCCAATAGAAATTTACTCCTGCCACTCTTCCCAAAAGCTCAAATTCCGGATGAGTGCCACCTAAAACTGTGTATGAAAGGAAAATAATTGTTCCCATGGAAATCGCCACAGGAACATATATTTTCAGCGTACTCATATTTACGCGGCTGATCCACATAAAGATGATAATAACAACCATAAGTCCGATATTCCAATCAGGAGCAGAAACGAACATAGGGAATAAGCTCACGATTAGAAGGAAGAACAATTTCACAAATGGATGAACCGCATAAATAGGAGATTCATCCGGTACATACCCCAATAAAGTTTTATTCATATCATCTTGTCCAATACAAAGCTCCGCGGCTAGTGAAAAAACCACGGAGCTTTGTTATGTTAATTCTTAAACGTTTACGCCCACCATTTCTTTACAAAGGCAGTTGTTTTGATAACCACCGGGGACAAAACTTTGAGAAGGATGAAGTTGAAGACAACACCAGCAACAACATTGCCGCCAAACCAACCCCAGATGAACAGCGGTACAGAATCTGTGGTCAGAAGGTCAAAGCTCCTCAGAACTACCAGCACCGACCAGAGGGCTCCCAGAATGCTTGAGACAACCATGGCCAGGAATAAATACAGATAGTCCTTTCCAGATTTAAGCCGTGGGTCCAGTTTGAATTTTCTAAAAACCCAGGCGGGCAGGAATGCCTGTAAAGCATTAGCTGGCAGGTATGCTATTGAAACATAGAACGGAGTTCCTGCAATTGCATTGGAGAAGAATGGGAATATCGCACCCGCAATAACACCCCAGGCTCCAAACCAAATCGCTCCAACCTGCTGCACAACAATTCCGGTCCAGAAGAAGTTCACACCGAAACCGAGCGGGAAACTGATC
>Ga0180435_10002856_pt1 | contig 17510 bp, 19 predicted proteins | sample SS_ome_3_FD_132467 | JGI IMG/M metagenome (GOLD analysis project Ga0180435, IMG submission 132467) | Hypersaline lake sediment archaeal communities from the Salton Sea, California, USA - SS_3_S_1 metaG | ecosystem: Environmental > Aquatic > Non-marine Saline and Alkaline > Hypersaline >...
AGCGGGAGGACTTGATAACCGGGGATCTGCTGTACCTGGCCGGGCCGGATGTGAAGATATCGGCGATGTGTACCTGTACAGTCATTCGGCCGGATGATGTGGCGGCCAGGTTGACGGATCGGAAGCGCAACCCGGAGTGGCGGGGCATCCGGGAGCCGATGCTAAAGAGCATGCCAAAGGACATGGACTTGTGGCAGCAATACGACCAGCTGAGACGGGAGGAAATCGGCGACGAAGATATTGACGACGTGGTCAGCAAGACGGCCACGGAGTTCTATCGCAAGCATCGGCGAAAAATGGACAAAGGAGCCAAGGCGACGTGGAAGGCTCGAAAGCTAAAGGACGAATTGAGCGCCGTGCAATGCGCCATGAATCTGTATTTTCGAAACCGGACCAGCTTCTGGTGCGAGGCGCAGAACCAGCCGGAAAACGAGAATCCGCAAATCGAGACGCTCCCGACGCTGGCCGCGATCGCGAGCAAGACGGCACCCTATCAAGAACTTGTCTTGCCGCCGGAGACCGTCAAGCTTTGCGTGGGAATGGACGTCCACAAGGCGTTGATTTATTACGCGGTCAAGGCGTACGGGCCGGGCTTCTCGAATCACATGGTTACCTATGGAGCGTACCCCCGCCAAAAGACCGCTCATTTTACGCTGGAATCGGCGCGGCATACGATCCAGGACGCACACCCGGCAGACGGGACGCTGGACGCGCAGATATTGGCAGCGATTCAGGCGACGTTCGAGCTTGTCTACCTGTTGCCGTTCGAGACGGCCGCGGGTGCCAAACCGTCGATTGACATGGCATGTATCGACGCGAATTGGGGCGATATGACGGACGTTGTCTACACGGCCGCGGCGGGCTGTCCGTTCGACTGCCTCCCGGTTCACGGTAAGTTTATCGGCCCGCAACATGCGCCATTGAACTTTCGACCTCCGAAGCCTGGGGAGCTGGTGGGATACGGACACCGGATACCAGCGCAGAGGCCGGACCGTCCGACGCGTTACGTGATACTCGACACGAACCTTTTCAAGACGAACCACGCCCGCGGCCTGGCTGCGCCGCGGGGGGCCGCGGGTGCTATCACTCTGTACGAATCGCTGGCAAATCGCCATGCTATGCTATCGGAGCATTTCCGGGCCGAAGTGCCCGCGGAAACCTCCGGGCCGTACGGGAAAAAGACGGTTTGGACACAGCGACCGGGAGAGGATAACCACCTCCTGGATTGTTCCTTGTATGCCGACGTGGCCGCCACTGTCGAAGGATTGACCCCGCCAGGCGCAGCCACGGCAGCACGGACAGAGCGCCGGCCGCAACGCCGCCGCCGTTCCGTGCGATTCTGAAAGGTGCGATATGGGGAAGAAACGGAAGCGGAAACGGCCAAAACGTGGACGGCCAAAGGGTAGCCCCAACCGAAAACGCCCCGTTTTGACGCTGCATCTGCCAGCCTGCCCTAAATGCGGAGAAACGAAGCTGTACCATACACCCGGAGCAAGGCGCCGCGTCAAACGTACTCAAGGAACGCGAAACGGCCGCCCGTACAACCGGCTTGTCATTCGGTACGTCACCTGCAGCAACTGCCAGAAGTCGCTACAGTTGCGAACGTGGGAATTTCACGCGTAACCGTAAGGACTTAGGGCGAAACAAATACGGGCGGGATTATCCGCCCTTCTTTCTCTCTTTCACGTCGACGCCGCCGGCCCTATCATTCTGTCATCACTTCGCAACCGGGAACCATTCCCACCATTCGCACCGGTTGAATTATGGCTAACCTGTCAGACGCCCAGAAAATTGCACGCCTCGAACGGCTCAAGAGCTTGGGCATTGTCTCGACGTCTGCGGATGGCGTATCGACCACATTTAGCCCGAAGGGCGTAGCTAGGGCACTCCGCCAGCTGAGAGCCCAGCAGCCAGACCAACGGAACCGCCGGCCCATTGCCTCTCGCATCAGGTTGACATGATCAAAGCCGCACTGAACGCCGTACTCAGGGCAACCGGGTATGGGTTCAACATCCTGGACAGCAGCCGCAACCGCCGCCGGTTGCATGTCGGCCGGCTCAAGTCGGATGACAAGGCCCTGGCCGGGATGAAGCGTAGCCAGCTGATGGCGATTTGCCGGGACATTGACCGGAATTTTGCCGTAGCCGCCTGGATGGTTCGCCGCCACTTGGACTTTGTTGCCGACTTCAATTTCAACTGCCGAGAGAAGGACAAGGGGCTCCGCCGCGACGTAGAGGACTACGTCCGCACGCGGGCCAAGAAGGATAACTTCGACCGGGCACGCCGTCACGACTTGGGCCGCTGGATTCGGTTATTCGAAGCTCGCGCCGTCCTGGACGGGGATGTATTTGGGGTCAACCTGGCAGATGGAGCCTTGCAAGCACTCCAGGCCGAACGCTGTAAACAGCCGTCACCAAAGGCCGTACGAAACAGCCGCTACAAGCAGCTGGACCGCTGGGAGTATGGAGTCTACACAGACAACGGCCTGGCCTCTCTTGCCTACAGCTTTTCGGCCGGCAAGAAGGACGAACCGCGAATCATCCCGGCCGGCAGGATCACGCATCACGGATACTTTCGGGAGTTCGATCAGACCCGCGGGACGTCCTTGATTGCTTCTGGCCTGGAAACGCTGGTTGATACTTACGAAGTCGTCGATTATGGGGTTGCGAAAGCGAAGGTAAGCCAGTTGTTCGCGCTGAAGATCACGCGTACTGGCGACGACGCGCCGGCACCTATCAAGAAGATTGAAGAGACTGACGAAAGCGAGAACCCACAACAAGAGGCCAATCAGGATAAACACGAAATCGATTTCGGTGGCGGTCCGGTCTTCCTGGATTTGGAAGAGGGAGAGGACGCGGACTTTATGAACGCCGTAGCCGATCTCCCGATAGAGCTGGTAGCCGCCCTGATCGCAATCACGCTCAAGGCCCTGGACATCCCGTTTTCTATGTGGGACCCGAACGCCGGAAACTTCCACAGCGCCCGCGCTCAAATGCTGGTCTACCTCCGAGCCTGCAAAGAGAAACGGGCCGCGATTCGCACGATTCTGTCCGACTGGTACGAGTGGCAAATTCAACGCGCCTTTGCTTACGGTGATTTGCTCCGCCCGTCTGGGATCGAATTGCCCAAGTATTTGTGGCAGCCCACGGGTACGCCATGGTGGAATCCCAGCCAGGAAGTGACAGCCCAAACCAAGGCCATCGACGCCGGCCTGAACAGCCGCCAACGCGTGGTTGCCGAGACGTTGGGAATCGACTGGTTCGACCTGGTGGAGGAATTGCAGATCGAAAAGGAAGCACTGGAAACAGCCGGGCTTGCGACCAACGCGACTAAGCCGACCGCGGGGCCGGGGAACTTCTCTCGACGATACGCGGAGTCACTTGCTACGTAGGGGCGAACTGATGACACGCCCGCCGCCTGACAATCACGCCAAACCGCCGCCCATTCCGCGGATGATACTACCGTTTACGCTCGCCGCCATAAGACGCCATGACAACCAAGACCCGCCAACGCAACCGCCGGTACCTGAAGAACTCCCCGCCCAGCGCGACGTTATACCGATCAGTGAGGCCCGCCGGGGAAAGCCAGGAGACGGCCCGCGTTGTGCGTGACGGGGGACGATTTGGGGCGGGGCTCATTCAATCGTTTGCCGTATGCACGCGTGGGGAGGCATTGGGCCACGGGCATTGGATCGACTCGACCTTCCTTGAGCAGTTAGACAACGCCATGGAGGCCGGAGACGAAACCGGCCTGAAGTCCCGGTTTACGCATCCGGACATGAGCGGGGACGGCCTTGCCAAGTTCATGGGCCGCGCCCACGTCCCGCAGTTGGAGGCAGGGGAACTACTCCGCGCAGACCTCCACCTGGCCAAGTCCGCCCACAGCACGCCGGACGGCAACCTGGCCGGCTACATCATGGATCGGACCGAGGAAGACCCGGCCAGCTTTGGTAGTTCGATTGTCTTCTATCACGACCACGAAGCCGAAATAGCCTTTCTGGAAGAACACGGGGCCGAATGGAAGCCAGATCCGTATTGGGGCGGGGAATACCTCGACCTGGAGAACTTCAAGTCACCTGACGAACGCAACACCAACAACCTGCCTCACGTCCGCCTGGCCGAATTGGAGGCCGTGGACCTGGTGGACAGCCCGGCCGCAAATCCGGGCGGCCTGTTTCATGCCTCCCCCGCTTTCGACTTTTCCGCCATGGCAGACTACGCCTTCGGCTTCTCCGACCAGAAGCCCGAGACGGCCGCCGCCTACGGCATTGACCCCGACCGAGCCCGCGCCTTTGTGACGCGATATTTGACGAACCGTCGCCTTTCCCTTTCGATAGGAGCCCCGCCCGTGGACCCCGCAGACAACCCGGAAACTCCCGCCGATCCCGACCCGACGCCTGACGCCGACTCCCCCGACACGCCGCCCGCCGATCCGAGCCCGGAGACGCCCGCCGATCCACCGGCCGCCGACACTCCGACCCCGCCGGCCGCCGACGCGCCCGAGGAACCGACCGAGCAGAGCGACCCCGGCCAGGACCCGCCGGCCGCCGACGCGCCCGAGGAACCGACCGAGCAGAGCGACCCCGGCCAGGACCCGCCGGCCGACGATCCGATTGCCTCCACGCTGGCCGAATACCGGCAAGCATTGGGTGATGACGCCGCGGCCTTTCGCGCCGTAAGCGAGGGCAAGACGATCCAGCAGGCGCAGGGTGAAATGATTGAAGCCCTACGCCAAGAGAACCTGCAATTGCGGGAGCAACTCGCCCTGCAGGAAAAGGAAGAACCGGGAGCCATCCCGACCAAGCCGAGCCGCCAAGGCCGGAAACCGCTGTCAAGGATTGCCGGAAGGCATCCGAAATAGCGGCCTGATTGACGCCCGCCGTTTTCAACCTGTTAGACGCCCGTAACCATCCAGGGGCTAACGCCCCTGGCTCGCCAAATTAGCTGCCTGACCACGCCGCCGTGTGGCGAGTGTCCCGCCCTGCCAGGCCATCCCGTCGCGTCATCCTGACGCCGGCCGACTCGGGGCGCTCGCCGCGCAACACATCTTATCTTAGGAGCCATTCCCCATGGCCGACGATCTCAGAACAGCCGCCGAACTGTTGATCATCAATGATCAGAACTTGGCCGATATCGAAGTTTCCGACCTGTTGGACGAAGCGCCGGTTCTCGCCATGCTGGCCGCCGACGAAGCCAGCAACGGCACCGTCCACAAGTACACGAAGCAGACCGGCGCGCCCGTCGTCGGCTATCGTGACGCCAACGCCGGACGCGCTCACGACGTGTCCGACGACACGCTGGTTACGATCAGCCTGGCCATCATGGACGCCTCCAACCACGTCGACAAGGCGATTGCCAACGCGTGGAAACACGGACCAGAGGCGTACCTTGACCGCCAGAACTTGCGACACCTCCGGGCGAGCTTCTCCTACGCCGAGAAGCAAATCTTCCAAGGCACCGGCCTCGACTCTGACGGGCCGGACGGATTCCCCGACGCCGCCGGCCTCGACGCTCTGGCCGATGGCATGGTCTTGGGGGCGGGTGGTTCCACCGCCTGTACGTCGGTCTACGCCATCCGCACCACGCCGGACTTCACCAATTGCACCTTCATCATGGGCAACGAAGGGAAGATCGACTGGGGCGAGAGCTTCGAGTTCTTTGCAGAAGACGCGTCGGGCAACAAGTTCCCCGCGTACGGGACGCCGATTACTGGATGGCATGGCCTGCAGATCGGCAGCGCCTATTCGGTAGCCCGCCTGGCCAACCTGGACGCCGGGAGCAACACGTTGACCGATACGCTGATGGGCCAGCTGTATGATTTGTTCCCAGCGCACAAAGGGCCCACCATGTTCGCCATGACCCGCCGGAGCCGTGGCCAGTTGCGTAGCTCCAGGATCACGGACCTGAACACCCACCCGCAGACGCCCACGGAGTGGGAAGGCATCCCGATTGTTGTGACGGACTCTATCAGCAACGCGGAAACGGCTGTCACTTGATAGGTGATTGCCGCCGGAACGTATCCGGGGACTAACGTCCCCGGCTCGCCGATAGTTGTTGAGAGTTGCCGAGAGTTGCCGAGAGTTGCTGAGAGAATCGCCGAGAATCGCCGAGAACCATGGACACGATTGCCGCTGAAGCCCTGGACCTGATGCACGACGCCGTGGCCGAGACCTCCGGCCATTCGGTGACGTACACACGCCCGGACGTAGGCAATTGCACGATTTACGACGTGGTTATCGGCAAGGAGCAAGTCCAGCAGTTGCACGAACTGGACGACTTGGTTACGGAATCCGACCAAGTGGACTTCCTGATCAAGCCGGCCTCGATCGACTTTGGAACCGGACCCGTCGAACCGGCAGCCGGGGACCAGATCCAGCTGACGCTGACCGTTGCCGGGTCGTCAACCACTATCCGCTTTATCGTCCAGCCGTCCAACGCCGGGGAGCCGGTTTTTCGGCCCTCCGACCCGCACTACACCCGTTACCGCGTCCACACAAAACGTGCCTGACACCTGGCACCTGACACCTGCCACCTTTCCATGGTCGACCCGCTTGTAGAAATCGCCGACGCCCTGGTGACGCTCATCGCCGACAATGAAGCGGACCTAGGCGAGACGTTCCCGACCGGGGAGCCGGCCCGCGGGTTCTACCTGCACAAGAAGCCGGACGATTTCGATTTGAAGTGCCGAATCATCTGCCGAGATGAAGAATCCGAACGCCTGACGACAGATACCAATCATGCGCTGGCCGCCGTATCCGTGGCGGTTCAGCAACGCCTTGAAAAGCTGACCGATGACCGGCTGCTGGAGCTGTTCACGTTCACGCGTCAAATCGTCGGCCTGGTCAGCCGCAATGATGTACTGATCGACCGGGACGACGCCGATTTCGGCGACTACCGCGCCGTCCTGGAATCCGTCGTGCATGAGCCGTGCTGGATTCCCGTTCAATTGGTCAGGTACCAGACGTTTACCTCCATCATCACACTGCAGTACTCCGCCGAGTACGACATAACCCCATAACCGCCTACTGGCGGACCTACAAAACAGGAGCCGCGCCCATGTCCGTTGGCAAAAACTGGAAAATCTACCGCAACACCGGCACGCATGACGTGCCAGTCTGGTCGGAGCTCAAACGAGCCCGGGACGTATCCGTGCCGCTGTCGAAAGGCCAAGCGGAAGTGACCCGCCGTGAATACGACTGGGAACTATTCCGCGGCGCCCTGAAGTCTGGGGGCATTGAATTCGACTACGTCTATCATTCCTCCACCGAAACGGAATTTGCCGCCCTGCTGGACAGCTTTGCCAACGATACGCCCATTCAGCTGGCCGTGGTCGATCAGGACATTGCGACCACCGGCGCGTGGGGCTTCAAGTCCTGGTGCGAAGTCGGAGACCTGCCACTGGACGCGCCTATCAAGGAGGGCACCGTCCTCAAGCTCAAGGCGTTCCCCACGGACCGCGACGACGCAACCCCGGCCGTGACCCACGGCCCCGAGTTCATCACGACCGCATAGCTTGGCGAGCGGGGGGCGTTAGCCCCCTGATACGCAACCCACCAAACCGCTTTCCGTCCCCAAACCAATCAGCCGCTCGAACCCATCCGGGGACTAAGTTCCCCAGCTCGCCAGCCACCTTAACTACCTTTCAACCGGAGGTTATCCCCATGGCGAAAGCCAAACCCGTAAAGCGAAAGTTCCCCGTTGTGAAAGTCGACATGCCGGCCCTGCTGGACAAGCTCAAGAAGCGGGGCGGAACGCCCGGCCTTGTGCAGATCAACGTAGCCGAGCAACGGGCCTTGTCCGCCGCCGCCGCCGCGGCCTACAAGAAGGACAAGCTCGACGACGAAGGCCAACGGGAGCTGGTCGAAGCCTATTGCAAAGGCGCCGACGGCCTGGAAGGTACGCACCCGAAACGGGCCGTGTACCTGCAGCAGGACCAGGCGTATCAAATCTCCTGCATGATCGAAGGCGTTCCGGAAGGCAGCCACAACCGGCCGCCCGAAGAGGACCCGCCAGAAAATGACCCGCCCGAAGAGGACAAGAAAACCGGGGGACGATCGGCCAACGGCGCAAAGTAACATTCGCCTGACGCTACGCGTCGCCGATCACACGTACGTTTTCCGCTACGATCCCCGCGCCACACGGGGCGGGGATCTGTGCGAGCTGGTCCGCAGGCTCCACAGCCTGGCCGACGACACACGGCACCCGTTCAACTGGTACCACGCCGGGCTGATCAGCCGGGCAATAACACGGATTCGCCAAGCTTATGACCGAGCCGAAAGACAAGAAGCCCGCCTTCACCGTTGACGGTCAAGAGTTCGTCTTGCGGGTGACCGTCCCACGGGCGCGCCGAATCAAGGAACGGCTGAACGTCGACCTCCTGGACGTTGCCACCCAGGGAGCCGAAAACCCATTTGTTGCCATGGCCGATAACCCGGAGTTATTCGGCGATGTGCTATGGGAACTGTGCGAGGAACGGGCCGCCGGCCTGGGGTGGGACCAAGACAAGTTCCTGGACGGATTCGACGGTCCGACGATCGACGCCGCAGCCGATGCACTGATCACAGCCACCATTGCCGCCTTTCCCAAAAAAAAACGCGTCGTCCTGGAAGCGATTCAGAACGCACAGGAAGACGCACTGGACCGAGTGACGGAGAAACTGACCGGGGGACTGATAGCCGACGTCGTAAACGCCGAAGTCGACGCCGCCGTAGAAAAGGCCATACAGACCCGTGGCAGCTCGTCAACAAGCTGACGGCCGCCCTGGCACTGCCCCACGACAACTACACGCTCGCCGAGCTGTGCGAGATGCACGAACACGCCCAGCGAGTTCAATGGAACCACACGTCAAACCTGATTTGTTGCATCGCCAACGCCAACCGAGACCCAGCCAAGAAGCCCACGCCGTTTAGTTATCAGGACTTCCACCCGTACTTTGCCGCCAAGAGGAAGCGCGACCATGCCGCCGGAATGCCAGATTGTGTAATGCGAGCGATCGCACAAGCCTTTGTGGGTAAGAAGCTCGAAAAGCCGCCGGGGCTGTTCGAGCAGATCACCGGAGAGAAGCCGGAGACCACGTAGCCACCGCTGGAGTTCACGCTTTAGCGTGTCTTCCGAAGCACGCTAAAGCGTGAACTCCAACAAAGCCAGGAGGTAAGACAATCGACGCCTTTGATCTTACCTACTCCGTCACTGACCTGTTTTTCGATGGAGCCGAAGTACAGCAACGCGTTTCGGATCGACGCCAAAAGGCCCTGTCCAGAGCCGGGGCGTACGTCCGCCGCGCCGCCCGCGATTCACTGAGGAAAGGAAAGAAGCCCGCCAAGTCAGGCCGGCCGCCGAAGATCCACAGCCCGGAGCCCAACCTAAAGACCATATTCTTTGCCTGGGACCCGGACGAAGACGCCGTAGTGGTCGGACCGGTGGACCTGCCAGGCACTGACGACCCAGGGCCAGCCGGCCAAGAGTTCGGCGCAGACCTGACCGTTACCGAGGAACAAAAGGCCGACGGCTCTTGGGCCATCATCGACCCTGATTGGATTCGCTACCGAAACCGAGAACGCAGAGAACGCGCCGCCCGCCTGGACCCGCACCCGTTCATGGGCCCGGCATTGAAGAGCGCACAAGACGATTTGCCCGATTATTGCCGAGACCTGATCTAACCTTGCCCAAACTGCCAAACAAAACGGCTGATTTGGCACGTTTACCCTAGGGTCCCGCGAAACGAGAAAGGCCCACACCATGGACACTGACGCGATTCTGGCCCCGATCATTCAATACGGCTTCGCTGGCTTCTCCGCCGTGCTCCTGATCATTCTGGTATGGCTCACGCGCGCTCTTCTCAAGGCACTGACGCAAAATACCCACGTCATCGACCGCAACACCAGCGCTATCGAGACATGCACCGCGGGCACCACGGAGCTACGGCGCGAAGTCCGTGGTATGAAAGAAGAGTTCTTGAAGCGGCCCTGCATTGCAAAGGCCGCGGTTGTCCTGCTCGTCTGTTGCCTGGCATCCGCCGCTTACGCAGACATCCGGACCAACGCCCAAGCCGTGGCAATCATCCGCTGCACAAACGGGCACGCCCGCAGCAAGGCAACCGCCGTCAACGTGCACCACCGCGACGGAATCGCGTACGCGCTCACCAACGCGCACGTAGTCCAGGGCTACAACCGGTTCAGCATTTGGCCAGCCGGTCACGACTCGCCGTATGACGCCGGCCTGCTCTATGTCTCTCCACGCGTGGACGTGGCCGTCCTGACCTACCGTTGCTCCCGACACCTGGCAATCGCACCTCTGGCGGAATCGATACGAGCCGGGGAGCCATGCCACGCCGTAGGGTTCCCTGCTGATTCGGTGCGCAACGCCTGCCACTCCGGCCACGTCCGGCTCGCCACGCCGTCCACGGTTATCGCCAGCTTTACGGTACAGGGCGGAGAAAGCGGTTCCCCGCTCCTCGACTCTGACGGCCGCTTGGCCGGTCTGGTGTGGGGCGCCGGAGCTTTGCCACCATACGAGACCTTTGCCGTGTCCGTCGATTCCATCCGGCCGATACTGGTGGAACGCTGCAACTGGCAGGCATGCGGCCCTGACGGCTGTACATCGCCCCCGCCCATCGTTGCCCCCGTCAGACAACCACTAACACCAATCCAGAAACCGGGCGGCCTGACCGTCGACTATGACCGCCTGGCCGCCATCGTCGTCGAACAGCTGGCCGCCGATCCACGCTTTGAACCACAGCCCGGCCCGCCTGGAACCGCCGGCCGGGACGGCTTGCCAGGCCAAGACGGAAAGGACGGCTTGCCCGGCCGCGACGGAAACGACGGGGCCCCAGGCCCCGCCGCCGTTTTGGACGACGCCGCTATTGCCGCCGTAGCCGCCCGCGTCAAGGCGCAGATCACCGGCCGAATCCGTTACGAGTTCACGCCAGACTAGATGGGTGGCACTGGTGGCTTGACCACCAGTGTTTCCCAGGATCACGAGGAGACCGCACGCCGTGTGCGATCCCAAATAGCTCCGCACGTTAACGAGGTGCCAAACATGTCCACACCAGCCCCCTTTACTCCTGAAATCGCATCATCCAAGCAAATGCAGTCCGAGCACAGCATGGCGGATGATATGCCGATCGACGTCAACCCGAACGCGATTCACGCGCGTTTTCATGCCGGCACAATGGACATTGTCGGCCGGGCCATGGCCAACAATTCCGACCGTCGCGAAAAGTTAGCAGACGCAGGAAATGGCATCTTCAAGGCTGGTACGTAAATGACCCCAGAGGAAGCCGTAAAGCGTCGTGAAGCGAGAATCGACGCACTGATTGACCACGTCGAAGGCGGCGCCCCGATGACCGATGGTGATTGGCTGCGCCTGGGGCAGCTCAACATCCTCGATATGATGAGTGTCGAGCTGGGAGCATCACGGGAAATCCTTGAGCGAGAGGCCGCGGCAGATGCCGGAACCGGATAAGGACGAACGCACGAAGTACATGCGAGCGCACGACGCGCGCCGGCAGAAGCGAGCAGACCGCCTTTTCCACTGGTCGTTAGACATGCCACCAGCTGAGGACGAAGTGGACGTACACGTCAACAAGTCCGCCGTAACCTGGAGAGAACTTGCAGTTATTGCCGCCGCAATCCTGGGAGGGTTGCTGATCTGGTCTTCCCGGAACAATACGCAGCCCCCACCACCCGCCGCCAGTCAACCCGCCGAGCCCATCCGCGGAACGCTCCGCTTTTGGGTGGACGATTCCGTCCAAGTCGAAGCCGAAACCGAAGCGCAGGCCGGGGCCGCCGCGGAGATACGGACCTGGCAGCCACCACAGAATGGAGACCCAAGACAATGGCAGATCCCGTAAGCACAGAGGAATTGAAGGCCGGATTAGAAGCCCTGCTGGGGGTCACTGTCGACGAGATGGCAGAAGCCCTGGCCGCCGGCCGAATCGCCAAAAAGCGCGAACAGGCCCGGCAGCTGTTGGCCCACGCCCGCGGTCGATCGGCTGCCAAACTCGCCACGTTTGACGATGCGGCTGCGCCGATCCTCACAGCGAGACAGCAGTCCGAGGACGCACACCGCCAGATCATAGACAGGCTGGAAGCCGCCGCGGCAGATTTGGCCAACGATGAGGACGCGACACTGCCAACGCAAGCAGAGGTAGACGCGGCTATTCTCGGATGGGGAGAATAAAACGTGTCGGATTTCACGTTATCCGCCGACGCGGCCTGGTCGTCGATCAAAGAATCGATTTCCAACGGCGACGAGATCGATCTGTCAGGGTTCCAATTGACGATCGACGAGGAACCGACGCACACAGGCATTGACGTTGTGTCGCCGGGGACGGCTGGCACGGTCGTAATTGATGGCGCTTACGACATGTCAACGTGGTCGTTCACTGGCGGGACTGCGGCTGCCCTGATGGCTAGTGTACCAACCGGGTGCTCTATTGACGCGCTGACGGGAGGCGAGGGAACGTCAGACGTCGGGGCAACGAATATCTACGGACACGTAGAAATGTTGTCCGGTGGGTCGGGCACATATTGCTACGGTTCCAATGCGATTCGCGCAGGGGCCACAATCGGCACATGTGTCGGAGGTCCTAGCGGGAGTAATTATTCGTACGGCTGCGTTAACAATTACGGATACATCGCGCTAGCCCAAGGAGGTGACGGCACAGGCTCCCGTGCAATCTACTCAAACTATGGTTACGTAGCATTGGGCGAAGGGTCTGACACGTCTCCAGGATCGTACGCGATTAGTTCGAATTTTTGTCACGTCAGCTTGGCGCGTGGCGGTGCATCCAGCCAGGCAATATCCATCAATTACGGTCAAGTGCACCAGTCAGAAGACGGCGTGCAACGGGCGATCGGATACGTCGGGGCCGTGCACATGCTAGTCGACGGGCCTAATTTCGCGGGCAGCTTTCTGCTTGTCACAGGTGTCACTTGGTCGCCCACGCTCTACGTGCTAAACGGCCCGTTGCATGTTGACGCGGACATTCCCGAAGAGGTCGAAATCGTCGAACTATTCGGTTCGGTTGTAATTGTCGAAGACAGCGGACACTGGGAGAACTGACGAAATGCAGATAGGCGAAACCGTCTACCGTTTTTTCCGCGTTCCCGATCCATCGTCAGCAGGCGAGAACATAGACGCTGACAGCATGCCGACGGTGGTGCTTCGTCGCAATGGCACCACTGTTGGGGGGGCTAGTGTTACCCCTACGAAAATCAGTACCGGCTACTATCGCGCGTCCGTCCTCATCGACGCCGCGCACGGTTGGACGACTGGCGACACCTGGAGCCTGGACGCATCCTACGCAGTGTCCGGAGACTCGACGACACGCTGCATCGGAGGCGGGACCATCGGCCCGCGTCAGACTGGCGACGGATACGCCGTCCTAACGCACGCCGAGTACGGTCTGCCGACAATCGCGTCAAGCCAGGACGTCTCACAAAATATGCTACAAGAAATCAATAGTACGACTGGAGAGACTCAGTCTACAGTTAGCGGGCTCCCTTCTGCCTCTCAGGTCGCCGCGGCCGTATGGGCCTACGCAAGCCGGACGCTCACAGGTATCGGCTCCGTCGGCGCCTCGATAGCCGCCGCGGTATGGGCCTACGCCACCCGCACACTCACCCAAACCGCCGCCCAAGTCACAGCCAGCCAACAGGGCGAAATTATCGTCTACAGATCCTGCACGTTCTCCCAGGAATTCACCGGCCTGGGCGACCTATCGGACGCCTCCGAAATCTGGTTCAGCCTCAAACGCCGCGGGGAGCTTTCCGAGGACAACGCCCAAATCAGGATCAGCTTGACGGGCGGCCTGGAACGAATCTGCCGCGCCGAGCCTGACGCCGGCTATGCCGCCTACGGAGACATCACGATCGACGACGACGGCAACGGAGACATTACCGTCGAACTCGAACCCACCGCCGCCGCCCTGCTGACCGAGGCGATAGAAGACGGAGCGTATGACATCAAGGTCCAACGCTCATCCGGCCGAATCGATTCCCCGTTAGAACTCGGCACCGCTCACATTCGCATGACCCCATCCCACGCCGTCTAGGCGAGCGACTTGGCGAGCGGGGGACGTTAGTCCCCTGATACGCAACCCATCAAACCGCGTCCCACTCATCACCAACCCAATCAGCCGCCCGAACCCATCCGGGGACTAACGTCCCCGGCTCGCCGTAGGTGTATTTATGGCCAAATCCAGAGACGTAAAGGCCGGGGGCGCTTATGTGCTCCTCGGCCTCCGGTCCCATCTGCAAAAGGGCCTCGCAAAGGCATCGGCCCGGCTGCGGTCGTTTGCTCGATCGGCCGCGACGATCGGGGCGGGGATCTCCGCGGTAGGCGGGGCCATACTCTCGCCGCTGGCCCTGGCCATCCCCAAGGCATCCGAGCTTACGGAGACCCTGAACAAATTCAATGTCGTTTTCGGCGAGTCCCGCGACGTGGTCCGCGGCTGGTCCGAGGAATTTGCTACCGGAATCGGCCGCAGTAAGCAGCAGATATTGGACTTCATGGGAGGCACTCAAGACCTGCTGGTACCGATCGGATTTGAGGCCGGGGCCGCCACGGAAATGAGCAAACAAATTACCAAGCTCACCGTGGACCTGGCCAGCTTCAACAATAAGGCAGACGCCGACGTGTTGCGTGACCTTCACGCCGCCCTGACGGGCTCGGGCGAGGTAATGAAAAAGTACGGGGTGATTGTCAGCCAGGCCGCCGTCAAGCAAGAGATGTTGAACCAGGGCATTGACCCCAAGGCCGCCACCGAGGCCCAAAAGACCATGGCCCGCATGTCGATCATCATGGCCGGCACGACAGCCGCGCAGGGGGACGCGGAACGATCGGCCGGCAGCTTCGCCAACCAGATGAAGCGGCTAAAGGCCCAAGCCGACGACGTCCTGGCCGCCATCGGGGCGCCGATTGTGTCGGCCCTCGAGTCCGTCATGGCCCAAGTCACGCCGTTGGTATCAAAGCTTGTCGAGTGGGTGGAAGCCAACCCCAGGTTGATTGCCACCGTTGCCGCCGTGGGCGCCGGCCTGGTTGCCGCCGGGGCCGTTATCACCGGCATGGGAGCCGCCGCCGCCGCGGCCTCCATCGCATTGAGTGGACTAGTTTCCGTGGCCGCCGCCCTGGCTGGTCCACTGGGCGCAGTCCTGGCCGTTCTCGCCGCCGCGACGGCCGCCACGGTGGCATGGGTCAAATATACCGACTCGGGCCGCGCCGCCCTGGCCAAGCTGACCGAGGTATTTACATGGGCCTACAACTGGGCTCGGGAGGTATTCGGGGGCATCGCCGCCGCCCTGCAGGCTGGGGACATGGCCCTGGCCGCAGAAATCGGAATGGCGGCCCTGCAAGCCGTATTCTACGGCGCGCTGAATAAAGTGGTGGATATGTTCGGCACGATAAAGGCCGCCGCTGGAACCGCCCTGGATGCCGCCCTGCCGAGACTGCAGCAGGGCGTTCAATACATCCTGGAACTATTCGGGTCTCTGCCCGGATGGCTTTCTGGGATATTCGGCAGCATGTTCGGGCAGCTGCCCGGTTTCCTAACGTCGATATTTCCAAACTTTTCTGCAGGCATCGAGTGGATAAAAACGATGTTCGCAGGACTGGGAGCCAGAATCGGCGAGACATTCACAGGTATCGGCCAAGCCCTGCAGGCCGGGGACTGGCAGGGAGCCGTCAAGATTGCCTGGACGTCGATCAAGCTCACCTTCATGGAAGGCGTGGGGGCCGTCACATCGACGTGGCACGAATTCACCGCCGGCCTGCTGATCGCCTTTGACAACGCCGTCACAGCCGTACGGAAAAAGTGGAATGACGTAGTGGGCTGGATCGGCAAAAAGCTGGTGACGGTTCACGGCTGGTTCAATAAGTCCTTGGACATCGAAACGGCCATCGGATTCGTTGACGACGACACCAAACGCAAGAACGACGCCCTGCAGTCCGGAACCGACGCCCGCAACTCCGCACGCGCCGCCGAGATGACCGCCAAAATCCAGGCCACGCGCGACGCCCTGGAGGAACTCCGCAAGGAGCGAGAAACGGCCCTCCAGGACGCGGCCGACAAAGCCGAATCCGGAGACTCGAAACTCGACGAGACCAACGAACGCCTGGCCGAACTGGTAGCCAAGGCAAACAATATCCGGGACGTCGCCGCGGCCGACGCCGTCGAGACGCCCGAAGTACCCGCCGCCGACATGGCCGCCGGCCTCGACGTCGCCGCCGAGAAAGTAAGCCCCGTAGGCTCATTCAGCACCGCCGCCGTACAAGCCATGTTCGCCGCTGGCCGCGCCGTCCGCGGTCCGGAAGAGGAGACCGCCCGCAACACGAAGAAAACCGCAGACGAGCTTGCCGCACTCAACAAACGAGCCGGCCCCCTGGTCTGTACGTAGGCAACGCTCTTGGCGAGCGGGGGACGCCAGTCCCCTGATACGCAACCCACCAAACCGCGTCCCATATCGTCCGGAAATTGAGAATCAGCGAAAAACACCCTCCCGCGGATCTGGGCGGGGACGTTTTCCGGATTTTCCATCCGATCACCAAACCAGTCAGCCGCCCGAACCCATCCGGGGACTAACGTCCCCGGCTCGCCAGTCACAGCCGCCGCCCGCCGGCCGGTCACATTCATCCCGCCTGGTGCATCACAATGGCCAACGAGATTTTCGAACTTTTCAAATCAGACGAAGGCAGCGACAGCTACGATGGTAGCAGCCAGGCCACGCTGATCTACTTTATCGATGGCACGGCCAGCCGGTCGTCTGCGCGTGCAACCTTCCTTGCCCAGCTGTCGACCGTTCACGATGGCCTGGTCCTCAACTCCGTACGCCTCGACCGAGCCCGCCCTGAAGCCTGGATCGGCAAGGCCACCTACGTCGAACCGGACAAGGCAGACAAGCAGAAGCTTGATACCGGGGACTATCGTATCAGCTTCGATACGACCGGAGGCACGGCCCACGTCACCACGGCCAACGCCCAGACGGCCTACGGCGCAGACCCGCCGGACCACATCGTTGACAATAAGGTCGTCAACGTGACGGAGGACAACAAAGTCCAAGGCGTGGACGTCCCGATTCCAGCCCTCAAGTTTTCCGTGACGTACCGCCAGCCAACCGCGACGATTACGCAAGCCTATATCGTCACGTTGGCCAGGATGGTGGGAAAAGTAAACGACGGCACCTTCTACGGATTCGCCGCGGGGGAAGTCCTCTTCCTTGGAGCAAAGGGCCAGCAGGGCACGAACACAGACCCAGAAATCACCTACGATTTCCTAGCGTCGGAGAACGTGACCGGCCTGCAAATCGGCGATATTACCGGAATCGCCAAGAAGGGGCATGAATACCTTTGGTGTATGTGGCGGGATGCCGTCGACGAAAACGAAATGGTACCGTTCGCCAGGAACGTCTTTGTCGCCGAGCTGCACGACGAAGCCGATTTCGACAACTTGGGCATTGGAGACGGCACGTAATGGACGCCAACGCCCTCACGCCGTTCTCGCCGGGTGACCCG
>Ga0180435_10002857_pt1 | contig 17507 bp, 14 predicted proteins | sample SS_ome_3_FD_132467 | JGI IMG/M metagenome (GOLD analysis project Ga0180435, IMG submission 132467) | Hypersaline lake sediment archaeal communities from the Salton Sea, California, USA - SS_3_S_1 metaG | ecosystem: Environmental > Aquatic > Non-marine Saline and Alkaline > Hypersaline >...
ATTTGTAAAATGGCATCTCTTTACTACATTAATGTAGTTGTTTGTGTTTTTTATAAAAGGAAAAGGAAGGAGATTATATGACATCATCACGATTTATTTTGAAACCACTAGCACTAGCATGTGCCATCGCATTAACAGCCTGTAGCAGTGGCGGTGATAGCGCTGCCCCGGTCACCACGATCACCGGTACAGCTGAAGCACCTCCAGGTGGTATCGCATTACTTGAATATAACCAGTCGTTTACTGTGGCAGTGACAGAATATTTATTCCCGGCAGCACATGCAGGCATCACAGGATTGGAGCCCGTTACCGGCGCTACGGTTGAATTAATCAGGATCGATGATGATGGCAACCAGGTGGGTGATGTACTGGCGACCACCTCAACCTCTATCACTGGTGATTATTCTCTGGCACTGCCTGGCGGTGTTAGTCTGGCAGGTAATCTGATAGTGCGCATTACCGGTAGTAGCGGAGCGTCAATGACTGCGATGGTGGTTGAGCAGGAAGTCGATATCAACCCGATCTCTACATATATCCTTGACAAGTTCGTCGATGACGAAGATCTGGTGCTTGCAGACCTCGCACTCAATGAAGTGATCTCGCTGCAGGGTAAGGTCGAAGAATTTGATCTGACTGCAACGGCAGACTTGACTACCATGCTCGAGGAGCTTGAAGCGCAGGTCGGTGCCTTCGTCGAGACCGAGATTGCGGTCATCGAAGCTACGCCGGATGATGGCACTGCGGCTGCTGCAGTAGCAGGTACCTGGAACAACGTTGATCTTAGTATGGGCATGCACGATTCTGATCCAGATACGACGATGAATTACTGGGGCTCTTTCGCTATGAATGTCCTCAATGAGAATATGAGCATCGCGAGTGCTGGTACAGGTGAGCTTACCATTACAATTAACGATATCGTATTCGACGCCTGGACTAATTTCAGTTTATATCAGGGTGGCGCAGACCTGTATCACGAGGTCGAACTGGGTGGAGATGAAGACAGCTTCCCGGCTACGATCGATGCGGATGGTAATATCACCATCTCGTACCCGTTTGAAGAAGACCTGTCATCATGGGATCCTGAAGGTGACGGCCCGGATTATGGCTGGCGTTATCCACCTGGTTCAATCGCGATCGCACCGGCTGCCAATGATAACGTGATGGTCGCTGTTTTCAACGAAGCGAGTGTTCGCTACAAGACCGCTGATACGGATGCTGATGGCATATATGATGCAGTTGATCCTGCTGCCCGAGAAGGCGATGAGGTCCACCTCGACCTGTTTGTTTCATTGAAACAGGGAAGCGGCATGAGCGCATCTGACGTCGATGGTGACTACGGTATGGTCGCATATAACATCAACCTTGATACGTCGTCTGTAGCAGTGATGGATGGTACAGTGGGTGAGCTTAGCTTCGATGGATCAGGCGGCCTGACTATTGCTGCTAATGCATTTGCCAAGCGTGAGATAACACGTACCCCGGCTACATGGCCAGCGGTCACTATCTATGCTTCACCTGAAGAAACAGAACCGCCAACACTTAAGCCGCTGGGTTATACGGTTAGTGCAACAGGCCAGGTGACTATCGATCCGAGCGGTGATGCGCTTGAAGGTTACTCAACACCTGATGGCAGTGTGCTGGCCTTCGTCGATGATGAATCTACGAAGACACTCGACGAGGTGACCAATGTCAATAACGAGATGCTGGTTGCTGTTAAGCTGGGTTCAGCGATGGCTGATTCTGTCAATGATGCAACTTTCAAATTATACGCATTAATCTTAGGTGTGGAGGATACTGGATATACCGAGCTTGTGACATTGAGTAACGGTACAGTTGCCTTCAATGCTGAATCTTCTGCTGCAACTCTAGCTGGTGACAGCCGTGGTATCGCGCGTGGTAATGATGTCGCGGAAGTTGAAGCACTAGCACCGGAAGCAATCGATATTGATATGACGGCTAGTGTGACAAATGCCGGTAAAGTGACGCTGAATGGTACAGATGGTACGTTCTCCTTCACTATGAAAGGTTGGGTGTCCGCAGACGGTAACATGATGGTGCTTCGTCACTTCGGTGAAGATAGTGTGGATGGTAGTGCCGATATCGGTATGATAATCGGTATTAAACAGTAATAACGTTTTGTTATAGGTAAAAAAGCCGGGCAATGCCCGGCTTTTTTATGCCTGAAAGTTTTTTATTCAACAACGTTAACCACAGTCATACTCATCAGCCGCACAACCTGTTCCTCATCGGATTAACTCGGATTGCTATAAAGTTGAGTTGAAGTAAACCTCATTGATCGGGTGAACCAGGTGGAGAAAATCGGGTTTGCCAATGATCGACAAAAGAGAATGCAATTGCCGTTTTAGTAGATACCTGATCTATCTAATACTAATTTAGATTAGTTTTCTTCGTAGTAGAGTCCTTATACTTCTTATCTATTGAGAGTACTTCTGCCTTTTTCTCAAATTCTTCAAAATATTTATCTATTCGGGGAACCTTTCCTGAACCATAAGCGTGACTTGTGTTAAGTGTATGATTTTATATGAGTCATACGGTGTCACAGGTGGATTAGGATGACGCCATGAAGGAATTCTTTTGTTGTAGTTTAACGACAGACTGCTGTGCAACGGAGCTTGCCGTTGGTTATAAAAAAATACGGTTGGATTAATAATACAATAAGCAGATAGACCGGCCGGAGGAATAAACTCAACCAGAGGAGGATGAAGATATGTGTAAATATCTTCTTGAGCAGTATATACGTCGGGGCTTAACTCTATCCGTCAGCATCGTGTTTCTTTCCGCATTACCTGCCGTGGCATTGGCTGGTGATGGATTCAAGATCGAAGAAGCCAAGTGGGACGATGAGAAAAATCGTCTCCAGGTTAAGGGTAAGGGTGATAAACGAGAGACGGTGACGCTGTCAAATGCGGATACCGGTAACTTCATCGCGGATAAGTATCTGGATGATGAGGAATGGCGTATACGTGTTTATGATATGCAGATTCCGCCATGTCGTGTTCGTGCCGAACAGTCTGATGGGAGAGTTGATGAGAAGCGAGTGAAAGAGGCACCTTCCGAGTGTGATGACGGCGGCGGTACTGTGCCACCACCGCCAAGCGGTGAAGTTTCTATCAACTCTACCAGTGCAAACGGTCCCTTGATGACAGCAGTGCCAAAGAAAACGCCTGGCGGCCTGTCCGGCTATACGGTTTTTGCCACTAATGACCTCGGTATGCACTGTGGTGATTTTGATACCCGTATATCCAGTATCCTGCCACCGTTCAATGTGCTGCATGCTCAGGTAATAAGGAAGGGAAGTGAGCCCGAGATACTCAACGAGAATAGCGGGATCACTGTTTCATATTCAGCTTCCTCCAATCCGTACGATCCTGTTCTTGCTGGAGTGAGTCCTTCCGGTGAGCCACTGCTCTCCAGCGTAACTAACGATGAAGTATTCAAGACGAACTTCTGGGACCTGGCGACCGGGTCGACTGAGTCCATCGCGCTGAAAGCATACCGTCCATTTTATCCACCCGGTGTCCTCGATGCCTTTTCACCCGTTCTGGACATGGGACTGCCGATGCCTGATGTCGAGCGACTATATCTCGGTGACGGCGTGTTAGCTGCAGACCGGCAGGCGATGCCGGGTATCGCCGTGCCTTATGTGGTCAATGATGCTCAGCATTTTGAGCAGTTTGTCGGTGATCTACCGTTCTTCCTCAGCTTCCCCTTTGGATATACTGCTGCCGACGTGAACATGTATGAGGCAGCAGGTATTCCAGTTGCAGCATTCGATGATGCGGGGCGTGAGAATCCATATCCTCTCTACCGTGTACAGGCGCATGATGCAGGTGGGACCCTGCTGGCATCTGTTGATACGGTTGCGCCGATATCCGGAGAAGCGAACTGCCAGGGTTGTCACGGGGCACCTGTCGACGGTGGTAACGGGTCTGCTACCAGGAACCTGGTTGACGTCGCCACGACGCTGGATGATCCGCAGTTAGGTGAGATTCCGCTTGAAGTCAGTAAGGAATACGCGGCCGACATCAATATCCTGACATTGCATGATCAGAAGCATGGCACTATGCTGGTCGGTTCTTCGCCGGTGGTCTGCCAGACCTGTCACTATACTCCGGCTCTCGATCTAGCACAGGTAGGGCCAAAAGGTCCTGAGAACGATCCGCTGAATGCCAATGGTCGTGATCAGGTGAAAAACAAGTCTATGTCCAATGTCATGCATAGTCACCATGCGTCTGTAACTGGTGTCGATGGTGAGATATTGTTCCCGTCCATGCCGCCGCCTGTCGATAGCAACGGCAACCTGCGTGATCCTGTCGCCGCAAATGATATCCTGCAGCAGACCTGCTACCAGTGTCACCCAGGACGGCGTACAGACTGTCTGCGAGGTGCGATGGCGAATGGCGGCATGTTGTGTCAGGATTGTCACGGCGATATGCAGCAGGTCGGTGATGACTTCTCACGCCATGTTACGGCTTCCAATGTCGGAGCATTCGAGCTAGCTGATGATTTCTATACCAATCCGGATACACCGCGTGTACCGTGGGCGAATGAACCGGGCTGCGGCTCATGCCATACAGGTGATGCAATGGATAATATGCATGCCGATGCCGATACGATTGAATCACCTGATGATGGTATCCGCCTGATGCAGGCCTTTCTTATCGGTGATGCCAGGGCAACACCTATCGTGCCAGACAATAAGCGCTTCGCAGAACCCGCTATCGCCGCTAATGGTAATCCGCAGCTGTACAGGGTCAGTACCGGTCATGAAGGCGTGCTCTGTGAGGCATGTCATGGTGCTACCCATGCCATCTTCCCGAATGCGAATCCAGATGCGAATGATAATGTCGCCTCGATTCAGTTGCAGGGGCATGCCGGCATGATAAGTGAATGCAGTACCTGTCATACTGGTGATCTAGGGGGTACCCTCGATGGCCCACATGGTATGCATGCGGTCGGTAGCGCTGGTGAGAGTTTCGCCAGGGAAGATCACGAACACGTTGCCGAAAATAATCCGGATGCCTGTCGTGCATGTCACGGATCAAATGGTGAGGGCACGGTACTATCAGCGATGTTCACCGACAGGATACTTGAATGTAAGGATGAGACATCTTTCTGTCCGGACGGACATGACCAGCTGTTTCCGAAAGGGCACCAGGTTTCTTGTACCGACTGTCATGAGAACGAGCTCTAGATGTTGCCCTGTAAACTCAGGATAATGCCGAGATAAAATGAATCCGGTCACATCAGGTAGTGTGAATCTCACCTACTGATGTGGCCAGGGTTTATCAGCATTAAATGTGCCGGTAGCGTGACGATTGTCGTTATTGCAGCCAGCCGATTGAAAGCGTGCTCTATTTCAGCAGGCCTTCGATTAGCTCGAGATTAGCCTCGTCATCCCAGCCTGGATCGCCATATACAAGGTAACGAAAGACACCGTCTTTATCGATGATGAAGCTACCCGGTAATATCTTGAGGTTCCATGCATTAAAGGTCGCACTGTTACTGTCCAGCAGCACAGGAAGTTCTAACTTGATGCGCCTGGTGAATTTTTCGATCCGGTGTTTTCTCTCGCCGACATTGATCGTTATGACCTCAAATGATCGCTGAGCGAAATTTTCTTTCAGCTTCTGCAGGTCAGGCATCTCTTTGATACAGGGAAGGCACCAGCTGGCCCAGAAATTTATGACCACGACACTACCCTTGTACTTGCCCAGAGTATGCAGCTCCCCTTTGAGGTCGGCTAAGCTGAAATCCGGACGAGCGGGATCCTGATAGATTTCCAGCTGCGCACCATGTACAGGGATAGAAAGACACGTCAGCATCAAAATCAAGACAGATACCGTACTAATAGATATCCTATGGTTAAGCAGCCTGCATTTCATGATGAAATATTATACCGCTGGATATAATGGAATCTGGATGCTGTATGAGGCGCCAGCAGGCGAGAAGACGTTTAACCGCCCGTCATGCTCATCAGCCGCACAACCTGTTGCGGCTTCTCGGTGAATTCGTGTCGTTCCGGTTTGAGTCCGATGGCATCGACAAGGACTTGTCTCAGCGCTTCATCACTGATGCCGTTTCGCAGTAGTGGGCGTAATTCGACCTTGTCATCCTGGCCGAGACAGAGATACAGGATGCCGTCGACAGAGAGGCGAACACGGTTGCAGGTCTCACAGAAATGCTGTGATATCGGGGTGATGAAACCAATGCGCAGGTCCGTACCTTTTACCTGCACGTACCTGGCAGGACCGCCGCCTGGCATCATGCCCGGTAGCAGTTCGTATTTTTCTGAGAGCTGCTTTTTAACTGCCTGCAGGTCGTAGTAATGATCGGTCGCATCTTCTGCGGTGGAACCCATCGGCATGGTTTCGATAAAACGCAGGGTGAAACCATGTTGCAGGCAGAAATCGACCATGTCTTCGAATTCATCATCATTGATGCCTTTCATCGCCACCATGTTGATCTTTATCGGTGAGATACCGGCCTGTTTCGCCGCCATCAGGCCGTCGATGACCGGTTGTAGTTCACCACCGGTGATCTGTCTGAACCTTTCAGGATTCAGGGTATCCAGGCTGACATTGATGCGGTTTATGCCTGCCTGATGGAGTTTGTCTGCCTGTCTTTCCAGTATTACAGCATTGGTGCTCAGTGAGAGGTCGTCGAGTCCGGGCAGGGCAGTCAGGCGCCGAGCCAGATCATCCACGTTCTTTCTTACCAGCGGTTCACCGCCGGTTAACCGGACTCGGGCGACGCCCAGTTCAGTAAACGCCTTGATGATGCGCTCGATCTCATCGAAAGTTAGCCAGTCTTGCTGGTCTTCGAAATCCTTGAAGCCTTTTGGCATGCAGTAGAAACAGCGCAGGTTGCACTTGTCAGTGAGTGACAGACGCAGGTACTCGATTCGACGGCCGTACGGGTCGACAAGTGAAGGCGAGTTGTCGGAAATGCCTGTTGTCATCTTTCTGGTTTGAAGTTATCTCATCAAGTTATTCGTATCATGCTAGTACGAACCCCGGTTAAAAGATATACCCTGTTGTGACTGTAAAACACCACCGATGACAGGTCTATTAGCTGGCATGTGCCTGAACTGGTATTGCTTACATCAGGTCTTCGATGTTCTTATGACACTGCTCGCAGTCGACTTCATCGTTGAGGTACTGTTCATGCTCCTGCTCCATGAAATCATCTGATAACCTGTGAGCGATACCCATGTGGCAGTCGATGCATGTCATGCCTTCCACGAGTGCCTTTTCATGACGCTCCGCGACAGCCGGTTCCTGGCTTTCAGCATTCATCTGGCTGTAGTCGTGACAGTTACGGCACTCGCGTGAATCAGATGCCTTCATCTTGCGCCACACGCCCTGTGACATCTCGTGGTGCCTGGCATCATATTTTTCCCTGGTCGAGATGGTGCCCATGATCTCGTGGTAGAGGTCGCTGGTGGCTTTGATCTTGGTGATCAGTTTATGGTGGTACTGTTTCGGTACGTGGCAGTCAGGGCAGGTTGCACGTACGCCTGTACGGTTGCTGTAGTGAGCGGTGTTCTTGTAGTCCGGGTAGACGAATTCTTCCATGGTGTGACAGCTGATGCAGAACTCTTCGGTATTGGTGGCTTCGAGTGTCCAGTTGAAGCCGGCCCAGAAGATCATACCGACGATGATAAAGAAGATGGCAGCACCGATCGAGGTGCCAAATAAAATCTTGCGTGAGAAGAATCCTTTTTTGTTTGTATCGTTCATATCTTGTAACTGCTTCAATGCTGGTATCCTGTTGGCATCCGGCCGTCATAGACATGACGGGATAACAGAATGGTTAATGATATGAACATTTTACAATGTTCGATGATTACTTTACAGGCGAAATCCATCTCGCCGATAGTGAATCCTGACGATTACCTATCAGGTATGGTCTATGAAGGTCTCTTCTATATCTCACCGATAGAAGAGCCTGGGTCAACATCATGCATATCAGGCAGCTCGTGTGCGATACCTTTATGGCAGTCGATACAGGTCTCACCAGCATTCAGCCCTATATCGTGTGCGTCGACAGCGCGGCGGCCCTGATCTGTAAAGTCCATGAACTCGAAGTTGTGACAGTTTCTGCATTCACGTGAGTCGTTACCTTCCATCTCACGCCAGACGTTCTGAGCAAGCTTCAGTCGTTTGGCTTCGAATTTCTCACGGGTATCGATAGTGCCGAGAGCCTTGTGCACTAACTCGTTACTCGCCTTTATCTTCCTCACGACCTTATGGTGCCACTCCTTGGGTACGTGGCAGTCAGGGCAGGTGGCGCGTATACCAGTACGGTTGGTGTAGTGGATGGTTTCTTTATATTCGGCGAATACATTATCTTCCATCTCATGACATGAGATACAGAATTCCTCGGTATTCGTCATCTCCATCGCTGTGTTGAATGCACCCCAGAACAGGATGCCCGCGATAAAGCCAACGATCAGTAGTGCACCCAGAGAGTATTTTACTGACGGCTTCTTCATCGCCTGCCAGATTCTACACAGAATCTTGCCGTTGCATTCATTAGATTTGTTATTGCTCATGATGGTCGTTCCATATAACTAGTAATGTTGGTCGTATTGTCTATAGCGTTACTTGGAAGAAACGGAACTGACAGGTTCGAATTTGTTTTCGACCAGCGGCTGTGCATCAACCTGTGGCACATGACACTGTGTGCAGAAGTATCGACGTGCAGATACGTTTGCAAGCACATGCTCATCCCTGTCTTCAAAATGCGTCTGGCTGATCTTGGTCGCTTTGGCTTTACGGTAGTTAGACCAGCTATGGCAGCTCATACATTTGTTTGATTTCAGGTTGACGCGGTAATTGTCGATCTTGTGTGGAATCAGAGGCGGCTGTTGTACATAATCCCTGGCTATCGGTTCATTGTCCTTGTTGTACTTTTTAGAGACCGGTGCAGATGAATCTGCGTCGATACTGCTCTCACCTCGTAATGAGCTTACATTACCAGCAATAGACTGTATGCTGATGCCTGCAGTGATTATCAGAACTGCGATCATTGTCATTATTTTCATCATAAGACCTCTACTCCAGAAGAATGCTTGGGTTTATCGTTATCAAGTTTGTTAATGTCGTAATTAGTTTTGTTAGTTGATTCGTTTGGTGAACTGTTATCAAAGCGTAATCCAAAGTGGAATACATCCTTGGCACAGACATCGATACAGCGTCCGCAGTTGGTGCAGTTGACCGAGGTGATGACTGGTCCGACAGGCTCATTGCCAAGGTGGCCTTTTAAAGCAGGGCGGATCACCTGCTGTTCGGGGCAGGCGATGAAACAATCCATGCAGTCATCACAGTTTTCGCGTGCATCTGCACGGATACGTATGAGGCTCTGTGTGCCGAGCAGACTGTAGAAGGCACCGACAGGGCAGAGGTGGCTGCACCAGCCGCGACGGCTGACCAGCAGGTCGAGCAGGAATACGGCAGCGATGATGAACCAGGCCATTCCCATGCCGAAGATGATGCCGCGATGAACCATGGATACAGGGTTAACCAGTTCCCATATGATGTGGCCAGTCACTGGCGCCAGTACTAATGTTGCCCCCAGTATCCAGTAACGGGTTTTACGTGGCAGGGTGGATGATCCTGTTATCCTGAATTGATCACGCAGCCACTGTGCAGTATCGGTGATTATGTTAACCGGGCAGACCCAGGAACAGTAGACACGTCCGCCGACGAGCAGGTAGAAAACGGCGACGATGATGACACCGGTAATCGCTTCCATCTCGGGTATGTGTCCGGTGAACAGACTCTGTACGAACAGATACGGGTCGGTCAGTGGCACGGTTTTTAGTACCAGGCTGGAGCTCAGGTTGCCGGTGATGATCCATAAGCCGAACCATGGTCCGAGCAGGAACAGTAGTAAGATAGTGAACTGACTGAAACGTCTGGCGATCAGCCATTTATTGGCTGCCAGCATGCCTTTCTCGGCCCTGGCATCTACTCCGGGGTGGCGCGCGCGTTGCATTACCTGGCACCTCCGGATTGAGATTTATCTGTAGTGAGTGAATTATTGTTCAGTGTGTCGAGAGGGTTGCTACTGAACGGACTGGCTGGTCTGTCCTCAACAGAATCTTCTTCCCTGATCAGGCCCTGACCCTCGAAGTCATATGACTGGCCCTGTGGCAGGTTGTACTTATGCTCGATATCAGGGGCGACCAGGCTCCTGCCAGCCTTGTCTTTCTCTTTCCAGCCCCAGCGATAGTGGTGTCCGAGCTCGCCTTTAGCGAGGTGATGAGGCATAACACGGATCGCCGTGGTTTCCAGAACACATGCGTGTTCGCATTTACCGCAACCGGTGCAGTGATCGGAATGAACCGTCGGGATGAACAAGGCATGTTTACCACTGCGTGCGTTATGCTCCATCTCCAGTGTGATCGCCTTATCGATGACAGGGCAGACGCGATAACAGACGTCACAGCGTAGACCCTGGAAGTTAAGGCAGTTCTCCTGGTCGATCAATACGGCGATACCCATTCGAGAATCATCGATATCCTTGAGGGAATGATCGAGTGCGCCAGTAGGGCAGGCCACGACACAGGGGATGTCTTCACACATTTCGCAGGGGATGTCGCGTGCGGTGAAGTACGGTGTGCCCGTGGTCACCTTGTCACCCACCCTGGCGAGCTTAAGCGTATCGTATGGACAGTCGCGTACACATAATCCGCAGCGAATACAGGCGCCGAGGAAGTCTTTCTCATCCAGCGCCCCAGGCGGGCGGATCGCATCGGCCGGCAGCGAAACAGACTGTTTCGAATACAGGCCGAGTCCGAGTGCGAACAGTGTCGCACCACCAGCAGAGCGAGCGGTGTCGAGCAGGAACTTGCGTCGACTGCTGCTCACCACCTTGCTGGAAGCTGGCGGTCTACCTGTTGCGGATTTGGACTGTTTGCTCATGGCGATTCAGCTTATCAGTACGGATTGTCTATACAGTTGTCTGCTTAAGCTTTTACTACTTTGACGGCACACTTCTTGAAATCCGTCTCTTTGGAGAGCGGGTCGGTCGCATCCAGTGTCACCTTGTTGATCAGGCGGCCAGCATCGAACCATGGTACGAATATCGTGCCTTTAGGCATCTTGTTGCGTCCACGTGTCTCCACGCGAGCCGTAATCTCACCGCGACGGCTCTGGATGGTTGCCGGCAGTCCGCGACGAAGGCCGCGTTCTTTGGCATCATCAGGATGCATGAAGATGACTGCATCAGGGAAAGAGCGATAGAGTTCAGGGACACGACGCGTCATGGAACCAGAGTGCCAGTGTTCGAGGACACGACCGGTGCATAACCACAGGTCGTATTCTTTGTCCGGGCTCTCTGCAGGCGGTTCATAAGGCGCGGTGATGATGTTGGCGCGGCCATCAGGCTTGCCGTAGAACTTGACGTCTTCACCGGCCTTGACATAGGGATCATATCCTTCACGGTAACGCCACAGTGTTTCTTTACCATCGATCACAGGCCAGCGCAGACCGCGGCTATTGTGATAGACATCGAACTCGGCCAGTTCATGACCCACCTTGGGACCTTCGAGCTGGAAGCGGCGATATTCTTCGAACAGGCCTTTCTGCAGGTAGAAGCCGAAGTCTTCCATCTCGTGGTTGTTGTACTTGTTGCCAGCACTGTCGGTGACGGTCTGCTTTTCGAACTTGTCGACCTGGCCGTTGGCGAACAGTACTTCGTACAAGGTCTTGCCCTTGTATTCAGGCATCTGGGCGATCAGATCATCAGGCCATGCATCTTCTACTGTGAAACGCTTGGAGAATTCGACGACCTGCCACAGGTCGGATTTGGCTTCACCCGGTGCGGACACCTGCTCACGCCAGAACTGGGTGCGGCGTTCAGCGTTACCGTAGGCGCCTTCTTTCTCAGTCCACATCGCAGTCGGCAGGATCAGGTCAGCAGCCATTGCGGTGACGGTTGGGTAAGGATCGGATACCACGATGAAGTTATCAGGATTGCGGTAACCCGGCAGCGTCTCTTCATTAAGGTTAGGTGCTGCCTGCATGTTGTTATTACACTGTACCCAGTAAGCATTCAGCTTGCCGTCTTTCAGCATACGATTCTGCAGTACTGCATGGTAGCCTTTCTTGCCGGGGATAGTGTTTTCTGGCAGTTTCCAGATCTTTTCAGCGAAATCACGGTGTGGTTTTTTCATTACCACGTAGTCGGCAGGCAGACGATGAGAGAAGGTGCCAACCTCACGTGCAGTACCACAGGCAGAAGGCTGGCCGGTCAGTGAGAACGGACTGTTGCCTGGTTCAGATATCTTGCCCATCAGCAGGTGTACGTTGTACATCAGGCCGTTCACCCATACGCCGCGGGTATGCTGGTTGAAGCCCATGGTCCAGAATGAAGTGATCTTCTTGTCAGGGTCAGCATAGAGTTTCGCCAGGCGCAGCAGTTGTTCTTCAGGCACGCCAGAAAGCTCAGCCGCATGTTCCAGGGTGTAAGGCTCCACTGATTTTGCATACTCCTCGAAACTGATCTTGGACAGTTTGCCTTTGTTAGCATTCTTCGCTTTTTGCTGTAGCGGGTGCTCAGGACGCAGACCGTAACCGATATCGGTCGGCGTCTTTGTGAAGTTGACATGTTTACCGATGAAGTCTTCGTCGTAGGCTTTGTTCTGAATGATGTAATTGGCGATGTAGTTGAGGATCGCCAGGTCGGTCTGCGGGGCGAACACCATGTTGTTGTCACCGAGATCGAAGCAACGGTGTTCGTAAGTAGACAGTACATGGACCTCACAGCCTTTCTTGGTCAGGCGTGTGTCGGTCAGGCGAGACCACAGGATAGGGTGCATCTCGGCCATATTTGAGCCCCACAGGACAAAGGCGTCAGCGTGTTCGAGATCGTCGTAACAGCCCATCGGTTCGTCAGAGCCGAAGCCTCGGATGAAGGCGCCGACGGCAGAAGCCATACAGTGACGCGCATTCGGATCGATGTTGTTAGAACGGAAACCGGCCTTGTACAACTTGGATGCTGCATAACCTTCCCATACGGTCCACTGGCCAGAGCCGAACATACCCACAGTAGAGACGATCTCTTCCGGTTTTTTGCCCTTGTTGACTTCCTTGTCGTGCTTCAGTGCGGCTTTAAATTTCTCTTCCATCACATCGAAGGCTTTCTCCCAGCTTACCGGGGTGAACTCGCCTTCCTTGTCGTACTCGCCGTTGCTCATACGCAGCAGTGGCTGAGTCAGACGGTCTTCACCGTACATGATCTTCGACAGGAAGTAGCCCTTGATGCAGTTCAGGCCGCGGTTGACTGGTGCATCCGGATCACCCTGGGTGGCGACGACGCGCCCGCTCTTGGTGCCGACCAGAACGCTGCAGCCGGTGCCGCAGAAACGGCAGGGTGCTTTGTCCCAGCGGATATCATCTTTTGTTTTCGCTAAAGCTTCTTTGACACCGGGAATAGTTATGCCGGCAGCGGTAGCTGTAGCTGCGATGGCGTTCGTTTTAATGAAATCTCTGCGTGTTAGTTTCATTACGTGGCCTCCTGTTGACCCTTATATTTCTATAATTCTTTAAAGTGTTGTGAAATTGTTGCTATTACGTCTGCTGTTTTATGTTCTAAATTCGATCTTAAAAATTAGTCTTCAAACTGGTGATAGATCATTGCGGCGGACAATACCCCGGGTACATCCTGAATCTCGACCAGTGTGTCAGATATATTGTTTGCGCTATCCTGCTCGACAGTGATGACGATACGACCGTCTTCATTGTTTCCGTGGACCTCTACACCATCCATCTGCGAGATCACTTTTTCGATGGTGCTTATATTTTCCGGATATGCTTTCACGAGGACGCCACTGATATTCATAGACTTGCTCTCATCTGTTTTGGGTTTATTAGGTTATTGTTTGCCTGCTTATTCTCGGCATCGAAATCATTCGGCTGGATGTTGTGAACTGAAATGGCGCTGACAGGGCAGACCGATACACAGGCGCCACAGCCGGTGCAATCTGAAGTGTTTAATTCTGGAATAGAAATGCCGCCAAGTCGTGGCGGCATTTTTATGGCACGTGTTTCACAGGGGTCACTACAGCTGCGGCATTCGATGTTTTGATGGGCGATACATTTGCTGTCATCAACAGACGCTTTAAGCCGCCAGGGTTCCTGCTGGTGTTTCTTGAGTAAAGCACGAGGTTTGCAGACATCGACGCACTGTTGACAGAAAGTGCATTCATCTGCAGAAAAATCGACCACCGGGTAGCCGGCACGCGCTTTCTTTATGATGTGTGTCGGGCAGCTTGTTATGCAGTCACCGCAGCCATCGCATATCTCAAGGAACTGAGATTCTGCAATCGCCCAGGGCGGGCGTAGTGGTGTTTCTTTGCCTTTAAAATCACCGCGAAGAAACTGCATTCGACTCACGCGAGAAGTCATCTTATACCGCCGTTAGTATTAATTAGACAATACTCTACGCCGATCAGGGATTGCTAATATGACATAAATCAATATATCTCCCGTTTAGAATTATTATGTAATAACAAGGCTTTAAACCATAAAATAAATGTGGATTATTTACATCCTCATTTGTGTTCTGGCTTGTTTTTTGTGTGTTGTTCAGTCGCAAACACCAGAAAACGCTGGCTTCCACCTGGATCGATCGCATCAAACGGGTAACAGGTTACCAGTACCAGTATATTGTCATCCGTCTGTGCAGCCAGGGTGTAACTATCGCTGTTGACGACCTGGAAGTGACTGATCTTGTATGCAGTTGTTTTATCTCTGGTTTGTAACAGTAGACTGTCGTCGATATCCAGCTGCTGTAAGAAACGGAAGTGAGTGTCCCGGTGTGCACTGATCATGGTGAGGCCATTGTTTCCCGGAGCGACACTGGCGTAAGAATGGCCGGGAGCAAAGGCAAGGCTGCTGCCGCTGTCTCCGGCGACGACGATCTGCTCGATACCAAGACGAGGTACGGTCAGTTTGGCCACCGGCCATGTATCTGCCCAGGGCCATGGTCTGTGTTTGGCTGTCGCTCCGTCATTAGTGATAGACAATGTCTTCTGCCATGAATGCTCTAGCAGCTGTTGCGCGACGATGGCTTTGCCCTGTATCCAGCCGGCAGCTGCCAATTGCCACAGGCTGGTGCAGAACAGCACGATGATGATCAGTGTGAGCAGTCGGCTGCCAATGTGTCTACCAGCGCTGTTCAGCTTTTTAGGCATGGCGGCTGCCTGCGATGGTATGTTTTTTAAGCTGGCGCAGGCCAAGTGCCACTATCAGCAACATCACAGCGAAAAACACATTCAGGCGTGTAGAGGTCGCTGTCTGTGGCAGCCGTATCTGCGCCAGCATGACGTCTTTGTTCTGTGTACTACGCGTCCAGCCATGCGGCAGGTTGTTCTTCATTTTCTCCTGGTATAGCAGTCCCTCGGTGTTTGACGGCGTGACATCAACCGCTACCAGGCTGGTGTAACGGCTAACGAGATGATGTTTGAGTGCCGTGTGTGTGATATCCGACTGGATCGCCTGTTTATCGGATTCAAGCTGCGCCGTACGGTGCTGATCCATCAGCGAGGCGATCTTGTTGCGCGCCCATGCGATACGGATACCATCATGCGTCACCGTATCGAGCGCTACGCTGGTATACCATTCGGTGTTGTTCAGGTCACCATGCAGCGTGATGGTCTCTGGTGTTTCTTTGCCTTTTAGCACGAGTGTCAGTGGTTCACCGGCATAGAGGTCAGGGATATTCTCCGGGAACAGTTCATACCGATCCTGGTCGCTAATGAGGTGCTCGTTGTTGATGCGCTGGCCGTCGATTTCTAGCTGAAGGTTGATCAGTGCTGGTGTTTCAAGTTTTTCCAACAGGGTGGTGGTTTTATTCTGAACCTCAGCAATATCACCGATATAAGTGAAGGTGCCCCGACCACGCTGTGCGGCTTTCTGCATGAAGTGCGAGTTCGGTGCGGATCCGATACCGATAGTGAACAGGCGACTATTACCCAGCTGCTGATCGATGACATCGAACAGTTCAGTCTCGTTGCTGATATTGCCATCGGTCAGGAAGATGACCTGGCGAAGCCGAGAGAAGGTCTCCTGTTTGTATAAGGCGCGTTGCAGGGCGGGCAGCATCTCGGTACCGCCATCAGCCTGCAACTGCTCCACATAGAGTTTTGCGTAACGCCTGTACTTTTCCGAAGCGGGCGTGGTTCTTGCAAACAGGCTGCCGGTCTCATCGTTAAACCAGATGATATTGAAGCGATCGACAGCTGTAAGGTTATCCAGAGCAGTGATCAATGATGCTTTCGCCTGTTCGATCGATGCTCCCGACATCGAGCCGGAGATGTCGAGCACGAAGATCACGTCCCGTGCCGGCACCTTGTCCTGCAGTGTGTCGATCGCAGGGGGATATACCATCACCATGCTGTAGTGCTCACCATCGACTTCTTCGCTGAAAGCACTCAGCTGCGGTTTCTCATACAGCTCTGGTCGCCAGACCAGTTCGAAGTCCCTGTCTGCAACCAGCTGTTCGCCGATGGTCGAGATGCTGTACCTGGTCTCACTGGTCTGCATGATGTCGATCTCATGATATGAGCTATCAAGTTCGCGTAAAGCGGTACCTGCGTCCAGCAGTATATGGATATGAACCGGATTGTTGTTCGAGCTCACCGGATCGGTTTCTGTGACAACACTGGTCTCATACAGGGGGGGAGCCGTATGGCCAAATTCATTGTTAGAACGAGGAGGGTGGTAGCGAGGTCCGACGACCATGGGGAAACGTAGACGGTATCTACCGTCTTTGAGGGTCAGGGTCTGCTGGTACTCGAATTCGATACTGATGTTTTCACCCGGTGCGATGTTTGCCAGCGATGTAGTGAAAACATTAGGTCGCTGCTGTTCGATGAGGCTGGCTTTCTTTCCAGCTGATCTTGCTTGCAGGTAGGTCTTTTTTGCCTGGACGCGTTCTTTGACCCGTCCTTCGATGACGCGCTCACCGATACGCATCTTGAAACTGTCGACGGCCGCATTCTCCGGTAGAGGAAACACATAGATGCCTTCCGCCCAGAATTCACTGTTATTGGTGAACTGCTGTTTGACCATGGCTCGGGCAACGGGGCCGATGACCTGGTAGTCGACATCGGTGCCTAACTGCAGTGCATTCAGGTAGATGTGCTGAGAACTGGTCTCAGTATCGTTTGCACTATCCTGTTCGTCTGGGGCTTCATCCCCTGGTGCTGTTAATGGCAATAACCAGACCGAACCCTGCTGTGACCGCAAAGGATCATTGCCTATATTGGCATAGACGTTATTGAGTAACAGTCCGAAGAACATGTAGGCACTCACAACGAGTACCAGCTTCTTCAGTATGGATGGGAGTGGCGCCGGTATATCTATATTGATGGTGTTCATGTTTGGCTCCCGAGATGGTGTACCTGATGCACACCATCTCTGTTTGTGATTTTCGTGGGAAGGTTTCATGGTCAGAATTTGGTGGCTAAAGAC